>Ga0247741_1001633_pt1 | contig 12446 bp, 20 predicted proteins | sample UWRJL213509R2_FD_180945 | JGI IMG/M metagenome (GOLD analysis project Ga0247741, IMG submission 180945) | Plant litter microbial communities from Arlington Agricultural Research Station in Wisconsin, United States - UWRJ-L213-509R-2 | ecosystem: Environmental > Terrestrial > Plant litter >... | reverse complement strand
ATGATCTGTCACTGGTGAACGGCGCACTACCGTCCTGTGTTTCCTCCCAATCACGCGATTCAATAGCCTACATCGGTCGAGCAATTGCCACCGTCAAAGCTGTTAAGTGGCAGAAGCAACTGCCTCGGGATCTCGCGACAAAGCATACTGCTCTGCTAGAAACTGTTCTACCAGAGGATCAACACGCGTTTGATCTTGTAATTTCTCAAATACGGACGAATGTGGGCGAATGGCTTTGGCTGAATGTGTTGACAAAGAGAGATGTTGACGAGTCAGTTGACTCGCTGTAAGTCACTTTCTTTTACTCTCCGATTGGTAGCTTATGACTTTTTAACAGAGCCAATTACTTCCTCATTCGAAATGGGGAGTTTAGTCTATCACTCATCCGCGAGATCGAGCGCCTAAAGATATCCAGGTTGACTTCTCGACCTGGAACCGCTTCAATGATCCGTGAACAAGACCTAAACCTTGCTCTCCTGCGCGCATCGCTCGGGACAACCGCACAACATGATCCATACCTCTCCCGCTTACGATTTGTCTTGCCTGGGGGTCCGTTGCGACCCTTACTTCCATCGTTGACAAACGATGCGCCACGATCAACATCACCATCTGCAAATCCTCTCGCCACATCCCTGTTCGATACGTCCCTCCTTGGGACAACATTATCCCTTTCATACAACCTCACGTGGCCTCTCGACCTCTTCCTCGACCGTTCAGATCTCTCCATCTACTCGACTATCTTTTCCTTCCTCTCTGCGTTACGGAAAACTCACATGAGAGTACATACGTGCTGGACGTCACTCTCAAACGCACAAAGAGCCAGACGGCGATGGACGGGTTTCGGAGAAGGCGGTACGGTGGAAGATTTGGACGTCCGTGCAAAGATGCTACGCTGTGGCTGGGGAGTTGTGCGAGACATGGGGTGGTTTTTGGATACCCTGCTAGGATATGTGATGATGGATGTAGTCGATATGGAGTTCAGGAAGTTGAAAGATTTATTGGACAAGCAACGCGAGGGGCTACAGGCCTCGAAATCTGTGGGACAGAATGTGGGTTCTCAAACAGGCACTTCCCATTTGGATTTTACGACACTGCGGACTATCCATACGAATTATCTTGGACGGCTTGTCGATGGATGCTTGTTGAACAACCCATCACTTACATCTGTGATGCGGCAGCTCCTAGACGTATGTGAACGATTCGTGGCGCTGGTCGAACGGTGGGGTGGCGATGTTCTTCCTGCCCTGCTGTTTGAAGGCAGTCTCATGAGCGGTGGAGAACAAGAGGTTGGCGCTTTAGTGAAAGAGAGGTGGGCTGTCGTGGCTGAGATTGACGAGGTATGTAAATTTGAAAAGTGCCTCTAAAATGTTCTAATGGCTGGTTAGATTCTACGCGGGCTACTTGAGTCGTTTTACGAAAACTTGACACTGTCAATGTCACAACAGCCGTTTGCCGCGACGGTGGACGCGTCCAAGTCGGGATTCTTGGGCGGGGTCAGTATAATCAACCAAACGACACAGAATTTCTCAAGGACGGCTCGGGGGCTTGATGGAGAACTAGATCATAGTCGACGACACGTCGAAAGACTGTTATTACGCCTCGATTTCAATGGAGAGTTGTCTAAACCACGGAAGAACAAAGGACGAGGCGGCGGAGATATCCTTGCCGAAGGGGGCTTAGCATAATTAAATAACTGTAAATATATATAAGCCGTTGGCCCTGTTTTTCCCGACCTTCGTTGAGCGGCTGGTCAACGGCAGGTGCGGGGATGTTCGTGAGCAGGAGCGGCGGAAGGTTCTCTCGGCAATTTGTGCAGCAGGCAAGTGCCAAACGGGAGCGTGATTTGACGTGCTTATATTCTCTTCAGACTTCATATTATATCCGGATGTCACCCAAGCCAAACACGGTGGACCGTCTTAACCACCAACTCAGACTGTTTTCCTCCCAAACCATGTCTCGTACGTAGGCCCACCTATTTCCATGGTTGCTGCTCACCGTGCTCTGCAGAATACACCCCCCGTCTCATCGGTGCACCCAACACCCTCGGTATGTCCTCCTCACTGTAGACGGTCTTGGGGCTCATCGTCCTATCTGATCTGATCTACAGAGCACCGCGTTTTCATCGAGCAAAATGGCAGCGTCGTGTCGAGCTTCCACGATATCCCGCTCTTCGCCGACCAGAACTCGGGCATCTTCAATATGATCGTTGAAGTCCCCCGATGGACCAACGCTAAGATGGAGATCTCTAAAGAGGAGCCCTTCAATCCTATCAAGCAGGATATCAAGCGTGGTCGTCTCCGCTTTGTGAGGAACTGCTTCCCTCATCATGGTTACATCTGGAACTATGGCGCGTTCCCTCAGGTATGTTTGCGATTCCTGATCTACTTCGATCCGGCTGATCACTATCGTAGACTTGGGAAGACCCCTCCCAGGCTCACGCCGAGACCAAGGCAAAGGGCGACAACGACCCGCTCGATGTCTGTGAGATCGGTGAGCAGGTCGGGTACGTCGGCCAGGTCAAGCAGGTAAAGGTCCTCGGTATCATGGCGCTCCTCGATGAGGGAGAGACCGACTGGAAGGTCATCGTCGTCGATGTCTTGGATCCCCTCGCGGCCAAGTTGAACGACATCGAAGATGTCGAGAGGCATCTTCCTGGTCTCATTCGCGCTACTAATGAGTGGTTCAGGTACGTAGATGCTTTCTCCATTTGCAACATACCAATACTTATGCGTCACTGCAGGATCTACAAGATTCCCGATGGCAAGCCTGAGAACACCTTTGCATTCTCTGGTGAGGCAAAGAATAAAAAGTACGCTATGGAGATAATCCACGAGTGTCATGAAGCCTGGCGTCGCTTGATCACTGGCGAGACACCAGCCAAGACTGCCTCCTACGATCTTTCTATGTATGTCTCCCCCGGTTTCTCTTGGCAATCTTTTTTTACTCAGCCTTAACTTCTCCTTCACAGCTCCAACATTACGATCCAAAACTCCTCAGGCTTCGTTGGTCGAAACGACCCGGCGTACCACAACCTCCCACCAGCATCCGGGCGTGCACCTGAGCCAATTGATCCTTCAGGTAAGCCTCCCTAAAAATTGTACACGCAATGTCTTACTGAGCACTCTCTTAGTCTCCAAGTGGTTCTATATCTCGTCTGCTCAGGTCTAAGCAACAGCACCAGACAGAAACTAGAAACCTGCATTTACATGTACTGCCAGACTATTGATGTTGGATAATTGGACATCCTCACAGCTCATGTTCAATCCTCCTTTGGCGAGACATTGTGAATTGAATTAGGATATTGTTTGAGATATGGGTATTATACAGCAAGCATCAACATTTTCCTGGCAGTCATTAGTTTACCTGCCTGCTGCCAGGTCTGGCTGGGCTAGAGGGTACCGACAGTAACGATCTGAGATTGAGGTAACAGTCCATGTGCCTGGAACAAATGGTCAGATACACTCGGATTTAGTAGGTAAATGTAAACATACCTTCCAATGCGGAGAATATCGAGTACTCGTTCGTATGCACACGGGAAACTGTATGTGTCTCCAGAACCTTGGTGCTTGCGCCTTTCTTTGTTGGCAGCTCTGAACGCTGGTAGGTGAACGTAAAGGGTGGTTCCCCAATGAGAGTGAATACGATTTCAGCCTGGTCACCTGCACAAAAAATAACAATTAGTGTATATCCATGGCCGTGTTCAAAGCACCCACCTTCGTGAATATCCTGGAAGATCTTCTTTCCATGTCCAACTTGGGCGGACGGCAGAGCATGGACTTTGAACCTGAGATCGGTAACAGCAGCCTTGCACATCTTTTGCTGATGTGCGATGCTCGTGACGGTGAACAAGCCAGGTTGCTGTTGAGAGAGCGAAAATGGCGAGGTTTTGGCTTCCTGGGCGTAGGACTTGCCGTTGATTTTATATCTGCAAGAGAATCAGAGTCAGTGAGAGTCAAAGAAGTCGGCCGAGGTTGAACATACCCAATGGTCCAAGGAGGAATACCCTCGAGCTGGAATTGGGTAATATCCCCAACACAAATATCCTCGCGCCTCTCGAACGGAATGATGGCAGCTGTCTCAGCAACATCAACCCAGATCGACTTGAGCAGCGGATCCAGGGCAGCCTGTTCGCAGCTTGACGAATCCATCACCGTCTCAATGCTGACCAAGTGGGGTCCAATAGAAGAGAAAGAGTAAGTAGGTAGATCCAATCTCCAGGTGTTCGTGGGTACTTGAATCGTCCGCTTATCCACATGGCTGGCGCCAATATTCTTGATCGATAGTACAACCGAGAAAGGAGGTGTGCCTTCGAGTACCAGATAGCCGTCCTGCGACGAAGGGTCGAGGGGCACGAGAACGTCGTTGAGACAGTATGTCATCCTGTTGCGGTTCCGGAATCGGGCTGAAGGTCGGATGGAGACTTGTTGTTCGAAAAGCAGACGCTCAGACCGAGGGATAATGGTATCTTTGTTGTCTTCTAAAGGGTAAGAGGCGTCCCCAATCTGCTTCACTTCGTAGTACATCCTACCAGGTGTCGATGAGTGCAACTGGAAGCGGGTTCGAGGCTGGATGCTGTTAAATGTTGGCTGGCCTGTGATCCTCGTTCCGCCGTTATCATTATTCTGGGCGATGTTGTACATGATTTGGAAAGGTGGGCGACCTAAACTGTTGTTAGATGTGGTTTCCTCGGAGCGTTTAGATGGAACCTACCAGTCAATTCAAGGTCAACATGGTCGTTGACACCTTCGCAGATGGGACGCAGGATGTAGGACCCATTGTGTGCTTCGTAGGTGGCATCAGTGGAAGAGGACAATTTAGCCGAAGGTCGAGGGATCCAATCCACAATGTACGTGGACGCATCGGGCACGACGGTACCGGGGCATTGCGAATCAGCCACCTAATTCAGTGTCAGACTGCTGGTCTATCATGAACACTGTTTGCGTTGCTTACAGAAAGAATTTCGTAAACACCCTTAGAAGTAACTGAGAGTTCGCTGTTTCGGTTGTGCAGTGTGCTTGTCATCACCCTTTCTGTGTCCTGTTTCTTGTACTTGATGCGCCATGGCTAAGAAAATTGGTCAGGAGTATTTAAATGCAATCAAACATGAGACGTACCCCATCTCCGGTCAAACGAAGTGGCAAATTGGCTTTCTGGTTTTCGGTGATGGTGACATGACGTTCGGCCTTCTTGCCGTAGAACTGGACGGTGGGCTACACAAGCAATTATAAGCATGCGTCGACTTCGTGAGGATAGAATTTTTTTTACCACAACACGTTTGACCTTGACCTCAATGCCAGGGACCGATACCGGACGCTTACATTTGGATGCATCCTCGACGCTCACTGCAGTAGTGTAAATACGGCGGTCACACTCAGAGAAATTGATACCCACCAAGGTCAATCTCGAACGATCCACCATTCTTTTGCAAGTCCTTGGGAATGGGAACCTTGATGGTCTTCTTCGGCGTCTCAATCCCTTGGATTTGCAAAGTCTCAGCCTGTTGAGGCCCAATGACCTGAACCTCGAGGTTCCAGGGACCAGTACCCTACGAGGTCAAGTCAGAAAACGATATCTTCACGTTCAGAAGGTTTACTCACCCTCAGATCCACGCTGATATCAATTGTATCACCGGAGCAAGTACTGACGATCTTTTTGCCCCGACCATGGCCATGAGAATCGGAGAACTCGGCTGACGCAACGGGATGGATCATCTGGTCAATGCTGGGGCCTTGTAATTCAATCTTCCTATAATTCGCGTCACTGATTGCGGCAAATGTAAAGACATAGTGGCCGCTTTTTTCAGGTTGAAGGGTCAACTCTGCGCGTGAGGAAGTGAACGTCTTCGAGATCTCGCGAGATTGCTCTTTGTCTCGTTGCATGCGGTAGTAGATTTGGAAAGGAGGTGTACCATGAAGGATGAGCGAGGCAGAGACGCCAGTGTCTCCAGAACTACAGAATACTCAGTGAGAAGTCCTGAGAAAGAGTAGTTAAAACCTACCATTCGTGAATACGCTTCCACTCAATTTCAGCAGAGGGGAAGGGCTTCTGAACGACCTTGCAGATATCAGGGGAAAGAACAGTTCCAGTGCAGTACTAGATTCCTTGATTAGATAGATTTCTGAATAGTTAGAAAGGAAACACTGACTTTGCCTTTGAATCCAACGATCTTGTAGTCTCCGGGTGCATTCGCACGGAATGACAAATCTCTAGTTGAGCCATCGTGCTTCAGAATCTTCTTCCACGCCTTCGTTCGCTTGCCGCCTTTTTCGTCGTCACTGGGTGGTTGATATTGAATGTTCATATCCCAAGGCTTATCGAAGTCGTTCAAATGCGATGGGTCAAGGTTGAGAGTGGCCTCGGAACCGATCAACAAAGACATCGGCGAGTCGGAGCTGCATTGGGAGAAGGATATTGAAGGCTTTTGAAGAACGATGAAGGATCGCGTTGTTGCTGTAGCGCTAGCAGAAACTTGTTCGGAGGCGGCTTGTTCAGTTTCGACCCGAATTGTGTTTCCAACACCGTCTGTAATTTCTTCCAGTGCATAAAGGTATGTGCCTGGTTTCTCCAGTGAGACCGTGAGCGGGACCGTAACGTTCTGCGCAGAAGGAATCCTCGATGCGACCGCGACAACGCCTGATTGATCACCAGTGTCCGATGTTTGTGTATGAATGGCATGGTCCTTGTGCTCGCCTTCGATACCTTCAACCAAGAACTCCTCCCTTTGCCCGTTGACACTCTTAAGCCACCGCAAACTGAGAGGAGGTACACCATGTACACTGATTTTCAGCTGAGGGTCCGCTATCTGTCCAGCACATCTAATAGGCTCCAGCGCGGTGCCCTCATCTTTGGAAAACCGTACATGGGGGCAAGGGACGACGATAGCCTGAGAGACAACCATTCGCGCGTCTGTGTTGGAGGCATCGTAAACACGTTCCAGTCGAACTATTCCAGGACGCGATAACATGATATGGACGAGGGATTGGGTACGTTGGAGGTTTGAATGGGCGTCCTGGGCTTGTGATTCATCGTCGTCGTCGTCGTATTCGTCGTAGTCATCAGCATTTCGAGCTGGAGCAGAAAGAATAGCTGCTTGTAGCTTTTCTCGGTAATTCTGCTCGATGAGCTTCAGGTCCTTTGAAGTGAGTTCAATTGTCTCTATCCTGGAGTTGTGTTCTGGATAACCAAGAGGTGTTAACGAGTACTTCAAACCAGCAAGGTTCGTGTTGTTTAGGACAACCGGTAGAAGCACGAAGCCAGATGACGAAGATAGGCAGAAGTTAAGATTCTGTGGGTTCAGATGGGCAGTAGAGATGGGTGACATTCGGACGGTGTGTTGGCCCAGAAGGTGTGAATCTCTTGAGCTTGAGGATGAGGCAATGAGGCCAAAGGTCAGTGGCGCGATGAGGTCCCAAAATCCAGAAGCTTCCGGTGTGGCAGAGACATCTAAGTTTCAAAGTCAAAACGGTTCGTGATTCACAGTAATAATCCAAACGCACCTGAGTGGCCAGAACTGAACACTGCACTACCTCCCAGCAAAGCCCACAAGTTGACGCTAATTCCTCCAAACATCAACCCATCCAAGAACCACAGGAGACATATTTGCAGCAATATTGTTGCTCTGCTGTACTGGAGCCTTGGTATCCGTAATTGAGATAGTATGACACAATAGGCGAAGTCGACGAAAAGCCACTTCCGACATACGGCCATGCGACTTTCGCCCGAGGCAAATGACCATACGAAATCTATAATTTTGATGGACTAGGTGTAGTTCATGTCAATGGCGCCTCTTTGAGAGAAGAAAGTGAACCAACCTGGCAAAGAAGTCCAAGGCTCAGGTAGTAAAGCCTTTGAGAAGGAACATCCAGGTATTTCTCTGGTATTGAAGGATTTGATGGACGAGAAGGCCTCGGTCCTGAAGCAGCTGTAGCCATTTTATGAAGCCACTGGTTTAGTCAAGAAAACTTGACGGGCTTCCGACTCGTAAAGGGTTGGCGCTCAAGCGCGGTGGTCGCTTTGACACAATATGATAAAGTATAGAATGTCGTGTGGAATTTCGTGAGAGTGAACAATATCACGGAGAGAGATGACCTTCTGCACAGTCAAGAGATTCGTTGAAGCTCACGGCTGTAGCACGTCGAAGTGGTCGAGTAAAAGCAAACTGGCAGTCTGAGTCGAAGGCTCGAAGCGAGGCAGCTCGTCGCTGGGTGCACGTGACCGTACTTTCAGTCCAATCTTAATATTATCCGATAAACCTCTTCTCAGTTGAACATTCAATTAGATCGACCATCTAAGATTCCTTGAAACAGACTTGGAAGCTCCGATATTTTCCAATTGAATCCAGTGACGGATCGGAACTCCTATCTTTTTACCACGTCCTCCATAGGTGTGCATATCTTCGTCCTTCTGTGCATCTGTCTCCCGGAATAAATCCCCCATTCACAGAGGGCGCTTAGATTGCCATCTTTCCATTGGTCAGCCCATCGATAACTCTACTCAGACACGTGTTGAACTTGGATGACTCGCAGACGTCTTTGAGCGCGTTGGTCTCACACTGCACATATATAAAGAGTCCAGTAGCATATCCGCAGCTGTCAATCTTCCTTTCATACCACCATGTCTACGCTCCCCGACCTTCCCTCGATCGATGGAGATCTCGATCTGTTGTTGGATGTCTTCACACACAAGTCTGCGAGCAACAATCCTGGAATCAAAGAGGGGACTGTACATGGCGACACTGATCGACTGGCAGAGCTTGGCGCCAAAATACTGGACGTTACAGTCACTTATCATCTGTTCTCGCAACGACCATATCAATCCGCGGAGGAACTGAAGGTATGCTCTGTGACCTATGCTTTGTGTTACCAACTGACTTTGGGCAGAACAACAAAGAGCAGCTGCTAAACCCGATGACCATTGACTCATGGTTGATGTCATACGGTCTGAAATCCAGGCTTCGGATTGCGCCAGAACAAGTCGATGTTGTTTTGACCAACGAGAGTGTAAGTTCTTGTTTTTAAGACTTGCCACAGTATTCTAAGCCTTCGCGCAGGAACTCGCCAAATTCTTCAGCGTATACGTTGGAGCTGCCTATTTGCGACACGGTCTTCCAGTCATACAGGCTTGGATTTCGCGTCTCGTTGATCCGACTGGCAATCCACCCGAGCTGCCTGGTCCTCCTGCTCAGCCGAGGGAGCCTCCACCACCCAGCCATTATGGTCATCAATCGGCTTACAGTTCGCCAGCTTCATCTCAAAGCTACGGCAGTTATGCACAAAGCCCCCCTGCGAGCCATTACGCACCCACACCTCCCGCAGGATCACCTCCTCCGCTCCCGTCCAACCCGCCACCACCGATGCCTAGTGTGCATATGGTATCGAATCTGGTGACTCTGGCCTTGGTCAATCAAACAGCCGCACAGCAACGCATTCAAGTCGCATACCCAGCCCACCAAGATGGACCCCCTCATCAGCCAACCTGGACTGTCAGATGCACCAGTATGTTCAATTTAGTTTCACCTTGTATGTGTATTGACTTCTGTAAAGTGAACGGAGTCGAGAAAGGCATCGGCGTAGGCAAGAGCCAGAAGTTGGCAAAGGAGGAAGCAGCTAGGCAGGCATGGGCGGCGATGGGATGGGGACCTACCTTATAATCAAGCAAAGATTTAATGGTTGGCCCCGCTTCCATCCCCGAGTGTGCATCCTTCGCTTGTATCCACAGATACAAGTAGGTGCTATTCTTCTCACCGAAATTAACGATGCTTCGACTTAGCGTGTACAAACTTTTATTACTAACAATCATTCGCCTCTTGAGCTTGAAGTATAGCAAATGTAAGCAATGAAATGTCGATTAAACCTTGTAAATGAATACATCCAGTACTTGTGTTGAATATACATGCTTTCAACTGTAATAATAGAAGAGACCATAGAGACCGAGGAGGAGGAACAGCACTTTCATCTGGGGGTCGAGCCCATCGAATCTTGCAGCTACCCCATCATACACATTCTTGGCCTCTCCAACAACGTCGGGGCCTGCTGGGGCACCACCCAAAGTGTGGCCTTTCCCAGAGAATGAGGGGCCGGACGATACTACCGCATGCTTCTTCAACGTATTTTCAAGACCGCTAAATAGGGATCCCAAAAGTCAGCCCGCTGGGTAGAAACCGCTCGAGAGTTACATACGATCGGTCGGCACCCCTGACTTGATCTACCTTGGTGCTTCCTTTCAGGAAGATGAAAGTGGGCCTAGAGATTCCCAGTATCAGTTCAGACGAAGCGAAGGTTGCATGTCATAATACGCACATCGCCGAAACCGAGTACCGCTTTGCAACTTCTTGAGCAGCATCAACGTCGCATTTGAGGAAGTTGACAGCGGTATATTTCTTGGATAGCGACTCAAACGTAGGTGCGATGGCATGGCAAGGTCCACACCTGGAAGTTGTGTAAACGAGAGTTTGAGAATAGACGGATGATATTACCATGTTGCGTGGAAGTCGATGACCTACATAAACATGATCAGCAACAACCTAAAGATATCTCACAACAATACTAACGGAGAGCTTGTCTTTCGACTTGCCCAAGATCCCGTCCAGTTGGGACAGAGAGGTAATATGAGTAATGGACATGGTGAGTGCTGAGAAAGCTGACAGTGACAGGCTGGGCGACGTGGTCGCAGCCAGTTGCTGTTGCTGCATCCGGAGTGTTCGGGCCGAAATTGTCCCGCGCTATATTTGGCGGCGATACCAGTCTATGACGATGTTGGCTCGTGCGCTCAAGAATGGCCAGGCGATATCTTTACCCACCACCAGGCGCAGACCATCCACGCTTTCACACCCTCATTGATGCATCCCAATAGCCGTGCACATCACTTTTTCAGTGGTGGCGGTCACCAACAACCTCCATTGCCGTTCGACGACAGACCTGCGATGCCAAAATCGACATCAAGCGGGAGTGCACGCAATCGACACACGAGCAATGGATCTGGGGGAGTTAAAAATTATGAGCACCAAAACCATCAGCACCAGCACCAGCACCAACACCAATACGAGTACGACCACTGTGCTGGTGCCGAACCAGGCGTGAACCCTCGTAGTGGGTTGTCCGTGGCGGAGTACAGTCACTTCAAGCAGGACTGTGTCATCGATGTCATTGACTATGACGCGGATGATGTGAACTTTCAGAGGCTCACCAACGCTGGTCTTCTTCAGCTTTTGAACGAGCCGACACCAAAGACCAGAAGGGGAGACGATGAACTGCCTCCTCGTATGGTCAGGTGGATAAATATTGGCGGGATCGACTGGGGAGTTCTGAGAGCTCTCGCGCTCAAGTATAGTGTGTATCTCATCTTATGAGGTACCCCACTGTCTGACCTTTTATCTAGATCTTCATTCTCTCGCCCTCGAAGATATCCTCCATGAACGGGGCCACAACCACTCCAAAGCAGATTACTACCCTGGTCACCTCTTCATTCGAGTCCTCTGCCACACAGTTCACGATGACGAGCCATGGAGTCTTGGGCGCAGCAGCGCATCAGAAGCGTCGTCAAAAGAGGATAGTCTTTCTGAGGTACCAAATGGGCTGAACCGCCCGGATCTCGAGGAAGGGGGGTCGTGCTCTATTGACGTGAAAATTAATCCTGAAGAACTTGCTGAGGGAAATGGCAGCACTCAGAATTTGAAGGTCAATGCGAAAGGCAAGGATAGGAAGAGAGATAAAATGCCATCGTCTACTTTTGGGCTGAGGAAGAGGATTTCGACTTTGAGCGGATTCAGAGGCCCAGTGAGTACCTTGTTGATTCAATTTTTCTCAATTGTTGACTGGATCGCATTGGCAATATAGGACAGGGAAAAGCAGCTTATGCAGATCTTCGCTTTGACAAAGAATGAGCGTGTCTTCATCAAACACGAGCCCATGTTTATATTCCTCCTTCGAGATGGCACAGTCATCTCGATGCGTGCATCGCCGGATCTTGACTATACTTCACCCATTCACGAGCGGCTCCATCGCCCAGACTCCGTACTAAGGACGTCCGAAGATGCGTCGCTGCTGGTCGAAAGTTTTCTTGATCTGAGTCAGTCTTCCCATCTAGAAGACTTATCCGAATACTCATACACCAACAGTCGTTGATCGAGTCGTTGAAATGGTAGACGAGTACCAAGTCAAAATCACGAAATTAGAGCACGACATCCTGCTTAATCCCGACATGGATTGCGTTCGGAGCCGTAAGCCGTTGCCAACCCTTTCCGGCCATGCACTGATCCGTTTTTGTTTTAATTATGCCCCGGTAGTGCACATCCTCTCTGGTGACCTGATAATGCACAAAAGGACCCTGGAGCCCATCAAATCAATGATCTTCGGTCTGCGTCGATACGATCTGGACAGATGTATGGCATTGGCGGATACCATGGCTATGGATACGTCGTACGCCTCCGACACGGAAACCGAGTCGAC
>Ga0247741_1001631_pt1 | contig 12450 bp, 8 predicted proteins | sample UWRJL213509R2_FD_180945 | JGI IMG/M metagenome (GOLD analysis project Ga0247741, IMG submission 180945) | Plant litter microbial communities from Arlington Agricultural Research Station in Wisconsin, United States - UWRJ-L213-509R-2 | ecosystem: Environmental > Terrestrial > Plant litter >... | reverse complement strand
TGAAACCAAGACGGATATCCACCTTACGAACTGGAGGGTCGATCATGGGCTACAACCACGAAGGCAGCGCGAGATGCCGATAATGCCAGGCTATACTTTTATCACCGCAGAGTCTTCAAAACTAAGCACAGCACAACTTCTAGCACCCGGTGGACCGCCCGATGGGGCATGGGAATACGACCTGAGGTTGACGGCCATGCTGGAGTTCACTGTTATGGAACCGAGTGCTCCCAATGTTCTATCAGCGCCAATGGTGCGTTTCTACTTTTATTTGAAGCTCCTCAATTAAAACTCACCGGCTTTACGTCGAACTAGATTGCTGGTCGCTTAGCCCCAACAGCAATTATAGTGGGCAGTCTGTTGAGGGTCGGGTATATGGTTCCGTGGAATTGCAAGGTCGAGGAACGTCAACTCAGGCTTCAGCCGGTGGATGATGACCCTTACTGCGACCTCTACTACTATGAGCACGAGAAGCAAGCCCCAGAAGACCCCAACGCGACGCCGCAGATGAAGCTCGATGGGGCTATTGGCATCGCGCGGGTGATATACCACGAGACTCGGATGGAGTTTATAGTAACCTTATTTGAGGTTGATTCGACCTTGTAATTCAAGCGAAATCTATACAACAAGCAGGAAATCAATTTCAAGATACCTGGCGAGATACTTTATTAATGACAATATTATCGAATGTTCGTGTATACGATTTGAGTGAATGATGCCTCTCATTCGCGCTGCATATAAATGCTGGAGAGACTGTTGCGCGGCGTGAAACGGCCTCTGCGGTGTTACATCGCCCTCGGATCATATACCTGATTCGGTTCATGAGGTACCATAAGAGGATGGTTTTACGATCTCATCCTCGGAGGGAACGTCTGGCTAATGACATCTCGGATACAATATCTCCCAATCGTAATTTCGTGGGTCCTTCAACATCTCTTCAGCCAAAGTAGGTACGTAGGAATATTATCAAGGATCAAGAGTGACAAATGATCATAGTAACTGTGTCTTTTGTTGTGGAAGATGTTCTGAGTGCAAATAAATTTTTCAGTACCGAGGAACGATAGGATGCCTTGTCAACGGTTGCTAAATTTCCCGTAGAAGCTTCCCAGATCTTCAGGTAAATTCTATCCTTCAGTAGATCATCTACAATCCCTCCAGCTGGGGTTAAGCCCGCTAATCCATTCTGTTCAACGACTCGGTATGCGTGTTGGAGACATGCCTTGATTTTGAATCATTAGTGCGACAGTATAAGTGGATATTGGAATTAAAACATACTTGATATGTCGTTGGAAGCGTGATGCAAATCGGAGAGCCAAGGAAAGCAGTGGTGTTTCCCTGTATTTGCCCGAAATTTACCTTGAGAGTAACGCCATTTTCACCCAAGAGGGGAAGTTCAACGGGTTCTTGCTTCAAAAATATCCCAATCTCAAGAATAGATCGTCCATCTGAGAGCAATTTTCGCCACATCTCCACAGACGTCTTTGCAGCGAGAAGACCCACCCAGACGAGGCTGTCATCCGAGCGCTTACACGGATATTTGAGCACGATTCCGTCTTTATCTATATCTTCAAGCTTCTCTGGAAATGTCTCCATAGAGTATAGAGCTGCTGCCTAGCGTTTCAAAGACTTGATCAGTACGACTTTGTTAATATTATAAGTGCAGAAACTACCTGATATGATTGAGCCATAGGGACCAACTGCGATTCGGATGGGGTTCCATCATCTCCAAAAATTGTCAGTAGCATGGCCCGATGTTTTAATACGTCTGTATTGGTGGACTGGTGGACTAACAAGAGGAGATTAGTTATCGTCCTGCTGTGCTTATCTGTCATCTAACGAACCTTGTTCCAGTTCGGTTGAGACAGGAACAGAATCGCTACCGTCTTGAAGCATTCTCGTTGAAGAGTAGTATAACTGAGAAAGTATATTCTTCAATTCTCCTCACACTGGAAGTAGTGCTGACTTGTGGCGAATAAAGTGGCAGTTGAAATCAAGGTGCGATATCGCCGACCATGTGCTCGTGCGGCTATCCCCGGTAACGTACATGAATTGAATACAGTTCCTCCATGTCAATTCCGTAGCAGCTGACTTGAACTATCTTTGGTCCGAGTTGGAGCATACAATAATATATAATTCTGCCCTACTAAATTGACTGAGGCGAACCAGTGGCCCTTTAGTACTTTAGTCACGATGAGGTCATGAACGTTTAATGTTTAACGTTTAACGTTTAGACTTCACCTGCAGAGATTCTGAACTTCAGGTCGGTGAACTATGGAACGAAATTTGAAGTCGGGGTCGGGTTATTTTCCTTTTTTCCTCTATTAATCCACGATATTTCAATGCAGGGTGTTGCAACTCCATACGCCGGGGTCTTCAAGTTGACGCGTAAATACGACCCCAAGCGACCTGCAGGGACGAAATAGCATACGTGCACCGTCCAAGACGCTATAAAAAGCCAAATCTGCCTGCTGAGTCAATATGACGTGATATATACTTCTCGTTCATCATGCTTCAGCTCAGCTTCCTCAGTAGACTCGTGACCAGCCGGGAGAACGTCAGCTTGCAGCTTCAGAACAAGGAGGACCTTGGTTCTCCGACTGGTGCAGCTGAGTTTGAAAAGGGGGGGTAATGCAATCACGTCAAGAGCTGTCAGAAAGTGTCACCCAATTCGGAAGGTTGGATATATAAGGAAGGTTTCCAGGAATTCCAGCGTTTATTAATAGCACAGGCGCTGCCCGCCCAACGTTTCGAATACCGTTTACCACCATGCCCCTCGACCAAGTTTTCCCCAGGCAGGGCGACATGCGTCTAAACCATATAGCGGAACACCAGCTGTGTATATGTGATGAGCCTCGTCGACATTGAACCTTAGGACTAATCACGTTTGAAAGCACTGATCACAAAGGAGAACATATAGTCGTGGAAAATGACCTTTGCGAGCTCGAAAAAGCTGCTCGACCGTGACTATCAGGTATCTGGCCTCCCCTGGGACTCTTCTCTTTGAATCATAGACATTTGTCTGTGAAGAAACTGAGTGTACTGTCACAGTCAAGGGAAAAACATGCCGCACGACCCACCATTTGTCGTCTCGAGGTGTATCTTCATTGATAGACCGTTCGTATTCCATAGCTAGTGTTAAAGGTCATTTTCTTGCGTTTCCTGGAGCCTTTTTGTTGGCGAGAGGGTAATTGTCGTCATTTTTCTCCTTTGGATCGTCAAGTAGAATGTTCAAAGCATTGGGAGAGTCTTCCCACTGCCTGTGCCAGCAACAATCAAGGAGTCGTCTCCATGCTGGTCAGCCAATACGGCCTTCAGCTGCATCTCTCATGGAACTCGAAGTTCCTCCAGTTACACAATAGCAGAGCAAAGTCGCACGAAAGCAGGTAGCTCGGTGTCGTCGTCAAGAGCTGATCATCCAACGATAGGCGGGATATTTGTTGGCTGATGTCGACATCATTATGAGTATTCTCGAATCGTTTGCAGTCTTTCTTCGAGCGTCGGGCATGTTTTAAAGTAGATATCCATCGCGAATGAGTGTTAAATGCGCACAGACGCGTCGACTGAGAATTGATGATCTATAAATAAACACTGGAATTCCTGGAAACCTTCCTTATATATCCAACCTTCCGAATTGGGTGACACTTTCTGACAGGTCTTGACGTGATTGCATTACCCCCCCTTTTCAAACTCAGCTGTACCGGTCCCTCTATCGAGGGCCTTTCAGGCGTCACCTCATCGAGGGATCGGTCACCGGTCTAGTAAGGAGCTGGAACACAAATTCCCTGCGCATCTACGTATGCCCAGAACTCAGCTGGTATTCTCCCAAATTCCATTTGCCCTCCTCACCCATTCCTCCCTCACCCAAGCTACCGTTATTATCCGAATTCCACCCTTCTGTCCACAGCTCATAGCTCCAGATAGTGTTCAACGACAACAGAAAGAAGCCATAAGGAGGCCAGCCGCAGGACCAAAGATGCAGACAAGGCTAGAGAACCCAGAGCTCAGCCAACAAGTGCGATAATCCAAGTCATGAACAGAATGGGCACATGCAACATGGGACACGAGAGAGCGCAGCTGGAACAAAAGAAGTGTTAGCGGAGCCCAAGAGGCAAAAATATTGAGGAGGGCGCGGGTGGAAGGAGGAAAGAATGAGTGACGATGCACATTGTCATTCGCTGAAACATTGGTTTTCGGAGTTTGTCTGAGTTTGAACGGACTTAGGTGATTTCAAGTAGGCGCGCACGGACCTGTAGGCATTCTTGGCCCCAGAACCGCCTCGTAACAGAAAAAAAAATCTTCTATAAAACGCCGTCACGTCGCCGTGTTCAATGCTGTTGCTGTTCAATGGTACTGTTAATCTGGAAGCTAGGCCTGCGTTATCTAAATTTAGGCTTACAGCTGGTACAGAGGCTGAAAGTGCGAGCTGGCACACATATTCTCACAGGCTGAGCAGGAGCTGATCGCAAAAAGCTGTGTGGTAGGTTTTTGGCAGCCGTGGGGAGGCTCATTGATCACCATCACACTAGGAAATTAGTTCAGCTGCCATCGGCATGGAGCCCAATTGGGAGTGTATGCCTGGCAGGAGCTCCTGAGGGACCGTCGAGATGAGCGCGATGGGTGGGTGGGATCCAAACCATAGCGCTCTGGCGGTTCTCCACAGCAGGCAGGCTCGTCTACCAGACAGAACATCGTGAATAGCGTGGTTACTAGGCACATATTTCATGATGATACTCACATTCTTTTGAGAACCGCCGCTTTAGCTCCTTCTAAGCTAAAGTCGAGAGTGCGCTTTGATTTTCTGGGAGTGGCGGGTGGGTGAGAAAAGAAAAGCCTAGCTACACCTGCATGGACTCAGCGCGAGCGGCTGGTGGCAGTCCGAGTGCAAGCGAAGGCTTAGCAGTACCACCGCTGATGCATAGACCTCACCCTATGCCTTCGCTCGCAAACTCCCTTCGCCATAGGCCACAATCTATGAAACCCAGCGTCTCGGGACGTGTGGGAAACGTCGATAGTCTTTCCATTCTCTGTCAACTATCGCCGCAACAGCGAGGCAGAACTTTATCTTGGAGCAAGATATGAGATTTCGAATGCTGATGGTGAGAGTGAAGAAGAGGGCGTTCAGAGTACAGTGAATATGTGATATAGATTGATGTGGTGCAAGTGCGGGGGTTGCCATCAACGCTGGTCTATTATAAGACGGAACTGCCACACCGATAATACCCCGTTTGGAAAGAAAATTGACTGTCATGGCCAGTGCAACTCACCTCTACACTTCAAGGCCGCTTCAATAGTACTACTATGTGTGATCGCGAGCGCGGTTCAACTTCTCGAGATCTCCCGAGTCCTGTGTCCCACGAAGCTTACTGGATTGTTCGCAAATATGTCTGCTGTAAGAACTACGGCTGTACTAGGACACTGGCGAGGATAAACTTACCGTGTGGAATGTACTTCTATCAACAAGTTTGATGGCTAGAGATATGTCCAACGTAACAAAGCTCTCCGCCCACATCATTCCAGCTTTTTGATACTATAGCGAGTTTATGGCAAGTGAATACGCTTAGCGTCGCGTGAACAGATATTACCTCGCTAAAAAACGGTCAGGCGTGACTTATATGTGATTGCACAAAATCTTTTTGGCAGCGATCGTAGGCATGTATACCAACATTGCATAAAATGAGCCATGTGTGTTTTATTTAAACCCGCTTCATCTCTGCATGATACATCGTGCTTCTTGTCAAAAGGCTGGTATGGAGTAGCTGAGCGTTCATCGACACATACGTCAAGTCTCCGTTCTTCAAGCTCCAAGGTTCACGTGCCAATGTGCGTACTGCGTCGCGTTAATACCAAAAATATGTTTTAAGTACAGGTTGATGAGTCGGGAAGGAATTGGAAAACGAACCTAAAGATCATATAGCCCCAGCCTGAACCTCTCTCGCCCAAGTCACACTCTCCTTTATAAGAGACTCGGTCAAGAGCCTATCAGGAAGTATTTATTAATGATGGAAGAGATGAGATGGCAATATATGTGTGACGAAGACAATAAGCATTTAGAAAAAAGTATTAGAAGTCCTTGAGCGGCGTGATAATGAACACAACTGTATCTTTCCCTTTTGATTAGCCAGTAATTGATGTTCGGAGATGTTCGGAGATAAAAATGCGCACGAATATTACAGAAAAAGAGTAAAGGAGAGTCAAAGACGTCTATGAAAGTGAATAAGGATTATTCTGTCGGTATGTTCGTCCTTCAAGACATTAAGCATGGTCTATACTAGTCAATCCTTGCCATGATCGCAGTCACCCATCCACCCGACACTGCCAGTAGTAAGGGTGATGGAGCCTCAGGACACGCTGACAATATTGATATCCTCGACTCAAGAGCAGTAGCATATGATATCACTGGCAGGGATCACGATGCGCCTATGGCAAAACTCGACGACGGCTTGAATCCTTAATGAATTAAATCGGGTCAAAGAGACGCAAATTTGAACGTATTTTCGAAATATAATTCAGGCTCTCGTTGAACACATAGGGTCAGGCGTGAAGCTGTACGCGACGCGATGAAAGAGATACCTGGATCGAGGCAACTTTATGAGGCCAAAGAAGCGCCTCCACTGAGAAGCGGGGACAGTGTCGGAAGCCAGTAGCGACTGATGCAAGTATGTGTTGAAGAGTTGGAAAGCCAGTAGTGGATAACATATCGATGATCCCAAGCTCCATAGTCTAATTCAAGTTCGAAGTTCCAGCCCAATTATGACGACTCCTCCTGGATTCCATTCCCAACCGACATCACTTCAAGGTGGGCGATTGTATATGCCTGATCGAAACTAGCCCATTTTTTGAGCGCTCCGTTTTTGAGTTTGATACCGCTTGGGTGCAGATAATTATAAGCCGATTCTTGACTTCCGGGACGCTGAAATGGAAGCATGAGCGTCGAAGGTCAGATTAGAACGAACCTAGAGTGAGAGACAAACCGACCTGAGAATGATGAAATCAGCCGCTGAATGTCGATTACCCTATCTAAAACGTCCAGTGTTCGGCGGTAGCAATAAACAGAGGACCGTGATGGACATCTTGGAGGAATGCAGCCGATAGAAAACATCTTTCACTCCAGAGCTCGTATTGGCAGGTAGACCTGGGAAACTTCGATAAATCAATGGCGAGTTTAGCACATTGCAGCGTTGACGCGGAGGCGAAGGATCGCGACTTTGATATTGCAGGAATGAAGGTAATATTCAAGTTGATTATGGTTCAGAAGACGCAAAAGATGACCCAGCTGAAGCAGAATGACGGCTCGTAGTTGCAGCGGACTAATCTGGGAGTGATATGCCCAACTAATTGATCGTCGAGGGTGCGATCACGATTTGATGGACGCTGGAAGAGTCTTAAAGATTCGATATTTTGGTTGAAGGCCTCTGCCCAAGAGCATGGCCTCGCGTGTTCGATTTTCATATGGCCTCGAGGGACTGCAGATGGAAGGGTCTGACGCCAGCGTTGATGATCAAGCGGACGCACCCAATATCACCGTGTGAATGAACTAGCGAGAATACGAGATACCTTTAATACTGTGAAGTACCCCTCAAACGTTTCCTCCTTCCCATGTTTGGCCATTTGCCAAGCCGCATTTGAAGGTCCAAACTCTATCAACTGGCGCAACACTGAAGCAGAAGTTTAGCTTGGAGCATGCGTATGAGGCCTCGAATGCTGACGGCCAGAACAAAGGGAAAGTGGTTCTCCATGAGTCTCTGAGTACGGAAGAGTACGGAATCTAGATTGATATGGCGAATGCGAAGAGTGGTTAAGAGAAAGTGCTAGCCTATTTTAAGACGGAACTGCCACGCCGATGATATTCCGGATGGGCGCTTTTGACCATCACCTCCACATGGAAAGCAAATTGTCAGTCACGGCCGTTGCAACTCACTTCTGGCTATTTCTAAAAGTTCTGAACCTCGTACAAACCTTGCGTGTCTTTTCAATTAGGATGGAACAGCCGTCTATGCTTCTGTGGTAGGACTACCATGTGATGATCACGAGCGCTGTTGAGCTTCTCGAGATCTCCCGAGTTCTGTGTTCCAGGAAGCCTACTGGGTTGTTTGAAAATATGTCTGCTGCAAGAAGTACGGCCATACAAGGACACTGGCGAGGATAAACTTATCGTGTGGAATGTACTTCTGTGGACAAGTTTGAAGGCTTTGTCCCATCGAGTTTCGGGACGTCGACTCCACCGCATGCATTCTAACGATGAACTCTGCTAACGAGGAAAAACCTGTCAAGCTACTTTCACTGGGTAAAGTCCTAATGATTTAGCTGGCTAATATAGTTTCTGACTCATGAACTCTGAACAGACGGCGGCGGAATTCGCGGACTTTCAGAGCTGCTCATCCTCAAAGAACTTATGCACAAGATCATGGTCGACAAGAACAAGAAACTGAAACAGGATGGCCAACCTCTCCTCACTCGACTGCCAAAGCCGTGTGATCACTTTGACTTAATCGGTGGCACCAGCACTGGAGGGTAAGCTACTTGTTTCCGAACAGGATACGCTACAGCTAATTGTTACATTACAGGATAGTCGCGTTAATGCTTGGGCGGCTTCGGATGGATGTAGACACGGCAATAAAACACTATGGGACCCTCGTGAAACAGGTCTTCTCTTATCCGAAGGGAAGGTCGGGAGATGGAAAGTTCAAAGCGACGAAACTTGAAGCAGCAATCAAGTCAATTGTGAGGGAGGCCACTGGTGACTCGGAGTCACCTTTATTACAACAAAATGAGGCTACAGGTTGCCGGACGTGAGTGTATTGGCTTCTCTAACATTTATTCGGGTCTGAAATATCTTCCTCAGCTTCGTCTGCGCCAAGAACGCGCACAACATGAGCATTCCGATGGTGTTCAGGTCCTATGAGTCTCACGAAACTCATCCCCAATGCAAGATTTGGGAGGCCGCTCGAGCAACATCGGCAGCGCCGACATTTTTCAAGCGCATCGAGATTGGAAGGGCGCAGCCTTTCATCGACGGAGGTATGGGCCGCAACAACCCCAGCTGGGTTGTCCTCGATGAAGCCAACACTCTATTTGGTGCTCGTCCCATAGGGTGCCTAGTAAGCATTGGAACTGGGCAGGTCGAAGCAGTTGCCATCAGGAGACCTGGATATTTCCAGCAGATCGTACCGACAGATGTCGTCGATGCGCTGAGGGCAATCGCGACCGATTGCGAGGAGACGCATGAACACATGCTGCGTCTCTTCGCACAATTGCCGAGAACATACTTTCGGTTGAATGTCGAGCAAGGGATGCAGGGGATCAAGTTATCAGAATGGGAGAGATTGAATAAAGTGGAGGCCCATACGGCACAATATTTGAGGAGGAAGGAGGTCGACGAAACGCTGGTGCTACTGGGAAAGGTAATTACAGCACCGAAAGCGCGGCTTACAATCGAGCAACTTGGTACGTAAGAACATCATTTGTACTCTCGAAGTGTCTCATTATTGCTCCAGTTTCCCCCAAGCCACCCGAATCAACTCAGGACATCCCAGAACGCAAGCTCTGTCCTCTGCCAGTGACCTCGTTTATAGGTCGAAGGGACATCCTCGATAAGCTGCGTAGATATTTCGACTCAGAGAGCACATCTCAGCGCATCTTCGTGCTACATGGCCTCGGCGGTGCGGGAAAGAGCCAACTTTCATTCAAATTTATTGAAGAATCCAGAGACAAACGGTATGCAAATTAGTTGAATAAATTCAAACAGCCAATTGCTAACAGCCTTATTTTTAAGCTTCTTCGATATCTTCTACGTCGACGCCACGAGCGAGGATACTATTCAAACAGATCTCGAGGCTATTGCCCCTGGAAATGCTAAACGAACGGTGGAGGCGAGCCTGCGCTGGCTTGCGAGTCAGACCGACCGAAATTGGCTGCTGGTCTTCAATAACGCGGACAATGTCGACTTGAATCTGAAGCAATACTTTCCTTCATGCTCCTCTGGAAATATTCTTATTACAACACGGAATCGAGAGCTTCGCCATTACACTGTTAAAGACGCAGATGCGGACGTTAAAGGGATGGATCTTGAAGACGCAAAAAGCCTTCTTCTCGTTCAGGCTCGGGCGGAAAGCAATATCGAAAATGACGCACTGGCGGAGACTATTGTGCAGGTAATTTTTTACCCTATTCATTTGTAGAATTTCGTGTTGATATATACGATAAAGGAACTCCATTGCTTTGCGCTGGCCGTCGCGCAGGCTGGTGCCTTCATCCACTGCCACTCGTCTTTACACGAATATCGAAAACTCTACCAACGTGAACGCGACAACTTGCTACAGAACGAAGAGACTCAAAGACAAGATCCGTACTCATTAGCCGTCTATTCGACATGGAGGCTCAGCTACGACAAACTCGACGAATCGGCAAGGATTTTTCTCCAAGTTTGCTCCTGCCTACACCATGAAGGAATTTCGGAGGAGATGTTCGAAAAAGCGGCCTTATCTCAACATAATCTGGAGGACTCGGAACTGCAGGATGAAGTGACAGGGCTGTTGAACCAGCTTGGAAAACAGAATTTAGGCTGGAGTTCCTGGACGTTCCAGAAGGTCATAATGTGCCTCGGATCACACTCCCTCATCGAATATGATCGCCAGAATCACACCTACAGCATTCATCCACTGGTACACCACTGGAGCGGAACCACTATGGAAGGAAACCGGCACCAGATGCAGAAGCTCATACTCACTATCATTGGGCTATCATTTTCTTTGACACGCACCGATGAGAACATCAAATATCAACGCAAGCTGTTGAAACATACGATGAACTCCATGGCCTCGCTCAAGCCAGAGGATACCAATCCATTAGTTGGGATGCATATAGCAGTGATCTATTACGAAGCAGGTCACTTCAAGGAAATGGAGGCGCTCGAGGTGATGGCGCTGGAGAAGAGGAAGCGGGTGCTAGGAGATGACCATCCTGACACCCTCACTAGTATGCATCATCTTGCCGGCACGTACCTGCAGCAGGGTCGTTGGGGTGAGGCGGAGGCGCTCTACCTTGTGGTGGTGGAAAAGAGAAACTCGGTGCTGGGAGATGACCATCCTGACACCCTCAAGACCGTGGGGGATCTTGCCAGCACGTACATGTACCAGGGCCGCTGGAAGGAGACAGAGGTGCTCCAGGAGGTGGTGATGGAGAAGAGGAAGCGGTTGCTGGGAGAGGACCATCCTAGAACCCTCTTAACCATGGAAAGTCTTGCTTCTACACATAGAAACCAGGGCCGGTTAGATGATTCGGAGGCGCTTCATTTGGTAGTATTGGAGAAGTGCAAGCGGCTGTTAGGAGATGACCATCCTGATACCCTGATAGTCATGGGTAACCTTGCTTCTACGTACAGGGAGCAGGGCCGCTTAGAGGGTGCAGAAGCACTTGAGTTGGAGGTGATGGAGAAGAGGAAGCGGCTGCTGAGTGATGATCATCCTAGCACTCTGAGGGCTATGTCGAACGTGGCGGTCACATACTGGAAACAGGGCCGCTGGAATGATGCTGAGGTGCTTCAGGTAGAGGCGGTGGAAAAGATGCAAAGGGTACTGGGAGACGACCATAGCTGGGCCCTCGAAAACACGGCAAATCTTGCCAACACGTATAGGGATCAAGGACGCTTGAATGACGCGGTGGCGCTTGGTGTGGAGGCGATGGAAAAGATGAAACGGGTATTAGGGGACAGCCATCCTAGCACCCTTAAGACCATGTCGAGCCTCGCATCCACGTATAGAGACCTGGGCCGTTTGGACGATGCAGAGGGTCTCGAGGCGGTGGTGGAGGAAGATAGGAATCGCCGCGAGGGTTCTTGAGGTGGGCAAGGCTTGTGATAAAACACAGGGGAGAGACCTCAGGCGAAGTGACTGAAACGAGGCATGAGGTGGTCTGGTTAGATGTCATTGAGATTAGTTAAATATCACGAGCGAAGACGCACTGAAGCTTAGATACGCGGTTGTGTTATGAGACTGTGCTCGCCAGGTTGACAGACCCATTAAATGGCTATGGTCAAAGTCTCTGCCTGTTTCCTAAAAATTGCAGTTCAACGGTTTGAATTTGGAGCTAGGTTATGGCCTGAGGCTTACAGAGTAGCATGACGAAGAGCTCTCGCGAGTTCTCAGCACAGAGGATGGTCTACCAGAGAAGGAGCAGTGGGTGCGAAGTTGAGACGGGAAACAGACCAGTCGGGAGAAGGGGACCGGCAAGAAAGCCGATTGATCAACGAGAAACTTTCTCTCGAGGGTTGGTGTCGTGCCCCTCCGGCTATGTATGTGGTAGTTAGTTTGGGCGTGAAGAGCAGCCGGTGTGAACCGTGTCTCCTCAGGGCGTAGGACGATGGAGGTGCTGGCGGATGACCCCCGAAGCAACCCAGGTAGTACCTCCGACGTCCTACTCTACCACAGGTTCGAGCCAATGAATGTACGTACT
>Ga0247741_1001630_pt1 | contig 12451 bp, 18 predicted proteins | sample UWRJL213509R2_FD_180945 | JGI IMG/M metagenome (GOLD analysis project Ga0247741, IMG submission 180945) | Plant litter microbial communities from Arlington Agricultural Research Station in Wisconsin, United States - UWRJ-L213-509R-2 | ecosystem: Environmental > Terrestrial > Plant litter >... | reverse complement strand
ACCTGTTTTCGCTGGTATAGTCGTCAGGTTGGTTCTTGCAGCCAGCGGAAAATGCGCCCGTAGCTCAGCGGATAGAGCAATTGACTACGGATCAATAGGTCGGGGGTTCAAATCCCTCCGGGCGCACTCGGAAAGCCCCGGTCAGAAGCTATTTTCTGCCGGGGCTTTTGCGGTCCAAGACAATCGATCCCCTCGAAAGCCCCTCGTGGGCGAATCAGTTAGACGATGACATTCCCGTAGGTCACCGGATTCTGTGACGTGTTATGCAGAGGATCTGCTCGACCCACCAGCGGGTGTCCTGGAATGACCGTCCCTTCGATTACGAGCCGGTCGCCCTGCTTGCTAACTCCCGAGATGCTGCCTACAGCGCGCACGACGCCACCATGGCTGATCAGTGTGAGCTCGGACGCGAGGACCTTGTCGGCCTTCATCTTCCATGCCTTGCGACCCCGTTCCCAGACCTCGGCTTCGCTGAGGTCGTCCGAGTAGCCGATGGTCGCGCGGTCATCCTCCGCTCGACGAGCGGGTTGAGCCGCGGCGATTTTGATCCGAACAGCGGGAATGCTCTTGCTTGTAATAGTCATGCTGCAAGGTTAGTAGTTAACAAGTTAAAAAGTCAACAAGTTAGCGAGTTAAACGTTTGCAGGAGGAGGGAGCGCTTCAGTCCCTCTGAGAATGGCACGCCCGGATGAGCCCGACTGGTCCACCTGTGCCACCGGGAGGGATGCCTGGGGCCGTCGCCCACCTGGTACGCCGGCACCGCTTCTTGGTCAATAAGGCTGCGTAGCCAGGCGACCTGCTCGCGGTGATAAGTACGCGCTAAGCCAGACGGCTCAGATACTCCATATGCGAGCAACACGGCCGCTGCGCCACAGACATAATCTTCCATTGCGGAGCGCGCCTCGACCCAGTCGCTCGGATTGGTTCCAAGTCGCGTCATGTCGGTCGTGCGATAGGTCTCAAGCGGGAACATGTTGACAACCTCTACGCTCTCCAGACCCAGGAGCTCTCTAGCCGCTTCTATCCTCCGCAGCGTGCGCTGGCCCGAAGTCGTGGGCGGCGCGGCGAGTACCGCCACTAGACGTTTCCTAGAAGCCGACACCTAGGGTTTGCGCCTTTCAGCAGCCCATCGTTCGATCTCTGACCGCAACCAAAGTCGGGAGCGACCCTTACCCTTGTCGACGACGGGTTTCGGCATGTCGTCACTCCGCCGGACATAGGTGTGGAACGAGTTAGCATGCGATAGCCCGAGCAGGTTGGCGAGCTCTTTCGCGTCAGCTAGATCGTCCACGTCAATTTGTCGGCCCACCGCGCCATGCTAGCTGGAAGACGCACGGCAGGTGCTAAGCTTGCCTACGAGGCAAAACAAAGAGATGTCAGGGGTAAGTGTTGTCACTAGAAGTCGCTGGTCGTGACCCTATGGCGGATCTCGCGCTCAATAGGACGCATCAGGGTGACAATCGCGCGCTGATGAAACGTATTCCGGATGAGTCTGTTGCACTTAGCGTTTGGTCTCCTCCTTATTTCGTTGGTAAGGACTACGAGGCAGGTATTCCACTCGATGAGTGGGAGGGGCTACTGAGGGAAGTAATTGCGGAGCACTATCGTCTGTTGAAGCCGGGTGGTTTCATGGCTATAAACATGGCCGATATTCTCGCCTTCAGTGACGACTCGCTTCCGCGAATTCAAGCAGACGTCGTGTCAACAAAGCGAAGCAAGATCACTCGGCAGAACGTTCTTGAGGCTAAGCTCCTGCATCCCGAAATGAATCGTCATCAATTGGCGGCGTTGCTCGGATGTAGTGAACAGACGATTCAGCGACGGCTGGACCACAACAACGTGCGTGGCGGAAAGTACAAGGCCCAGACGCGGGTAAAGACGGTTGCCGGGATGCTTGAGGCCTACGCAGCCGAGGCTCAGATGCCCATGTACGATCGCCGAGTTTGGGTCAAGGATCCGGCTTGGGCTAACAGCCGTTGGCACTCTCTCTCGTATCGCGCGGTAGACGAGTTCGAGTACGTCTTCATCTTTTGGAAGCCTGGAATCACACGTGTTGACCGGGCGCGCCTTGCCCCCGCGGAGTGGAGCGAATGGGGCTCTCGGGGTGTTTGGACATTTCCATCAGTGCGCGTGAACGGAGATCACGAAGCCAAGTTTCCGATCGAGCTTCCCACTAGGCTCATTCGACTTCTCACTGACCCTGGGGAGTTGGTCCTTGATCCATTCATGGGTAGCGGCACAACTGGAGTCGCGGCTGTCACCCATAAGCGGGATTTCATTGGCTTGGAGTTGCTGCCAGAATACGTAAGCCTGGCGAATGAAAATTGCCAGCGAGCGCTGGAGAGACGACCTGAGCCTAAAAGACCCGAGAGAGTTCGAGACTGATCTAGATGGTCTTGAGGAGGTTGAGCGAGCTTCGACTCGTATGACGGCCTACGCCATGAACAATTTGATGCCGCTTGCAGTGGACGAGTTCGCGGCCATCATGAGTTCGACGCGCGGAGCCTCTCCCGCCCCCCAGGGAGCCACGCCCTCCGATGCCGCCAACTACCTTGGCGAAGACCTCACCCGCATGGCACTTGACCAGATTGGGGTATCTCGCGTCCCTGGCGGTAGGTTGTTTGGCGCCATAGATTACAAAGTAGCCGCCCTCTCGTTCCTTCCTAGGTTCGCCGTGGAGCACGCTATTTTCGTGGATTCAAAGGCCGAGAAGGGCACCCTGAACAACTGTCGAGTGCAGATTACGCAGACCTCCCTTGAGGTGCGTCAGCATGTTGGCGGTGTGACTGTGGCAAGGCAAGGACTCGTAGATCCAGTGTGGCGCTCTGGAACTCACCATTACCTGACATCCACACTTTTTGTTAAGTATCACTACGCTGACACCGGGGCTTCACCGGGTCTGAAGCGAATAACAGTGGCGGCGCTTCCCCACGCCTACTTGCAGGACCGCTATAACCCGGATGCCGACCACGGCATCTGGAATGTCGGCCCGGATGCCCCCTCGCTCGGCGAGAAGTTCCGCACAAGGCTGAATTTCACACTGCTTGAGGGACTAGCTAGCTGGCGAGTGCAACGAATCATTCCTGGTGTGCCATGGACCTTTCAAGAATGAGCCACCCGATTACGACCCGCCGCTAGTTTGAGATCGTCCGTGTGGACATCTGCGACATCACCAACGCATCGAACCTCTCCATGTCGGAGGAGTGGTCGCTATTGAAGAGGTGCGTGTAGACACCGTCCGTCACTGCCACGTTGCTATGCCCCATCCAGCGGCTCACCTTGTAGATGTCGATGCCTGCGCCCGCCGTGAGCGAGGCATAAGTGTGACGGAGCGAGTGCCACTTCAACCCGGTCAGACCGATCCTCTTGGAGGCCGGCAGGAAGTAGTGCTTGTAGAGGCTGCCAATATCGAACTGCCTGTCGAAGTCCAGCGCTGACTTGCTTTCGCCGTGACCGCCCTGCAAGCGCCCGGGCCATAGCGCCGCGTCGGGGTCGTTCCGGTGTGGATGGGCTTCGAGGTAGTCGCGCACGTCGTCCAGCAGCTCCCGCCGCAGGGGCACGTCGCGGGAACTGCGGGCGGTCTTCGGAGTGCCGAACTGCCATCCGCCGCCCTTCGACCGCTTCACTGTGCGGCGTACTTCCACATGCTTGCGCAGGAAGTTGATATCTCGGATTCGAAGCGCAGCCAATTCCCCGGCCCGCAGGCCTGAGTACGCGGCGAAGCGGACCATTAGACCGTACGGCGCGAACCGGTCGAGTTCCGTCGCGAGCTTCTCGACCTGCCATGCCTCTAGGAACATCGGCGCGGCGCTCGCCTTCTTCGGCATGTCCACGGCATCGCTCGGGTTGACCGCTATGAGTCGATGTTTCAGGGCGTAGCCGAACACTTTGGACAGTGCGATCATCGTGCCGCGCACCGTCGCGGAGGTGAGTGGTCGCCCGGTGCGTTCGGAGATTTTTGCCTGCATCCCCGCGAGCCACTGCTCCACTTCGAGAGACGTGATTGTCGAGACACGCCGCGCACCGAACTTGGGGTAGATGTGGACCCGGTAGGCCGAGTCGTACCCGCTCGCGGTGGAGGTTTTCAGGTTCTTGGCGCTGGCCGCAATGGATGCCTCTGCCACCTCGCGGCACGTCTTGGAGTTCTTGACCAACGGTTCGGTGCTGTTGCCTTCCGCTATCTCGTTCTCCACCTTCAAAGCAAAGCGGTCAGCATCGCGTCGCACGGTGAAGGTGCGCTGCGAGTGTCGTCCGTTAGAGACCCATCGAACCTCGAACGCTTTCCCACTCGCTCGTGCTACTTCTCTGACGTGCGCCATTAGTCAATCCGTCCTGCGGACTGCCGGTTGAGGATGCGGGCAACCGTTGTCGCGTGCCATGCGGCACCACCGTGTGCAGTTGGGACACGCTCCGCGTTTAGTTGAGCAGCGACCCTGGCATGGGAGAACCCGAGCGCCCGCAACTCGTAGAGCCGCACCTCGGCGTCCTTCGAGAGCGACGTAGGCCGACCGACATGAACACCGCGTGCCTGTGCCGCGCGCAGTGCTGCACTCGTGCGCTCGGAGATTACGTCGCGTTCCCACTGCGCAACGGCAGCCATGACGTTCGCCATCAACTCTCCGCCGCTGGTGCTGGTGTCCATGCCGATGTCGAGAGCAGTGAGCGACCACCGCTGACGCTTGGCATCAGCCAGCACGTTGGCAAAGTCCTGCACCGAGCGCGACAGACGGTCGAGCTTCGACACCACGATGCCGTCAGCGTCGCCCTCGGCAAGCAGCCACAGCGCGGTCTGGATACCCGGTCGCTTCATCGACTTAGCGGACACTCCCTCGTCCGTGATCCATAGCACTCGCTTCTCGTGAGCCGTTGCGAACCGCTCGATGGCTGATCGTTGCGCGTCCAGTCCCAGGCCGGACCGTCCCTGTTCCTCGGTGCTGACTCGCGTGTAACCGATCATCGTGTTGTCCATCTGCTCCCGCTTTCCGACCGGCGCGTGCCGACCTTGATCGAGAGGGAATCGAACGCCAAACCGTCCGCTTTGGCTACAACGCCGGAAATCGCCCGTTTGCCGGGTCGGATGCGACCGAGTCAGGCCAGGGGCTGACTCTGTGGGGATCTCTGGCGGTAGGCCTGTCCCTGTGAGCGCGAGGGTCACACCGGTCCCGGCCCATACGGATTGACCGGGTTGACCCTGTTAGGGGCGCGCTTAGTCGGCGGAGGAGTCACCGGGTCGCCCGAGAAGCCCGCTCGCCTCCGCTTCACCCGCGCTCGCTCGGCTACCTCGTCGCCTTGCTCCTCTTCGTCGTCTTTCACCACGACGGCCTCGATCACTCCCAGGTCGCTGTCCGGGTACTGGACGAACAACTCCTGTATCCCGGCCTCCCATCCAGGAACCATGCCGACAGTGACCTCGAGTTCCTGCTTCCCGTTGACGCCAGCGCGGTTAAGGAGGTCTTGCGATATTTGGATGCGGGTCTTCAAGTCCACATTTGGGTCGGCCATGAACTCGACAAGCATCTCTGCTGCGTAGCCGGAAGCCTGAGCTATGCGCTTAGCAGTGGCGACCTTGGTAGCTCTCGTGGCGGATCCGTGAACACGACAAGTCCTCGCACCTCTAAGCGCCCAGGCGCGGCAACGCTCCCCGGTCCTCTTGCTGGTTGCGGTGCAACGCTGCGACGTCAACGCCTTCCCACTCGACCCATTGATGAGGTCTCGCAATGTATGAGGGTCAACCTTGCGTACGAACTTCTTCGGCATAACTGCACATTCCTTTCATTCGACCCAAGGGGCGGGCAAAGACCGAATGTCCACACCCGCCCACTCAGGGTGGCTATTACTTGCTTGGCACTCGACGGACCATCCGTCGGCGCGTCCTAGTGATCCGCCTTGGCTCTGGCGACCAGCCCTCCAAGTCGTCCTCCGCATTGGCCGCCATGTATCCCATGAAGAGGGCTGCATACTCGATGAACTGCTCCAGCGTCAGGCGCCGGTCGTTCGACTTCACCCAGACGTTGATGAGCGCCCGATATGCGTCGGTCACAATGGCGGGCAGTTGCTCATCCCGTAGATCGGCGGCCAACTCCTTGTCGATCATGTGCTTCTCCTCGTGTTGTTACTCATGTGGTGATGCTGCGGACCGTTGCTTGTCCGCCCTCGACGTTTTGTCGGAGGTCTTGGTGCGGGACTTGCGCGAAGAAATCGTGAAGACGTCTCCGTTCAAAATTCCGACTTCTTCTGGTATCTCGGGGATTTCTTCAGGGCGGCCGATTTCTTCGTAGGACCACTCCCACCCGCCGTTCATGCCGGTCTTGCGGGAGACGACCGCGGGGTAAGCGCGCTTGCGGGCGCGAGTGAGTTTCGTCTTGGTGAAGCCCTCCGCCGCGCCTGTTTCCTCGACAACGGAAGCCGGCACTCGTCCGCCCATCTCGACCATGAAGTCGTTAATGAACTGGACTGCGTCGTCGTCCTGGCCCTGGGGACGGTTGATGATCTGGTTTACGGAGGTGTCCACGTCGCCGATGATCTCCACCCGAGCCACGCGGCCTGTGTTGCCGTCGTCAAGGTCGACCGCGGTGTCCACTAGCCGGTACGCCAGGGAGCGTTCGTCGGCTTGCGCGTAGTTGCCCTTGTCTTGCGACATGACGACGTGGTCGGAGTCCTCGTCCCGGGCGAACAGCAACACCGATCGCGCCGCGTCGCGGAACGCATGCGAACCGGAGAGTTTGTCGCTCGCATTGCCGATGCCCTTGTTGAAGTGCATGATGCCGATAACGACGGAGTCCGTCTCCCCGGCGACCTGCGCCAACGGGTCGAGTACCGCTCTGACTACGTCACGTTTGTGGTCGTCGCCCGAGATAGTGGACGTGATCGGGTCGATGATGACCAGCCCGGCTCCGCTCTCGATGATCGCTTGCTTGATGCGCTGCGTGTCTTCGGGGAGGTTCGGGATGTGTTCGTGTGTCAGGTCGTCTTCCGTGTAGGCAATGGAGAGCTGGAAGAAGCGGTCCATATCCGCACCAGCCGCTGCAAGCCGCGGGATCATCTGCGTATCCCACTGGTCCTCGACGCTGACGTACAAGACGGACACTGGTTGCCCGAGTAGATCGCCGGTGAGTCGACCGTGCTGCGCTTCCACCGCGAGCCAGATTGCGAAGGTCGACTTTCCAACGCCACCGCGTCCCGCGAATAGAGTCAGCGTGCCGAGAGGGAGCCGCGGTCTCCACAAGAACTTCTGCAGCCGGGATTTGATCTCCGAAGCCTTCCGCAACAGCACCCGGGACGATCCTGAAGAATTCCCCGTATTCCCAGAAGAAGTCGTTTTCGCGAACACCGAATTCTTCGCGACTTCTTCAGGGACCACCCCACGCAACCGGACCATCTCGCCGTGGAGGTACTGCGCATTCCCGCCGAGCATGAAGAAGTCCGTGATGTCGGGTCCGGCGGTGTCGTCGGGGTCGCGCACGAGTCCGACATCGCGTAGGTCGAGGATGCGGGCTACCGCCCCGGCGTCCTTGAGACTGTCCAGGAGTCTGCGTGCGCCCTTCTCTCCGGCGGGGTCGAGGTCGTAGGCGATGAACACTTCGCGTCCTCTGAGCGGCGAGAGGTCCTTTGGCGGGTTCCCTGCACCCCCAGTGCCAGTGATCGCGACGTAAAGCCCCTCGCTCTTCTGGTTGGCGAGAGCTTGATCGAGTTCGCCTTCGCAGAAGAGCACTGGCAACGTGTTCCCGGCTAGCTCCTCGGTCGGATAGAGCAACGCGGCACCGTGCCCCGGAAGGTGCTTCCACTTCGGAGTGCCACCGGGGAGGTAGAAGCGGACGTTGCGCCACTTGCCTTGGTAGCGAATTGGGAAGGTGTAGCGATATCCGTCGTAACCAATTCGAAGGCGCTCGATAGTGTCGAGAGTCAGACCGCGGGCGACCTGCAACCACTCCAACTCGTCTGGATACTTACTGACCATGAAAGGGTCGTGCCACCGGAACGGCAACGTCTGGTTCTCCAGAGCTGGTGGAAATTCGAAGGCGGGCTCAGCTGCCGGCTGACGCTTCGGTACTGAACGGATGACGCTGCCTCGCGCGATGCCCAACGCGGCGACAGCCGCCAAAACATCGCGCATCTCGTCGTTCGCTGCACAGTGAAAGCAATTCGCTGCTATCGGCCGCTTGTCACCGCGGCGAAACCCGAACTTGCGACGACCGCAGTTCGGGCAGACACCGTCGCTCCACTGAAGCGGACCTGAGCGAGTGCACTGTGTTGCTGCGGCCAGCTTCAGTTCGTCTGCGGTGGCCTCCGGATATGTGTTGCCCATGTCCGGTGTTACTTGCTAGGGGCGAAGGTGTGCGACGCCGTGTAGTCGTCTAGCTGCTGAGTCGTGAAAAAGACGCGACCGCCCATGCGAGTGCAGCCTATGGTTTTGTTCTCGAGCCAGCGACGAAGCTGCCGAGTGGTGACGACTTTGAGGTGGGCTGCTGCCTCGTCAAAGTTGTGGAGGGTGTCGCTGTCGCACGTGTGCGGAGTCTTGCGTTGGCTGGTAGCCATTGTCGAGCCTTTCGATCATCAAACTGATCGGGCTCGACGGGGTCAGCGCTTCACGACCTCCAGCCCGATCTCACTGGTGCTCGGAATGAGCGGCGAGATGGGCGAGGTGTTCGGGCCGTTAGGCGTAGCGGTGGCGAGGACAAGATCGGGCTGTGTGGAGGCAATGGGCGCAATCGCAGCGCGTCGAGCGCTCAAGCGTGCAACCTGCTCGTGATGGGCTGCGGCCGATGTGCGCAGAAGCTTTGTAGCGCCAGTCGTGTAGACGGACCGGAGTTCGCTTGCCTGTGCTCCATCCAACGCGGACCAATCGTCAGCGTTCATAATGCGAGCCTGTGCAAGTCGCATCGTCAAGGGGACACGACGCGACCCACGAGAGCGCCTCATGCGGCGTGCTTCGGGCGTGCGCGCAGGTGGTGCGGTGTACTCGGACTTCACGCCAATCAGCTTGAAACTCGACTCCATTGCATCCACCTCCTCGGTGTCTATCGGTTGGCTTTAACCCTACGCTGAGCGGGCCAAGCGAGGTTTGTTCAGCTTGAAACGGGCCAGAATAGCGTTTAAGGGGTTTGCACTTTTGGTTCGAGTGGAAGCCCAACTCACTGGGTCAGCTCCGCAATCCGATCGCGGAGGCGCATGGTGCGCCGATGCATGGGGTTGTTCGCGGTCGGCTCCGCGTCGACCGTGATCGCGACTCCCATCTCTGCTGCGTCGAGCAGATAGAGCAGTTCCCAACCCTTCGGTGAGAGCCGACTGGCCTTCTCGGGCCAGAGGGCGGTTTGCAAGAGAGCGGCGAGCTTGTAACCGGAGAGATAGTCCAGGTTGCCCCGGTGCTTCATCAGGCAGACTCGATATGCGGCGTCCGCCAGGAGGCTGTTCCAGAGTGGCACTTTGCTGATGTCGGCAACGCGCACTCTTGTCGTTGCCCGCTCGGTAGGAGTGAGGAGTCGAGTCGCTGCGTTTGCGACGTCCGGCATTGGAGTCTTCAGCCGAGGCAACCAGATGACAATGTCTTGCCGCTCGGGGATGGTCAGGGTTGGCGTAAGTTTCTTTATGTTGCTCAATGTGTGTCCTTCTCGGAGCCCCTCAACCCGTCGTCTGTTGAGGGGCTCCGTCCTTTGTTATGGGAGGTCGGGGCGCAGGATGCCGTTGTACTTGTCGGTCATCGAGACGTAGTTGGAATACGGATCTGCGGTTTTGGCCTCTAGCCAGGTGCTTTCTTGCTCGACTCGGTCGAGCTTCTTCTGGGTCTCCTCGACCCGCATCAGCAGCGTCCGGTAGCGCTTTCCGGCCTCGTGGGGAGTGATGCGGTCTGTGTAGTCCAGATCGCGCCGGAGCTCACGCAGTTCCGTCGTCAGAGCCTCGGCTTCGCTCAGATGTGCCTGGCTCTCGTCCATGAATCGGTGTGCGCTCTCGACGGTCATCTTCTCGACGAAGCGGACCTTGTCGAAGATGAAGTCGTCGACCGCCTCGATAGCGGCGCGCTCCTGCTCGCGGTTGCCGTACTGCTGCTGACGGGCGAGCATTCGGCTTTCGTTGATGTTGCGCTTAGTCATCGGCGGTCCTTCCTCTCCTGCTCGGACTGCTCACGGCCCAGAGCCGTCAGGCGGTCGTGGGTGTTATCTCGCTGGTCCCAGACCTGCAACGTCTCCGCCGCTTGGGCGTCGAGCTTTGCCAGTTCTGCGGCGAGGGCGGCTCGCGCCTCGGCCGCTTTCTCGCGGTGGCGTGCAAGGCGCTGCGCGGCGACTGGGCCGTCAGACTTTGGATATTCGGGCAACTGGATGGTCATGCGTTGGTGTCCTCTCGTTGGGTGGTGCGAGTGCGTCCGGCGGTTCTGGTTGGTGCGGTGACCTCCGGGTACAGGACCCCTACTTGTGTCAGGAAGGCGTTCAAGGCCTGTCGGACCATGGCCGCCTTCGACACTCCGGACAGCGCAACGAGCTGACTCAATGCGTTGTCCAAGTCGGTCGAGATGGAGGTTTCGAGAGTGACCAGTCGGTCACCCGCGTTCTGCCCTCGTTGTCCCATGAGATTTCCTCGCTTTCGTCGGTAGAAGAAATTTACCCGGTTTCATCTCGTCCCCGCTGTAGCGGACAGCGCGACAAATTGCAGATCAGAGTGCAGTTATGAGTGCACAGTGTTGTCGAGCGCGGCAGTCAGCGACCGAGGGAGCCTTGAGGCTCAACGAAGGAGCACACAATGGCACGATACGAAGACGAGAACGGTCGCGAGATTTTCACCGAGTACGGCGGAGGAGACGATCCGCGCTTGCTGCCGAACGGACGCCGACTGCCGCTAACGGTGAATCAGGAAGCCCAAGCAATGCGCCAGGCGATGGCTCAGGAGCGCATTGGCCTCCCGAGCGACTACGACGAGGGACGCCAGGTGGGGCGCAGGACGCGTCGCCCCTAACCCGCGCCTGACCCGACCAGCGTTTGCTCGGTACGCGCCGATCTAGTGAGCGCCGGAATCAGCCAGCGACGGACGCGGCGCGGCGAAAGGCGCGGAAGAGGTCTTCGCGTCGCTCTGGCTTGGTCATGGCCAGCGGCGACGGATGCCAAGTATCGAGAACCAGCGGGCCATCGCTAACGAAGGGAGCAACATGCTTCGCCCAGCCGTTCTGTGCATAGTTGCCCGCAAGAATCACCGCGCGAAGGTCCGGCAAAAGCGGCAGGAGCCGTCGGAGCTCCATCGCCCCTTGACCTACTTCCTCCGCAGTCGGGTGCTGCACCCCAGCCGCACCGAGGTACCAAGGCACGATGTTCCAGTGCAGGGCACCGGTGTGCATTCCTGCCTCGTTGCGGGCATGCCACGTGGTCTCGGCAGTCCGGTCGTCGTTGTCGACCGAGATGAACCCCGACCCCGGGCGATGGTTGCCCACGTTGGTCATCGGTCCCGGCGCTTCTAGCAGCACCAGCACACGCGCCTCAACCCCCGCGTCCGCGGGATCGAACCGGGGGACAAGAATGTCCGGATTCTTGGCCGTGCGACGGGCGACGAGAGCCTCAGCCCACTCGACGAGCGGCTGAACCCGGGCCTCAGTGAGGAGCATCTGCTCCCGCTCAGTGATGCGTTCGGGATTCTGGAAGCCACGGGGCGCGGGGAGGTGCACAGTGGCGATGCTACTCATAGTCTGTAGACCCATAGTGTGCACACGCCGACGCTTGAAAGGTGTCAGCGCCCCTCACCGATCAGCACCAGCACCGTGCTGCCTTCGGTAGGCGAGTGCGGGAGCTGCGGGACGCGACGGGAATGAGCCAAGAGAAGCTCGCCGAGGTCGCGAAAATCCATCGGACCTACATCGGCAGCGTGGAACGCGGCGAACGGAACGTCAGCCTCGACAACATCTACAAGATCGCCAAAGCGCTACAGGTCGACGTGAAGGAACTGTTCTAAGCGGGTTGCACGTTCGCGCAATTGGGACAGAGCCCAGGCCACGATGTCATCTCCTGCCGCTTCCATGCGGTGTAGACACCTCTCGCAATTTGGAGTGTCCAGGTCATCGCTCACGGAGTTCAATCTAACCCCGCGCAATCCCCTTCAACCACGCCGCGCTGGTCGCGCCCGAAGCGATCGTGTCTCGCCTTTGCCGACCTGATTCCGCGGTGGTGGATGTCGGGAAACATGGGCGTTCTCGGTGCGTATCAGGCGACGGCAGTTCGGATCAGTCTCCGCGGGCTCCGCTCCGCTTTATGACTACGGATCAATAGGTCGGGGGTTCAAATCCCTCCGGGCGCACGCTTTGAGACAGCACGGCCCCGTCTGCGGACGGGGCCTTTTCTCTTGTGTCGCCCACGTCCGCATCGGTTCCGGTGCCGCACCACGCCGGGTGGCGGGATGCGGCAACCGGAACGGACGGGATCAGATCACCGTGGTGCCGCCGTCGACGACCAGCTCCATGCCGTTGACGTAACTCGAG
>Ga0247741_1001629_pt1 | contig 12453 bp, 10 predicted proteins | sample UWRJL213509R2_FD_180945 | JGI IMG/M metagenome (GOLD analysis project Ga0247741, IMG submission 180945) | Plant litter microbial communities from Arlington Agricultural Research Station in Wisconsin, United States - UWRJ-L213-509R-2 | ecosystem: Environmental > Terrestrial > Plant litter >... | reverse complement strand
ATATGCTGTACCTTCACAGATAAGAAAGCTTTATTAGTGTACCCCGGATACTTCTCGAAGAAGCGAGCAACTAGGTCTAAGTTGGCTGTTTCATCAGGAAGGTTGCCATAGAATTCGCCTATGACTTTTAATACCTTAGATAGTAAGATGAGCTTGATAAGTCATACCTGTATTCAATAACATCTTCATTCCGGCTGGTACTGCATCTAAACTTGCTTTGATGGATTCAAAGGCAATTTCATCAGACACGGGCGTCGCGGACCAACTAGCAAAGCATCAGGATAAAAACCATAACCATTATCGTTCTTACTCACGTCATCCTCATAAGTCCATGCTGTCAGAGGTAGAAACTATCAGCTGAGTATAAGCTAAAGGGGCGTGCTACATACTCCGATTTTGGCGAGCGTCGTATCCTGGAGCTTAGTTGTGTTTGTAAACATGACGGAAGTTCACTGGGTGCTAGTTGGGGCTGTAGATGGAATTAAGAGAAGGAAGGGTGAGTATACACCAAGGTTTATATTTTTTACTGAATGGCGCACATATTTATGGCTGGGTAACAGCTGACGATCTCGTGCGATGTCGGAGCCATCCTGGTAAAATTGGTCAAAAAATCAAGTCATCGTCCCTATTTTGGTAATCCATGCTGTCTTTTTGAAAACCAAATGGTGTGTTTTATGGTTTCTATTAGGTAGAATGCTATTGATACCGCGAGGTAGTACGGCTCTGGATGCACTTATGACTCATCTGCATGATGTGCGCCCGGCTCATCATCCGAGCCATTTTCTCAGTATTTAGCATGTCAGGGGGTCCTATAGACCTATTTTTATACTCAACCTTGGGTCAACTAGTAATTTCCAGGTGAATCACGGACTCAAATGGGAGGGCAAGCCTGCATCACTTTCACGACGTTTCTCATCTGGAAAATTGTAGAAGAATCATCTCATCTCATATCCGAGGATGAGACATTATCATAGTATACATGTGTTAAATGTACAAATGTAGACTTTGACGCGTGAAAAACCAACGATAAACATCAATAGTGTGTTATCAGCACCACATATTTGAAGGTATGCCAGTACATTGCTGGTGAAGGCGTGTCACACGTCACCCATGCCCATAATATCCCCATATGGTCAAATAAACCAAATCGGGAAGATGAACGAAACATGTCCATGTTTCCACTCTGTGCCATCAGTAGCACTGAAACGACCCATACAACACTTCATTACCGTCTACAAAATTATGCTGTGTTCTGAGGCATGCGCTTCATTTTGGCTCGACGATGATTCTGTATATTTGGGTGACAAGATGGTGCAACACCGGTTCCAATGGCCGTAACTACTTCATGCATTCGTTTCCCTACAGTTACCCCCAGAGAAGCAGCATCTTTTCCATCCCAGCAGCAGACCGATCTCCTTTCAGCCCAACATCAGTTACAGCATCGTTCATATTGGTGATCTCCTCCTGTGTTAACTTCACATCACAAGCGGCCATATTTTCTTCCGTTCGCGATTTCTTTCTGTAATGAGGTTCTATGAAGAAGAAAATGAATGAATGGTTGGTTGGGTAGACTTACGATGAGCCAGGGATGGGGATAATGTGCGGCCCCAGTGAGCTAACCCAAGCAATAGATAGCTGAGCAGTGGTTAAGTTCTTGGTCGCAGCAATGCTCTTGAATGCTTTGACAATTCCTTTGTTGTGTTCGAAGGACTGAAAATGAAATTAGACTGAAGATTGTAAATTTTCAAGTATCCCACAAATTTTACCTCTGGTGCGAACCAATTGCAGTGTCGGCGAAAATCTTGCTCTGAGAGCTCGTCTATATTAACGATTGCGCCCGTAAGGAGGCCTTTAGCCAGTGGACTATTGGTTTGTACTTCGTTAGCAAATGCTAAACACCACACCTATAGAAGAACTTACGAGTATGCCTCGATGAGTGTTCCGAGTTCAGCGGCCGCTGCAATGACTAAACATTACATTAATACTTGAATATCTCGAATTGTGTTGGCAGCACACCTTTCTTAGTCTCCTCCTCATATGCGATAGGACTGATTTCGATTTCGATCATGGCGATCTTTGCAACTGCTGCTGCGCGTCGGAGAGATGCTTCTGAGCACTCGCTCATCCCGATGTGATCGAACTTTCCCTCTTTCTGGAGAGCAAGAAGCGACCGCATCGCCTCCTCAACGGGTACGTTGGGGTCTACTCGTGCTGATTGGAACAGATCAATCTTTTTGGTGCCTCGGAGGTGCTCGAGGCAGTAATCCACGCTTCTCCTGAGATTTTCTGGACTGTATCCTCTACGTTATTTTACTGGAACATCTGCATCCGTTACCTACTCACGAGTTGTCGGGGACGAGTGTTCCTTGCTTTGTACCGCCCTATGACTTTCATCAATATAATTTCTGGAAAACGGATAACATACGCTGTACCTTCACAGACAGGAAAGCTTTATCAGCGTACCCAGGATACTTCTCAAAGAAGCGAGCAACGAGATCCAAGTTGGCTGTTTCGTTGGGAAGGTTACCGTAGAATTCGCCTGTAACTCGTTATTTGAGCAGATAGTAAGACTAGCTCAACTAGGCGTACCTGTATTCAACAGCATCTTCATTCCGGCTGGTACTGCATCTAAGCTCGCCTTGATGGATTCAAAAGCAGTCTCATCTGATACAGGCCTCGGAGACCAACTGGTAATGCATCAGAAGGAACATCATCATTTATCCTCGTCGTGACTCACGTCATCATCATAAGTCCATGCTAATGAAAGTGAATTGTATCAGTTTGGCAGAGGGTGAGCAGAGGTAGCGTTGCATACCCCAATTTTGGCAAGAGTCGTTTCACCGAGCTTGACTGTATTTGTGAACATGTTGGAATTGTGGGTGCGAGTGGAAGCTGTAAGTGAACTGGGTTAAGCAAGGGGTATATATATCAATCGAATACCCCAGATGAATAGCACTCGTGTACGACTCGGCAACTGCAGACGACATTGCACGGCGACGAGCAATACCATTGGTCAAAAGATTTAAGTCATCGTCGTTATACGTGCGTGCGGCATCGGACTCTGACGTCATATTGAGACAAACCCACCGCCTACACGGCCAGGGATGGAGTTGGTAGCTAACGTTTTGTTCTCCCTCTCAGTATATATACTTTTGGTAGATCAAATAATCCACATACCTGGCCCCTCAATGCCATCCTTTACAGTCTGCAACTAGAAGGTTACATTGGACTCCGAGTCAAAGCCTTAAGTATGAACCACAACTGAGGCCTGAGGGCAGTCTCAAAGACGACCAGACTGAGAACTCGCGTTTACTTTTGTGAGAAGATGATCGTTAGCCCAAGGGTCTGACACCTTGACTTTGTCGACTGACAAGAGTTCATGGAGACACTGCAATTCCCGAGTCAGTGCGCTTATGAGCGCAGTATATGTAAATTTCTGTGGGATCGTTTCAATAAGATGTTCGAAGATGGAGACATCAAGAAACCTACCGTGAATCAACAAGGTTTCAATCTAGTTGGGCGTGCAGTGTTTTCTGGTGATCAAGTTGACACCGAAACAAGAAAGGAGGGAGATGACAAGCAAGACATATGGACATGGCAGCCAGCATCATACTACGAACCTGTAAGAAACCGACGTTTCGATTCACCGGAAATGGCGGCCACATTCGTGGGCTAAGATACAGTGCATCCAAATTTCTATTCAGATGTATCAGACTTCAATGAACGGTGAGATAATCCAGAGGTGTCGTAATCTATTTCCAGAATTTGAAATGTGATTGGTACAGTAGGCAATATGTATGAGATTCGCAGCAAGATAATTACAGTCCAAAGGTTCAATAGATAATGATAATCCGTGATGTCTTCTCGTGAGGAAGACAATGTGGTCCTGGTGTCGTTTTCTCGTCACGGATCATGGGGCGTGAACGTCCTGCTGTTCTTGTTGTCGAATAGTATTCCGGTAAGGTATGGTTTCGCGGGCGTTGGTCTTGAAATTTGTTGTTGGCTGATAAATTCGGTCGACAGCACGGCTGGTCCGACTAGATCCACTGCGGTCAAGTAAACTCGTCGTTGAAGCTCCGAGGATCACCAGTAAATCCTTCGCTCAATGGTACGACGGTTGGGAGATGGGCGGGTGTAGGCGATGGTGCGCTTCACACGGGTGACGGAAGGGTACCAAGCATGGTAGACCTCGCCCTCGAGCTGCACCTCGACGACTTGACGGCCTTGGTAGTCGATGTGGGAGCCAATGACCAAACCCTCCTGGCGGCCCTTGATGCCATGGCGGACGGCAACGATATCTCCAGGCTGCGGAAGAAATAATGAGTAAGGTCCTTCTTCCAAGTGATGTGAATCGAGCACATACCACGATGTATTCTTCATCAGTAGTAGACATGGTAGACGGTGTGTGGGATGGAAAGTGTGGTCTAGAAACGGACAATGGTCAAGGGGAGAACAATGAGGCGAAGTCAGCTACAAGATACAGCCAGCGTCGAGGTGAATGGCTTACCTTGAATTTGGTCTTGAGGGAATCTTGAGGTCGCCGGTGGAGAACGTGAGGAGATGAGAAGGACTTGATGGGTAGCAAGAAATTTGGGGGCCGGCTTTTATACACCAGATTAGATGGCCGTCACGGACAACGGGCAGCAAACGCGAGGCCGCCTCGAGGCAATTCTCCCGACCCTGTGAAGACCATTCATTTGTCCGCCTCATCCCGATCAGCCGTAAACATTTTTCTTGTTCTCGCTTCCATCGATACAATGCGCAGACAATATACTCGGTCTTGTTTATTGGCTACTTGTAGAACTTACCAGCACCGAATAGTTGCTACGGATATATTTTATAAGACAAATGACGTACACCAATCTTTTGTCTACCTTGAAGTTCCGCCCCCTGACAGAGTTGGGCATGCGGCGCAACCACGAGGCATACGTCAGGCAGCGCTTACCCCAGCAGCACCCTAATCCACACTGGACTCCTTGATACATGTATCATATACACGATTAGATGTCAGTTGAAGCTTCGAAGTATCAATCTATCTGTGCACTGCAACGAGAAATGTGAGGAGTCTGTCGAAACTAGTTGTACCAGACTCGGCGTTATGAAAAAGCGGCGTCTAGCCATGACACTCGAGGCGGACATCCTGGGATAGGATCCGAAGGTAGGTATATTGTGAATTAGCATGCCGCAACTTGGTCTTGTGAATGGCCATTGTATCTCGATATCGTTTGATTTACATTCACCCTCTCCCCAGGCGCATGGAAAATCTCGGGGCACGCGGACAGCTCGTGGCAGTACCAGTCTTCTCGGACCGCCGATCACTAATCAACATATCCGGTCAATCGGTTGCTAGATTCGACACCTAGGTCTGCCGCTGTTAAACCTGCCGGACGTTAAACTGGGAATAGGACGTAGTGCTTGCTTGCTGCTTCGATGCACCAGCATGCTCTGAGCAATCGCCGAGACGAGGGATAATTTTTTGACTCATCGAACATTGGCCAATCCTGATCGAAGCGTTGAGGAGTGACAGGAGCGAGAAGCCAGAAGCATTGTCTGACGATCTGGAAGCGCTTATGGATGAGAGAGTGGCATGTCGGAGCATAAGACACACCAGAGGGTGCCTTGAACAAATTTCCTCTCGTCCACCATTTAGATGAGTACACAAAGATAGTCAGGAGAATATTTGGCGTACAGACGCCTCCGAGTTAAACCACTTGATTCTCAGCAACAATAGCTGATCCAAAGGATATTTGACGAATGCATACGGGACCAGGACGAAAGAATGCTTCCGGTCTATCCCAAATTTCTTCAATTTAGTTGATGTTATAATGAACAGTAAGAACTTACCTCTGTTCTAGAATTTGTCCGAAGTACCAGCAGTGGGTGAAGCGACTGTGAGGCCCTGTGGTCAGACCACAGTTTACTCCACATTGATCGTCATTTCGAACAAGTTCAAGTTCGTAGTAAATGAAATTTAGCCAGTATATAGGTATTCAGACCATATCCCAATGGTGGAAGATTAGCCTGGCGTAGCCACTTGTCATTTGATCGGCCAAGTAGCGGTGCTGACGTTGTCCGATAGGTGGAAGACATGATCGCAAGAGGGTCCATGAGTTAAACATCTGAATTGGCACATGTGAGCCAGGTCAGAATGGGTTCTGGTTAGGTTGCTGAGGTTCCAATTGAAGTTCAAACGGGCTGAATTTGGCTACATTTGTGCACAACACGTGACCTTCTTTTGACGCGACGCGTACGCGCCTGTATTGTAGGCGTTTGTTGGCGAAGGAGCGTTTTGGAATGATTTCTTACGCGTTTAAACAAAGACTGATTACTACAAGCGAACTAGATAAAAAATAAAGAGACACATGTACCTACCAAATGTCATGACGTGTCCGACTTTAGATGGGTATTAAGGGGGAATAGAATATGTACTGGGATAGAATATGGGATATAGGGTAATGAGTGATGAGGGATGAATGCGATGCAAATGTATGAGAGATATAAATCCGTATGAGATGAAGGTGTTCATGAACGAGGTCAAAGAACACAGAGCAGGAAAGTAGAGAGCGTGACAGTGGTGCGTGATGCCGTCGTAGAGATATAAATGTATCAATGAAAATGATGAGAGCAGGTGCAATCCAACGTGATAGCATGATAGTGTCGTAGGATGTGAATAAAAACGACGTGCTTGAAAAGAATGATGAGAGCTGGTGCGATGTGGTGTAATAGTGAGTTGGTGACTGTCATGAAAGAAATGAAACATAAAGAGAATGTAAGGCCGAGTGATATCCCGGGACGCTGAAAAATGTTCGATGCCGTAAAAATCGATCGTGATAGAATCCGAATGCACACCAGTGAAGCTTGCGCAGCGCCTAATTTGAGGCGACTCAGAAAAAGCTGGGCTCGCTGAAGTATCCTTCGTTAGATGCATACTTTTCAAATGCAAAGCCAGGAGCGATATCCATAGGCGACATGATATACTTCTCCTGCGGAAAGTAGTTTGCAGGTGAAAGTGAGGTACCGCCGGATGCACATGGAGAACCAATAGAGGCGCTTTGTGGAGGCGCGACGTTGTACGCTTCTCGCTCAACCAAGTAATCCTTATTTGAAGAAGAGGCAAAGCCGCCGGTCAAATCGCCATTGTTTGAATACTGTGTTTCCTGCCCATTGGAAGCATGTACGACCTGCTGTCCATCGAGGTACAGTTTGTAGCACTCCTCTTTGAAGCAAGGAGTGTAAGATGGACTGTGTGGGGTCAAGATTGGGGTTGCCGGGCGATGGCTGGAGCTCTGGTTCGGAAGCGAGACGCCATAATACACAGCGCCGTGCTCATACACGGCATGGACTGGAGGATAGGACATGACGACGCTGGGGTCATTGCCATGGCTAAATCCCTCTCTTGGCGCCATACGAAGGTCATTGACATGCACGAAGCTATCTGAACTGTTCTGGACCCCGTGTCCAGAGTCGGGGTCGACGAAGTCCGACACTTGGTGTTGATGATGACCAGTAGCTGAGGCACCTCCTACACTGTTGGGATATCCCTGATTGAAATGGTTGTTTTGAACGAGCGGGGTGGTGAGATAGGGCTCTGCTGAGGACGAGAGGCCGTGATGGTTGACGGTGACACCATAGGTCTCCTGAGCCGTCTTGATCTCTCTCATCCAAGTATGCGCGTTTTGCGCGTTCCGAAAATCGAACATTGAGAGAGGTGCGCGTGCGTTGACAAAGTTCGACACCTGTTGATAATGTCCAGCGTCTGAGGCACCTCCTGCGCTCGTAGGATATCCCGGAGTCGAATACCTCTGCTCGATGGGCTGTATGATGAGAGATGGTTCTGTCGAGCCCGATGGTGCGCAATGGTTGTTAATGACCACGTGGGTCTCCTGCTCTGTTTCGGTATTTGGGGTTTGAGTCTTCACATACAAAAAATCGAACGTCGAGGAAGGCGCGTCCGACTCGCGCGACGATGCATGGGCAGAACTGTCATGGACGACTGACGCTGCAGCAACGAAAGCAGGCATGCTCGATCTTGTAACAAGCCCCCGCCCCTCTGATACCACAACTGATGGGCCTTTCTTCGGTTTTCCCTCCTTCGCCTTCCGAGTAGTTGTCGGTCTATCGAGGCGTCCTTGACCAGGAAACGGTGTTCTCCTCGGCCTCTTCTGTATGGGCTTCCCGCCCTGTATCTATGTATAAGTATCCGATAGCAATGGAGAGAGCGCATGACTTACCGCAGGAGGCAATCCGTTCCTCACTCTCTTCGACGACCTTGAAGGACCGACATTGCCCTGTGATGATTTGAATTCAGCACTAGCCTGAGAGAACCAAAGGGATGCACTGACCTCACTCTGACTGAAATCAGCTGTGTTCGTCGACATCCCGCCTGAGCTGTGCTATTCAACCTTGCCGCGTAGAAACTGGAACGACGAAGATAAAATCTGAAATTGTGGCATGGAGTGTGAGCATCGTGCAAGAGATAGCACAGAAGGAGGTAGATTTACCTTAAAGCCCAAGTTACACGCGACTCTTAGCCAGAAGAGCGAGCTGACCTGGGAACGAGCGACCGTGAAGGAGAGGAACAAGAGGGCAGAGAGCGTTCGATTTATAGTCACGCGACCACGACGCGTCTACGTCTATTTGTTCAAATTCTATAGTATTCCATCCAATGGTCCAGAAAACCCGTGAGACAATCAAGGACCTCTGAAGACATCCTATTCGTTCGCAAGTTGTGGCTTGTATAAGCCTCGGTGGAAAAGGGGGAGGGGGGATGTCTACCTCAGTTAATTCTGACAGAAACTTCGACAAATTCATCGACTCACCGGTTTCGGGCTCAAGACACGTCTGCTTGAAAACATCTGAACGCTATGAAAGTGAAGGGTATATGAAATCGCGCTCTTGGCGTTGTCAAAGCGGGACTGCCACCAGAAGCCCAAAGGGTGTGACTGGCGCCAGAGCGCTTTGATTGACCAGGGTGACACGAATTTGCCTTCTCATCCCGTTCCAGCGGCAGCAGTAGATGCGACTTCCGTATCCGCATTGCAGAGCGTAGTCTGCTGTATGAAGAATTGTCAGCCGCTAGGCTTGGTGAGTATGTCTCCTGTTGGCCGCTGTAGAAATTGTTGTAAGCCCTGGCGAACGAGACTGTATCCCGCCTTCTAACCGCAAATCCCTCGCAGATATGATCTGCTTTGGGTGACAACGGACGGTATGTATGTGGAGGGACCAATGTCTTATCACTTCTTGGTCGCACTTGAGTTACGCTTGTCCTTAATGGCGGCAAGGGAGGCTTTAACGTCAGCCCTAGATCGCCAGCTTTTGCAGATAGATGTGCATATAGCATATTTTGAAGCTTATACACGGGGTTTCCGTTGATTTTCAGGGAGTAAGACGCACCTTCAGTGGGTTTAACACGAATCTGCAACGAAGTTGAGTCACCTGGACTCGGGCAAAATCCATAGAACATCGAGCGCTCACCAGTCACAGCACGCCCATTCTCATCTTTATTGGTCGGCAAGCTTCTCGATAGGCGATGTAATCGCTATATTCTATCATCTCGAATTCTTCAGGCTCGCTCGGTGCATCAACAAGTTGGATTGAAAGAGAGCGTATAATTTTCCGTCTTTGCAAGGAAAACCTATCAAGTATAGCAAAAGGCTGTATGCTAGGCCGTCCATCGCATCGGACACGGCTTCACTGGCAGAGTTATACTATCCATACAGACCTGAGTAAGAACCAGTCAGACAGCGGAACTTCTTCAGAACGCACCTCCTCATGAATACCCGTACGTTAAGCGTCCAAGTAGATCCTAGTCAGTCATTGGTTGTAGTTGCACTCCGAGTCTTGAATCACCAATTACTCCTCAAACGTTTTCACGGAAGCGCTGGCAGGTCACAGCAGGTCACTGGTCACCAGCTGTCGGCTTCCTGCCATTAGGGGATAATTGGCTCCGCGCCGGCCGCCACTCTCTTAAACCTCTAATTTAGACCCGAGAGAAAAGAGCCTACCAGCTTTGTAACTCGCATCCAAGAACTAGTAATTAAACTTAAAAGTTCAGAATACGAGCACATAATTACGCGGGATTTGGAATTCTTGGCAAACATCAGCGAGACTGGAGACAGTATTTGACACTGGCAGGACGGGAACTCGGGAGGTTTTAGATACTAAAGTCCTGTCTTTGCGAGGGCAAGAATTATGAAAGTGGCAGATAGATACTACAAGAATAACATTCGTGAAAGCTATAATTCTGACGTGGGTGATAGACATATGGGACGAAGTTGAATATTCTAGACGATTGGCGACGATCGCGTAACATACATATCAATTTCACTTTCTTCAGCCAGACCAGACAGCGCCTCCAGGAGCGGTGTAGCTCTGGAGGTTGTTGTAGATGTTGACTGTGATACCTGGATCGGATCCCTTGTAGGTTCCGGGAATCGAAATCTTGGGTGGAGAAGCGCTGCCACCGCCGGTGATCTTGACTTGTGCACAACCAATGTAGAATTGGGCACCTGGGTAACTTGATGCGACGTGGAGTGCAATCTGCAATATTAGAATCCGGTGAGACATGAGCAAGAGGATATAACATGAAATGAACTGACAATCTCTGCACGGAGGAGGTATTCGCCAGCAGGAAGTGAAGCAGGGATCTTGACGCTGTGCTTTCCACTGCTGGTATTCACGATGTCCGTGGCCCATTGCTGAGAGGATGGGTTGAGAAGACCAGAGGAGTAGATCTTGGTCCAGACGGCTCCCTGGCCGTCGAAAGCAGCAGCCGTTGAGGGAGCCTTGGCAATGTAGACCTGAACTGGTCCTTTGTGGCCTCCTGAGATAGGATCCTCGCCAGTGCGTTGCGCATGTTGATGCCATTCGAAACTGAATATAAAGAGCAAGATAATCAGAAGCCGTGGAGAGGTAGGGATGGAAGAACTTACGTGATGGTAGCTCCAGACGGGATGGAGGCGGTGCCAGTCGTGCTGCCAGTCAGACCATTAACATTGCAAGTCAGGTCCTTGGACGTCACGTCGGTGACTGGGTTGTTGTTAGGAGGAATGCGAAGATATGTGTTCTGTCCTTGGTCAGCCTAGACCAGCGGAGTGTCAGAGAGCAGTACAATTGATGCAGCAAAAATGACGCACCCCGTTGTTCCAGATGTACTGCATCGTAAAGTGCGCATTGGCAATCGCCGCAGACGCAAGGAGGGCAAATGCAGTCTTCATGGTGGTAGAAGAGCTTGGGAGACCTCCAAAAATTTTGGCTCTTTTTATACAGCTGTTTTTATGACAGCACCCGGCAGAGATAGACAGTCGTATCGTCTCATGACGCTAGTCCCAGCAACGCCATACCACACGATGGAGCACAAGAACGGAACCATTATGTTGATCTACGGTGTCGGTAGGGATTATCCCCAGTAAAGGTACGCCCCGTGGTAGCAGTTGAGCTGGTCACATTGATTCCGTAGATCCCGAAAATTAAGCGCCTTGGTGGAGACGGAAAATCCCTCACAGGCCAGCCTGACATGGTGGTTGAGAGACTGACAGGTTTTAAAAAGTTTCGGGCTTGAAATAGGCTTGCTTGAACTTCGGAGTGTTGAAGAGATACTTATAGGGAAGTTGGAGCTGCGCAGGTGCAAGAAAGAGACAAAAATACCCTTGTTGTCAACAACTGGGGTTTCTGAAAGTTTTAAGGTACTTCTTGAACGGGGATATACGGAGATCACAGGACTGGAAACTGAATTCAGACGCCAATAGCCTCCCCAGCATTCAAGATATAGACTCGAGTTCCAAGCTTCCTTCGAACATACAATGTGATGATGGGGGGTGAGAGCAAGGGACGTTTCAAACCCCGATAGGAGAAGTCAAGGTTGGATGTCACTGAGTGGCAGGTTGACCAATAGCACCGACATTCTCCAGTTTGTCCAACCACGCGCTCTCATTGACTTGTAGAAGCGAGTGGGCACAGAAGGTGAGATATTTTCTCATATGCTGTGAACGTTTATTGAGAGTGATACACATGAATCCTCAGGGAATAGCTGTCTCACGTGGACTCGACCACAGGGATGTCTGTCCTGTTCGAAACATCACTTGGGGACATCGTGATAGATTTAGAAGTCGAGAGCTGTCCCAAAACCTGCGAAAACTTTCTCAAGCTATGCAAGGTGTACTACTACAACCTGAACGCCTTTTTCAATGGTACGAGACCTCGTTTGGCTTCGCTATGGGTTTCATTGTGTTCATCTCGCTACGTAGTATCGAAGGACTTTCTAGCCCAAACCGGCGACCCAACTGCAACTGGTACAGGCGGTGAATCCATCTGGTCCTATGTGGCCACCCAATCATCTTCCAATCCAGCGTCTTCGCGCTATTTCCCCCCAGAAATTCGCCCAAAACTCAAGCATACCAACAAGGGTACGGTATCTATGGCTGTTGCTCCTGCTCTCGAGGGTCAAAAGGGTGG
>Ga0247741_1001627_pt1 | contig 12469 bp, 13 predicted proteins | sample UWRJL213509R2_FD_180945 | JGI IMG/M metagenome (GOLD analysis project Ga0247741, IMG submission 180945) | Plant litter microbial communities from Arlington Agricultural Research Station in Wisconsin, United States - UWRJ-L213-509R-2 | ecosystem: Environmental > Terrestrial > Plant litter >... | reverse complement strand
ATTTGGGATATATATTCATCTTTAATATGTTAGAAAAGAAGTTGATCTGGTAGATTTCCTGCTTTCCCTATCCTCCTTCATTGTTTATTGATCTACCTCGACAGTGGACATCGCACATCGAGAAAACTCGTGATATTACCATCAAACTTCTTCGCCAGCGAAATACGGCGTGCCCAATCAATCGGATGCCACTGGAAATTTTAGAAACTGTGTTCGCGCATGTAAGGTCGGATGACACGGACCTTTACTTCGGGTCTGTGCCCCATAGTTATAACTTCGAAGCAGGTTTTCTCTCCTGGGTAGTTGTCAGCCATATCTGCCACTACTGGCGGGAGTGCGCGCTTGGGATGAAGCGACTCTGGTGTGTCATCCAGCTCCGCAATCGCACATCATTCGCATCATCGGCAGCTGCGACCTTTTTGCAGCGATCATATCCACTCAACATAACATTATATCATAATACTTACTTTTTTCCTTCGGGTGCAGTATCTAGTCTCATTGATGCTTTCTATGCGAGTCTGGCCGAAAATCGTGACAGGATTGCTGGAATCTACCTCAAGGGAATGGTTCACCAAACGGCTTGGATGCTCCTGCAGGAAGACTTGGTGAACACAGTCGAGATTGTAGTCCTTTGCGACTCTCCTATACGTTTTTTGGAAAACCGTTGAGAGAAGAGTCTCGGAGTGGAGGTCTGCTGAAGGGTCGCTCGTTAAGCGTCAAGAAACTCGGACTTGGCGACTACCTCTGCGCCGCGAACCCGTATCCCAATCTGACTCATCTGTATCTCATGGAAACCACCTACTCCAGCCACGATTACAGTATGCTCCTCTCACTTCTATCGTCACTCTCGAGCACCCTGAAGGTCCTGTGTTTTTCTAATGCGGGACCGGATCCTGAGGAAGTCGTTCTTCCTGCCCTAAGCAATCGTGTTCTGCTACCACATCTCCAGTGCATTGAGGTAGTCAACAATGAAGACGGCAATGGACCGGACCCTGGCACGACTGTTCTTCACTGCCTTTCCTTACCGCCCTCCGTCGCAATTTTCTGGAGCGCATACGATTGCTTTGCCAACGACAGACGTATTGTTCATTTCCCCCCCCAAGAACATTGCGACCGCGTCAAGAATATATTCATCTCTCTAGATGCCGACGGTTATGGTTGCTACCTCATGGAAGGAGACAACGTATTTGGATCGTCATATATAGACTCGCAGACGATGCATAGCATATGTAACGGTCTTCCCAACATTACCTCGATGTCTCTCCCATCCTCATGTTTGGAATATCGCAACAGAGAAACGACCACACAGTTCACAAAACTTCTCGAGGATTTGAACCGCCACCAAGACGAGATGGGTTCCCTACCCATATTCTGCCCATGTCTATTAGACGTACACGTCTACACTGGCGAGTCCGACGGGGGTCTAATTTTGAAGGACGAGACGGAGCAGCAAATTTCGTACGAGTTGATGGAACGGAAGCTCACTCCGCTGGATCTCTCGACCGGCAATTCGATGCAATTCTACCGTGACGTTCTGGGAAAGAGCTTTACAGTACACTTCCACCCCGGCGATATGGACAAACGCATGGTCACATACACTACCTAGAGAACGATACATTCATGTTTTACTGGTACGATGCGCGATGCATGTTATTTGACACTGGATGCAATAGGTAGACGGCTTCGCTCCTATGATTCAGACAAGCATTTGGAGTTTGAACATCAACATCGCGTACGTCGATAGTCAGGGTCTCTTGACTTCGAGCCGCAGCACGCAGACGCCAGTGCCAGTGCAGTCTGTTATGCGTGTTATGGTTTACAGTGACCATAAAATACTAGCTCTCTCCCCTCTAGAGGTTCGGAAAACGCCTCACTATGGCTTCAGCTGGTTGTGCGATGATGCCGCCATTCTACGTACCCCATGGGAAAGGAATATGCCTCTCCTGAGGGTCGTATGGAATTGTTTCGGAAGACTTTTTTTACTACGCTAAGGCCCTGAAGCATTTAACGACCAACGATGAGATCCTCGCGGCCTACGAAGACGTGATGGGTGTTGGAGAGGAAGTGGAACAGGACACCTACCACCTGCCTCTGGATTAGGGGATGGCAAAAGGCTATGAAATGGATTGACAAAGCAGAACTCTGAGGCATCGTAAAATAAATTCCTATCAAATCTCGTCGAAACAGAGACCATTGATCTCCGAGTATGGATCCCAACTGAAGGCATAACTGTCCAAATTGTCTAAATATTGTATAGGTATACAACAAGAAGGTAATACTAAAAGCTTGTAAATTCAGTGCACAAATCTCTTGAGCGGTAATTCTAGGCATGTTACAGATAGTCGTCGTCAGGGTCGTCCCCCTCATCTTGGGACTTGTACTCGTCGAGGTAATTGCCGACTATAACCTCTACTCCATCAAACTGTAATATGATGTCCTCGTCCCCGCTGTCTGATGCAATTGCGTCCTTCCCAATTAGGATCTGGACATTTGCTGCCATGAAATTCGAAGTTGCCTGCGAGATAGTATCATCGTCGGTTTTTGTCGTTTTCTCGAGCTGCATTGCTTCGGTCGAGATTTCTTTGAGAAAATGTTCGAGGCAGAGCTTGTCGAGTTTGCACTCCCACGCAAGCGGACACTTGCGAGAGAACGGGTAAAAATGGGTCTTCGACACCCAGAGTAAGTTGCTGTGCTCTTTCTAAAAGGTTTGTAAAATGCAGTTAAACCCACGATTTTGTGCAATAAACGCACCTTGTCGTATATCAAGATTGTGTACTCCAGAAGCGGGGTGAGCCAAGGATAGGAAGGATTTCCGCTCTCTTGTGCAGGAATCCCACTCATAGTATACCAGGGAATGGTGTACTGATTATTAGATCCCTTATCGAGCATCTGAACCCTATCAACATTTTTGGCTGTCGTCCCGAGAATGACTTTCTCAATCATGTTGGAGCAACCAGTGCGTCGAGCGACGTCTCAGCTCTAACGCATCGGTCAATCAGTGCCGGTATAAAGTAAAGCGAGCTCGATACTCACCGAATCATATCCGTATTGCATTCTTTGGTGCCGAACATCTGACGGCACCGTTCTCTATCAGACAGGAGAAACAACATTGAGGTGGTTCAAATCACGCACCATATTGACTGGACGGTCAGACAACGATTTGAGACTGTGATTAGAAACTCGGTGGAGCCACTGCTCGTCAAGCGAGAGGCGGAAATTAGCATGAGGCAGCTGCAATGGGGGGTCAAATCATACCTCAGTTTTGACTTTTTCTGTGACAGTGCCTTTCCATTTGAGCGTACCGTTTGCCCACTGAAAAAAAGAAGGAACACGTAAGTAACGATCATTGGGCACCCGAGGGGTAGTTCCACTGTGAGCAGTACCTCGTTCGCGGACTTGCCCATCACAGTCTTGGTTTGCATCCTCCCAGTTCTGACCGTCTTACGACCCTTGCGGCCATTTCGGAGAGTGACGGCAGATGAGGTGGAAGTTGGGATCTCCTTCATGTTGACAACAATGCCGCTTCTGTGCTGCACCAGGGTATTGTCGGCCCCTTTCGAAAGTATGAGCGCTTCGTCCACCAAAGTCTTGAGCTTCTCGTCAAATTCGTCGGCTTGAGTGTGAGTAGGGAGGTTCTGTACCCAAGAATTGTCGCCGACTTGGAGTTCAATGAGCCTGTCGAGTTGCGCTCTCTTCATCCACGTAGAGTAGAGGCCGAGTGGATTGGTGGACAAACAAACAAACCCATCTCGTGCGGCAGCAGCTTGGTCGTTCTTGAGTATTCCGCGAACGGTGACCTGATCTGGATGGTGTGGGGAAGTCTCAGCGGGAACGATTTTAGCCAACCCCTCGAGGTCATCCGAACTGATAGCTGTAGAGGGCATGAGATAGATATCCAGAGGAGGATCATGTTCGTCAACCCGGAAATATCGACTAGAGACGTGGAAAGCGCCTTCTCGTTTAGTATGCGCCTGAGCATAATTAACAGCACCATCAAGGGCCATTATCCAGCCTTTGCAATAATTCCCCCAGTCGCCGGCGAGAATACGAGAAAGAAGATCGCCTCTCTTTGGCGGCGGATCCATAACTTCGTTGAATTCGTTCAACATATCGAAATCGAAAGGTCGAGCCTTATTTTTTTGCATTACATTGAGATCCCTGACGAGTGCTTGTTCCCAGGTTTTGTAACCCAGTCGCTCCGTAACCTCCTCGATGGGAACTATAGCGTTGGAAAGCTGCATTCAAGTTCGTCAGCAAAGAAGTTTGAGTTTGAAGAACACGATAAACGGAGCGTACGGCTTGGGAATCGAGCTGTATGTATTGTTTGTTAGCGGCGTCCTCCAGAACTTTCAACTTGACCTGTTTGAACACGTTCACCGCGCACTCCCACTTTACAGTGGTCTTAGTTTTTGACCAGTGAAGCTTCCGAGTCGGTTCTTCATCAATCTTAGACTCTTCAAAAGAGTTGAGCATCTAAACATTGTCAGCAAGCAAATATATATACAGATGCGGGAGTATGTGGTGATAATTACCAGGTGTGCAAGGGTACAGAAAAGAGTACGATGGCAGTGGAAGAGGATACGGTAGATTGGAAAGTAGGCGAGTAAAGACTCTGCAGGCCAGGCCAGGTAGGCTTGTGTCCGTAAGTATCATTCGACACTCGAGAATTTATAGAAATCGAAGGTCAGATATGGCCATCCGTCCAGGTCAGGATCAAAACCGGGAAACTTTGGGTCCGGTGACACGCTATCTGCTAACGTGTAATGAACAGGGGGAGACATGCGCTATTAGAACCATCTGAATGTACCCGGAAATACGAAACACCGAAAGAAATGGAAACGTAAAAGTAAAAAGTCAACGGTTTGACATACCTTTGCCTTCGCTCCGATAAACCAGTCACAAGGGTTCCAGCAAGTTTGGCCCCTGCTATTGCATCTATCAGTGTCAGCGTCGAAAACGGGGGTTTGCGCTCCTCCGGCACACAGACCTCGTCAGGGGGAGACAATTGGGGGGACGGACAATAGGTCTTTACATGAGTTCACTTTCGGTGAAGCTAGCCTGTCATTTGCAAGTAATTAGTTAAGTGCTACACCCATGTTTGCCTTGTTTTGAACGTACTTTGAATGTAACGTAAAAAGAGTCGGGCGAGTCCATGTCCAGATTCTCGCTTGGAACCGTCCTCGCTCGCCATTGACAAACACACGGGTCTAGGGCAGTTGGTATACGAACGGATTTGAGGCATGCCTTTGTTTAGAACGGAAGTCCCAGCTGACACGGTTAGACATCTGAATAAATTTCCTGAATCCAAGCGGAAACGCAGAAAACGAACTCACAGGAATTGGAGAGATATTTGCGCGCAGCAGTTGAATAAAGTCTGGCATTGCACCGGGTCAGCTAGACCAACGAGACAAAAGCACCCAGATCTTGAGTAAACCAAGGCTAACAGACCCCTATAGAGCATCAGCAAAAACAACGTAGATTTCGTACTCACTTGGTAGATCTTATTAATACAAGATTAAAACAGATAGTCATTCAGTATTAATCCACCCAACATTTGCACGGAATTGGTTTGTAGCAATCTCTTGACGTATGAGTTACAACAAGCAGAGAGAATCAACACCGATGTATGTTACGATGGCCAGGACGGAGTTTGATAGGGAGAGCAATTGATTGCTAAAAAGTTAATGACACCTCGGGCCTGTCGCATACTCTCTTTCATCGCCAGCCTCTTCGCCTTCTCCAATCCAGAGGCAGGCAATACCACTTTAAGGTAGCTTCTTCTTCATCTCCGGTGCCCGTGACCTCTCTATAGGCCGCGAGGGTCCCGTCGTTCGTCGTTGCCTCCTCCACGGGCTCGGCGTAGACGTTGGGTCATGAAGCAGTAATAGCTATCGATCCAGAACCACAGTTAAGGGAGAGTATCGTCCCTAAAAAAAGGTCTTCTGAAAGAATTCCATACAACGCTTGAGAGAGGCCGGGCCAACCGAGCCTATGCAGAGGTGCTTTGCCATGTGAAGTCCATAAATGCTAGAAGGGTCGCTTCTCGGAAGCATACGAGGGAATGGTCTCTCCTCGAACCTGTAGAGGGGAGAGTTAGTATCTCCTGGTGATTGTGAAACCATAACAGACTGTGGTAGCACTGGTGTCTGCATGTCAGTGCATGATGTGGTTTAAAGGCAAGAGACATCCCACGTATCGCGCGACGTGTATTTTTCTCGGTTCAAGCTTCAAGCTCCACAACGCATCTGACGTCGTTAGACGAACGAATGTTGGTGGCCTGTACAGTGGTGCTGGCCATACAGACGTAAACAACGTTAAAAAATCCTTATTATACATTGGGTGATCTACAAGGGTATGCGAGTCCATTTAGTCAGATACAAGGTACTGTTTCTACTGGGTTAGATCTCCAGAAAGGTAGGAGTCGATCAGTTGGCAAGTACATTCTACTCTATAATAAGCATGTCATGAAAGCATGAAAGCAAGGTAGCAAACTAAAACAGGAAGCAGAAGAATAACAGAAAGTGAGACAGAGCGATGGGGGCAGATGAAGTATAAAGCAGTTATGGCCTAAGATTACGAGGAGGCGCCGAGAGCGTGTTGCTTGGGTTCAAATGGCGTTCCAAATCTTGAAGTTGTTGAAGAAAATGGTTGCAGTTAAGCCACATTCTGCGTTTGGCGCCTGGATGTACGTCTGAGATATACTTGTTGAGCCGGTTCTGTATGGCGGGCATATGCGGGTTGCTACGAGAGCAAGCCAGGAATGTTTGTAGTTCCTGGTTTATCGAAGATAGCTCTACGCAAAGTTCTTCAGATATCTCAGGCTGCGAGGTAATGATTTCGGTCACAAGTGGCAACACGATCTCCCACAGAATGTCGCGGAATTTGGGAATTTTGAGGTAGGCCTTGAACGAAAGAAGTAGCTGCAGTTTGAGGGCTGCATGCCAATGCAATAGATTAGCGTATGGAACGAAAAGAGGATAGCAAGGAGACAAACCATCTGGTAGTAGTAGATACTGCTCGTCTTTAGCAAATGGGATCAAAAGCCTGAAACTCCACTGGGGATTTTTATCGTAGTCGGAGAAGAGATCCCATACATTCCACTCCGTATTTGGACCAACTAGTGCATCATGCGAATTATAGTTTATAATCCGCACAAAAAGCTCTGTCCGAATGTGCAACAAGGGCGCCGCTAGTTGAGGGTTGTTTTTTACCAGCTGATCCAACAAAAGTGCGGCCTTGATATCGTTCACGATTACCGCGTGCGTGTCCCTCACTTTCCTCGCAAAGCCATCGATGTCGGGGCGCGCCTCACGCGGAAGGAGGCTTTGGAGAACCTTGATACTTGTTGAGGGGTACATCTCCCTCATTGTACGGTAGACGCCCGCAATCGCCACCTGACTGTAGACGTATACTCTCGCAACCCAGGCGATGACACGTGGAACATCCCGACTTTCTTGTGCGGATATACCGTCGAGAGAGACCAGCCTCTCACTTTGCCAGGCGGTGTCGAAGGATACCCAATCAGAGGTTTGAGAGAGCTTTTCGAGGAAGGCCTGTTTGTCCTTGAAGAACTTGCTCTCCGGCTTCCAGTGTATTAGAAGCCAAACGCTTGCCCTCGCCCACCAGAAGGCAATGACGGCGAACCAACGAGCTTGGGGAGACTTGAAGGGCACTTGATGTCCACCCATGCCCTCTTTCGCAATGAAGATTGATTGAAACGCGGGCAAGGTCACTGTAAAAAGCACGAAGAAGCAGGCGACACCAATGGCAGCGACGTTTATAGTGGTGACTGTGCAGTTCAAGACCCACAAGAACTCGCAAAGTCCCCAAAAGAACAGGCCGACAGCTAATTGGAGCAGAATAGGGAGGGAGGAAATGATGAGAGGCACTCCCCAGTAGTTTAAGCCCTCGAATCGCATCTGTCGAAGTGCGGCCGCTTCCTTTGGTCCAAGTCGAGCGTCGCGTTCGTATTCCCTAATCCACTGGAGACACGTCGTTCCGAGTAAGACGGTACTGAGGGCCATCGTCATGCTGAGGAACATAGTTCCATTCATGCGTAACGCAGCACTGGGAGGGTGAAAAGTCTTTGGGGAAGCTGGTGGTGGGGAAAGAGGGCTGAAGACAGCATTGGGAAGCGTCCCATTGGCATACACGGCAACCAAGATATCGAACTGTGTTGCAATATGGCGAAGAATTTCGTTCTGGACTTCTTGTGGGTCTTGCTTGAGCATCAGATATGACACCGCCAGAAAGGCCACCACTGTCGCCGCAAATAATCCAGCCTGCGTGGGCGGTGCAAGTTCAATTAGTAATCCACGGATGTCAGAACAACAATGAACTCACAAATATGATGACCTTCTCGATCTCGTCTCTCCAACCTGCACACATTCCTTTGTCGTAATCTTTGACGAGCTTGTGGATGCTCTCCCAGGCATTCTCTTCTGGGTTGGAGAGAGGAAAACGGAACGTCTCGCCGCTTTGCCACTGTCCCTTGTGTGGCTGGCAGGTGGGTAAATAAAACATCGCATCAGAAGGTGAAGTATGGCCTTACGTAGATTCGCTCTCTCGAGTAGCTTAGTCTCCTAAGATGTCTCGCAGGGGGGGATTCTGGGCTGGCAGGACTGCGGCTAGGACTGGAGCCCGCGTAATCTTCTTCAGCACTGCTGTCCCCACCGGAATGACTGAGAGGCTGGGTTCCCTTGCGGGATAAAGTACCTGGCAGGTTGGCAAAAGAGACGGGCTCATCAGTCAACACCGACGAGCCCAAAACCAAGGAAGGGATTGAATCCGAAAGCTAGTGGCATACAACTTTAATGACGAGTACGTGAGGGATAGAAGGTGCTCGACATACGGTGGTGGTGATTCGAGGCCCATGGCCTGATCGGTTTCGTGGTCCAGGTTTGTTGTCTGGTTGCATTGAAGGGGAAGAGGCGACGAATAGCCAACACTAGATCATGTTCCTTTTGTGCGCGAAAAAATCACACAGCCTCCTAGCCAAGGACTGGAAATGGCTGGATGCCGCAGCTGCAACACTCTTAGCTGTCGAATGGTGTGCAAAGTACATGTGTAATATGTCTTGTTTATTGGGTTTGATGTTTGATGCCTGGGCGAGCGCATAGCCTCCTGGAAGTGAGAGGATATGAATAAAACCTTCCATAACCTCCAAAATGGACGTTGAACGAAGAAGGACGTACATACCTAGCTGGCTACGCATAACAGAGCAGAGCTGGCAATCTAAAGGCGCCAATGGTTTGGTTACGGAGGGTCTGTAGCTAAGGCTTATACGCTTGCGCAACGTCTTGGTAGTGCCATAGAATGATATTTCAGGAGGTGGCGCCACTGCAGTGAAGTAGCATAAGCATCCCGTTGGCTCTCGAACCAAGACTTGCCAGTGGTGTGCTTAAAACCAGTGCTTGTCCGAAGGAGGTATATCGGTGGTGGGCCGTAGAGCACCGTACCCAGAATTTGCAGTATTTCGCGAGATTTCGTACTTATTTGAGATAACGCTGTGGTTGTCAAATACAACTTGAATGGCTTTGGGGAGGAAAGTGCCTGTGGCCTTCAGTGTCTCGCTGGGAGGCTAACGGATGGGAGTGAAGGATAATTCAACGACGCGGTGCTACAAAAAGGTAAACTCACGAAGTGAGCAGATTGGACCCTCCTGAACAATGGTCGTGGATGTCTCAGATGAACAAGTTCGTGACATCTGTGACCGAAATGTGACTGGTCGGTTGTAGCACGGGCGCTTAAAGCTTACAATCAAATGACCAGCAAATGAATTGGAATAAACACATGGATCAAGGAAAATATTAGGGATTTAATTAGAAATACTGCTCAAAATCAAATGAGTGGCTTTCTGGCTCTGATCAAGCGCGCCGCATTCCGTTAGCTGTGTCCGCCCTTTCCGAGTCTGTATTGACGGACCGAGGTTCAACAACGTCACTACTGCATCGTCTATAAATTTAACAACATAGCGGGTCTCATTCTTTGGCCAGAATATGCGTAGTGGTCCCAATTTTTCCACTGACAATTCAACAAATGATCCTGTTGACGAACAGTTGGGGTTGGGGCTCGCTTGACCTGGCCGCTGTGCAGAAAGAGTTAATGCGCTACTGTCTAAATATGTAGCAGCTCGTTTCCTCTCGTTAAGTAGGCTCATAAGTTCAATGTACGTTTATTCTTTGCAGGGAATCATTTGCCTCATGATCGAGTACCTGGTAATTCCACATCTGCGTCGTTCGTGCCTTCTGTGTCAACGCACCGATGTTCAAAATCAATATCAGAAAGAAAGTTCACTACGGCTGCCTGCTCTCCTTCCACTCCCAAATGAATGCGACTGTTGATGAGAACCATCATTGAGTTCGCATACACCTTCCCAATAATGCCCATCACAGCTTGGTAATATCTGGGACTTCCTGGAAGTAGTGTCAAAACAAACGATGAAATCGCCAAGACCGCTAGAGGTGAGACGTCATAAGATTTGGTTTACGGTAGACGTATGATATTTCGACTTGCCTGTGATGGCTCCAGTTTCCACCGTCAACCGAATGATCCTCCTGAGAAACATTTGGGTTCGTTTGACACTGCTGCGACGGCGAGAAAGCTAAATGTGGTCTCATGAGTATCGAATCCTGATATATATAAAGGAGAGTTCATAAACTCACGTAGTAAGCCATTGAAACAGCAATTATTGTATCTCCCAATGCACTTCCACCGTTCCATATCTAGGAAATTGTTGGGAATAAATTAATCACTCGGTATTGAATACACAGAATACAAACCCCAGTGGCGAGGTGAATTTCAATCTTCTTAGTAAATATTTTACTGAGGTATCCAGCCTCTTTGACATGGAGCCCAACTACTATGCCTGCCGTGAGTTGCGTACATGAGAGCTACAGGGCAGGAAGGAAGATCAAAGTTCATAGTGTGTCTCAAAGAATGCGAGTAGAATGCTCACTATCAGAATTATTATCGAAATAGTTCTTGAATTCGAGAATAGAAATAAGCGACGTGCATAGAATACATGGACAAAGAAGGTGCCTGCAATACGTGCAGTTAATTGTAGTTTCATGAGGTTTCCAGATGTCCACCCACCGACGGCAGTCAAAATCGGGACTGATAGCCAAAGATAATCATCCCGATCAACTATTGCGAGATCTCCGAAGCCAATGACATATGCATGAAACGCTGCCTGAAAGAGCAATCCAGTCTGTACTGTTTCGAGGCCGTATAGCCCATAAACCAGGAGCTTCCGGTGCAGAGGCTCCTTTGTAAATGTCAGATGGTACAAATCTACCGGGAATCATAACGCGTCAGCGGTGAAAACCACTTCTTTGATAGGAGAGGGCCTGCTAACAGACTTGCACCGACAGGATGCCATAGAGGCCCGTGTTCAGGAAAGCCGCTACGAGCTTCGTGGTGTGTTGGGTTAGTAGCCGAAACGAACATATTTTATAATAAACACACAGGAGGTCCAATACTAAGTAAAATGAATATTAGCTTCGTTTGATTGGAAAACAGCGCGGCTCACAGTTTTCGAATCTCATCGGCGCTTATCAAAGGGGGTGCCAGTGGCGCGGCCATCTGGACCAAATAGGCAATAAAATAGGACAAGGGTGAGTGGGCATCAGCTGAACCCAGATTCTGCTACTTATATGTGCCTTCGAGTTTCCACACTGGTACTGTTATTGGTGCTCTCGCTATCAAGAAGTATGGGGATAATGATGTGTGATGGGGGTCCCGGAGATGTGAGCGGTGCCAGGGCTGTCTGCCGACATACGATGAGTCTACAGGTCTGTCGGGGACCTTGGGAAAACGCATTTTAATTTCTGAAAAACATCGCCTGGAAGCCTAAAACTTGACGGCAATTGACATGCCTGTGACTCTGAAAATTCAACTGTCCGACGGACTGTATGGACGCCCATGTCAGAGGTGGGTATCGATCAGCTCCAGACTGAGAAGGAACAAGATCATCCGACGTAATGATGCAAAAACTTGAACAAGTACCTTCACCCTGAACACACTGTCACATGTTTCAATGCCTCGAATTTAGTTGCCTTCGGCCGACCTCCTAAAGTCATAGTGATTCGAAAGTGATATATACAAGTATGGCGCCATGGGGTAACAGAGCATAGGAGATGATACGCACAGCGAGTAATCTACAAAATCCTTCCAATGAGAGCCGCATACTCCTCCCTCGTAATACCCCACTTCTCCAACAGCTGTTTCTCACCCTCTTTCTTCTTCTCATCTTGTATCCAGTTCCTCAAGTTCTCTTTCTCTCCTTTCGAGAGTTCCCCACGACAGGACACAGCGTATGTGTACAGCAACCGCAATGCCTTTTCCTCAAAATCGGCATCAGTATTTGTATTCTCCCCGTCATCGCCATAGGGATAGGGATTTATGACTGAAGAGATGACTGCATCGACGATACAATGCTGTCTAAACGCAGCCAACGTGAGAGGTGAGG
>Ga0247741_1001625_pt1 | contig 12477 bp, 16 predicted proteins | sample UWRJL213509R2_FD_180945 | JGI IMG/M metagenome (GOLD analysis project Ga0247741, IMG submission 180945) | Plant litter microbial communities from Arlington Agricultural Research Station in Wisconsin, United States - UWRJ-L213-509R-2 | ecosystem: Environmental > Terrestrial > Plant litter >... | reverse complement strand
GGTCGGCTGCCGGGGCGACTCCGGTAGGACGACCCCGCCGATGCCGTTGTCGCCATGTACGTGCGTCGCTCCGCCATGGAAGGGGCGCGCGAGGAAGTCGTGCTCCCCCACCGCCACCGGAACGTCGTTTCGGCCGGCCAGATCGAGCAGGTCGAGCGTGTTGCGCGCGGCCCGAGCAGCAGATGTGTTGCCGCTGACTGTGCCGATGCCGAGCAGCTCGGCGTGGTCGGAGGCGAGCAGATAGGCGATCGCCATCGCATCGTCGATACCGGTATCGCAGTCGAGGTAGACGGGCAGCACAGCGGAAGATTCGGACATCGTTCTCCTGTTTTCGGGGCAGCACCCATTGTGGCGAACCGTGAACGTCGTCGCGGGTAAAAATCACCCTCGAGGGCGTGCTAATGTCTTACCTCGGTGCTTCTGCAAGGGAACATCAGATGCGCGCGGATGGCGGAAATGGCAGACGCGCTAGCTTGAGGTGCTAGTGCCCGTATAGGGCGTGGGGGTTCAAGTCCCCCTTCGCGCACAGAGGGTGGTTCGGCTCATTCAGCCGGTCCACTTCATGAAATGGGTCGCGACAATCGGTTACCGGTTGTCCGGCCCATTTTTTGTGCCCGAATGTCGGATGATCTCGGTGCGGCAACGACGAAAACTGGTCGTTAAACGCAAAAACGGCGTACCTGAAAGATTTCAGGTACGCCGAATTTATTTGGCCATGCGGGAAAGAAGTGCGGTGAGGCTCCGGGCCTAGCCGGTCAGGGGTATGTCGTCGAGTTCGATCTGAGGGGACTCCCAGTAGGTCCCGGGGAGATGGGAGGTCTTCGCCGTGCTTGTTTGCGTGGCGAGGTACTTCTTGTAGAAGCCCACGATCCGGCGGAGGTTTACAGCTACGACGGCTGCGGCCGTAACGATGTAGGTGAAGGTGTTGCCTCGGACCGCTCGTTTGTCGGCGTTGGCGATGTCTTCGGTCTGTGAGCGTTTGATGCTTCAGTTTGCCGATTCGACGCCGTTGCGCATTCCGTAGGCTTTGATCCAGGCAGGCGATTGGTACTCGAAGTACTGCTCGTGCTTGAGCCCGCCCGGGTTCGCCTCTATGGGAGGTACGTCCACTGGGCGAAGCATCGTCACCGTGACGCCTTGATGTGCTCCGTTTCGAGCCTTCCAACGCTCGTAGTCGGGAGAGTCTGTGGGGATGAGGTAGCGGCGCGTCTCGTGCAGGAGTTCCTAAAGAGCGAGTCGGTTCTGATGTCCTGGAAGGACGCCGATTCTGTGGGAGATGGCCGCGGATCGATCTGGCTCAGCCCGACCATCGCCATCTACTTCAAATTCGTCGGCGAGCGCGCCCCCGAAGTCAACCCCGAGTGCTTGCACTCGGCACGTCAGCGGAAGCGTCGACCGAAATGATCGTGGCGGACGAGTACGGCGAGCTCGCGCGTGCGAGCGGACTGTCGGGGCATCACGAGGGCAAATACCCTGGCACGATCTGAGGCCCTGGCTGATGCTCCTGGCTATTTGGTCGGCTAGCCACGCCCACGCCCTTGTGGCCGTGGACGTGAACGTGTTGAACGCTACGCAAAGTCAGGAAAGTCGTCGATCGAACCGGAGTGCTCATCTTTGCCATGGGCGACGGGTTTGCGGGGGCCGAGGAGCGCCGCTCGCTCGTTCAGATCGTCGACGACCTCCTGATTGACGAGCTCTGTTTTGCCAGGGTCACCTTCGGTGATAACGACCTGGCTCGCTGGTCCGATCAAGATCGTCGCTGACTGATCAGCAGTGTCGACTCGCGTGGGAATGGTTACCGTATCGGATTTGTCGGCGTCGGCTAACGCAGAGGCGTAGTTGATGATGGCGGCCGCGATATCGTCGCCCGTAAGCAGTTCTTTATCGGCGTAGTTGATTATCTTCATCGTCGCGCTCCGCTGTCCCTATTCCGCTTGATCTTCCGATTGAGTCGATGCAACAGAGTGTGGACACGGACGTGTGGCTGGTCAAGGCCTAGCTTCAACTCTTTAGGGGCCTCATCGTGAGTGCGACCACACTCGCGGTAAGGTAGGCGCATTGATTCGCCCTGACCCCGCGAACCTCTTTGGTGCGAATCTACCCTTCAGCGCCTCGGGGAATAGCGTCGGCGCCCTATCCACCTGGAGCGCCAATGGGCTCAATAACCTACGACGGAACGGTCGTCAGTTTCGACGATCGTCTCTTGGCGCACCTGCAGATAGTTATCGTGCAGAAATTCACCAAGAATGAGGCCTTTCTCATGTCGTGGAAGGACGGACCATCGGTCGGCGATGGTCGCGGCTCCATCTGGCTGCACCCCTCCATTCCGATTTATTTCAAGTTCGTAGGTGGGAGGTCCCCGTCGATCGATAAGAGCTGGCTGCTCGCTCTGGGAAAGTCCGCCGAAGCCTCAACCGGATTGATCGTCACCAACGAGGACGGTTCGCTCGCACGGAGCAGTCCGAGCGACGGGAACTATCCGGGAACGCTGTAGATGGTCGAGCATCCGTTCATACTCCCTCTCGGGTTTCGCTCATAACGAGGGGAAGCTCAGCGCTCATATCCTGTGCGAGGTACCCGAGCTCTCCCACCTTCGCTGGCAGAGCGTCCCGGCTCGAGCGTGCAGATAGGTGCCCCACACCGTTGCCTGCACGGGCCCGCACCCTCTGGCGAGGAGCCCGACGATGGCGCCGGCCAGAACGTCGCCGCTGCCCGATGTTCCCAGCCCAACCCCGCCCTGAGGCACGTGGAAGCTCCGCCCGTCTGGAGTCGCGATCGTTCCAGAACAACTGATGGTCAAGGCGCTATAGCGCGCGCAGTTTGGTCAGCGCATCATCGATGGTCGAATCGCTCAGCGCCAGTCTGTCTTTCAAGAACGCTCGGGCAGGACCCGTGTTACCCGAGCGGTATGCGACATACGACGCTTCCGCCTCCCGGGCGAGAGCCGGCGTGAGGGTCCCCTGTGCTCCCCACTGGTCGGCCAGTTCCTGAGCGGTCTGTGCTCCGAACGCAGTGCTGATCGAAGTGGGAAGCGGGTAGTTGGCGTAGACGCCGAGGTCCATGGGGTCTCCTGGGATTGGGTGATGGATAGTTGGGAACGGATGCGAAGTTCTAAAGGATCGGCTTCCCACCGGTGACGGCGATCACCGCGCCAGAGATGTAGCTCGACTCGTTTGAGGCGAGCATCACGTATGCCGGTGCCACCTCGGCTGGTTGCCCTGGACGTCCGAGAGGAACGTCCGACCCGAATTGTTCGACCTGGTCTTCGGGCATGGTCGAGGGAATGAGCGGAGTCCAGATCGGGCCGGGTGCCACCACGTTCGCTCGAATCCCCTGTGGCCCGAGCAGCTGCGCTAATGACCCTGTCATGTTCGAGATTGCGGCCTTGGTCGCCGCATACGGAAGTAGCGTCGGCGAGGGCGAGTCGGACTGGACCGAGCTGGTGGCGATGATCGAGCTACCCGGGGCCATGTGCGGGACGGCAGCTTTCACCAGATGAAAATAGGCGCTGAGGTTGACTGCGAGCGTGCGATCCCACTCGGCATCGTCGATCTCACTGATGTCGTCGTGCGTTCGTTGGAAAGCAGCGTTGTGAACGAGGATGTCGACCCGGCCGAATTTCGCGACGGCCCCGGTGACGAGAGCCCGACATTCAGCGGGATCTGAGAGGTCGCCTGCGACGAGTTCTGCGCGCCGCCCCGCTGACGTGACGAGTTCGGCCGTATCGGCGGCGTCGTCGTGCTCGTCGACGTAAGCGATGACGACATCCGCGCCCTCTCGGGCGAATGCCAACGCCACCGCTTTGCCGATTCCGCTGTCGGCCCCGGTGACGACTGCCACCTTGTCAGTGAGTCGTCCGCTCCCCCGGTACGACTCCTCGCCATGGTCGGCACGCGGGTTGAGGTCGCTTTCACGACCAGGCGCGTCTTGCTGCTGTGGGGGCTGGGACTGTTGACGTTCGCTGCTCATCATGTTCCTTCCGTGTTATCGCTTTGTGAGCGCCCGTATGCCTGCGATGGTGGCGAGGATTACCACGGGGCCGACGAAGACCACCGGGTCCAGCCAGACGTGTCTCAGATCCGCGCGGCCGCGGCCGAACCTGGATGCCAGCGGGCGCATCCGCGGCTCTCCCAACACTCCCGACTCGGTAAATGGGTTGTCGGGAGAGCCGTCGACGAGTGACCGGAAGTGACTTCCCCATGCGTCGATGCGGTCACCGAGCACGAGAAGTAGCCAGTGAACCGCTCGACCTTCGCTATACCGCGCGTAGGCCAGGCGACGGACAGCGCCTGAGACACCGTGGAGCGGAGCGACTGTGCCGAACACCGGCGGAAGCATTCCGTGTTCTATCGAGCGCTCCCGGGGGTGGAGTTCTGGTTGCGACTCCGGGATCGACCAATGGGCTCCTGTCGAGAGGTCCCGACGCTCCTTCGGCACTGATGGCCGGACCGCCGGGTCGAGATCGGCGCCCCAGCCTGGAATCCGAGACCGAAGCGCGTCCCGGTCGATGACGACATCGTGGTCGCTGTCGAGGTACGGCATGATGCTCTCCTAAACCCCGTCGGTGGTGATGACGGTCTTGATGCAGTCATCCAGCTTCGAGGAGAACATGTGGTAGCCCTCCGCGATGTGCTCAAGCGGGACGCGGTGCGTGATTATGTCTCGCGGCGAAAAATGCCCCGACTGGATGTGTTCGAATAAGCGCGGCCATTGGCGCTTGGCCGGAGCCTGATTCGTGCGGATTGTCAGACCTTTGTTCATGGCGTCTCCGAATTTCACCGCGCTGAACAGCGGTCCGTATGCGCCCATCACCGACACGGTGCCGCCCTTCCGCACGGAGTCGATCGCCCAATTCAACGCGACGGGAGATCCACCTTGGAGTTTGAACTTCGACGACGTGACGTGTTGCAGCAGATTTCCGTCGGCTTCGGCTCCGACCGCGTCGATCACGACGTCGGCGCCGAGCCAGTCCGTCCGCTTCTTCAACTCGACAACGATGTCGTCGAGTTCGTTGAAATTGACGGTCTCGGCGAAGGCAAAATCCTGGGCCTTCTGCAGCCGGTAGTTCAGATGGTCCACCACGATCACACGCCCGGCACCCATGAACCACGCCGATCTGGCGGCGAAGAGACCAACCGGGCCCGCCCCGAAGACCACAACGGTGTCGCCCTCGCTGATCTCTCCCAGTTGCGCACCGAAATATCCGGTAGCCAATGCGTCCGTAAGCAGCACGGCATCTTCCTCATGCAACCAATCGGGAATGATCGATGGGCCCACGTCCGCGAGGGGAACGCGAACGAATTCAGCCTGGCCGCCGTCGTAACCGCCGCACGTGTGCGAATACCCGTAGATACCGCCTACCGCAGTGGCATTGGGATTGACGTTGTGGCAGTTGGAATACAGCCCTCGCGCGCAGAAGTAGCAGGTGCCGCAGTAGATATTGAACGGCACCATGACTCGGTCACCAACACGCAGGTTCTCCACTGATGGACCAACCTCGTGCACCACGCCGATGAACTCGTGCCCGAATGTCGTCCCCACCCGGGTGTCCGGCATCATGCCGTGATAGAGGTGAAGGTCGGAACCGCAGATGGCGGCTCTCGTCACTCTGACGATGGCGTCATTCGGGTGCTCGATTCGCGGGATGTCTTTCTCCTCGACGCGTACCTTGTACGGTCCGCGATACACCATCGCTTGCATATGCGCCCTCTCCTCCTAGAGAGACCCGGCTCGTAGCGAAACCCGGCTCGTCGTGACACCCAGCTAACGTCGACGCGGAGGTTTCATCGACCCCTTGACATACCCGATTCCGGCTGTCCAGAAGACCGACGACTCGGGCAATGCTCGGCTTCCTCGTTGCCAGGGAAACGGGCCACCAGAACCGGCAGATCGCGACTGCACTCGTTTGCGCGCGCCAGGCTACGAAGACATCTGCTGGCGAGCTGGACGCCCCGCCCACCTGCGACGGTCTGTTTTAGAGCGGACAGATGGGGGGAATCTCGCTCACAACTGCGCCGGATGTCGGCCGTACCCGGAGCGCAGCCGCACCGCTTGGGGGCTGATCTCGGCGATATCCTCCCAAAGCACCAGGAAAGAACCGCGGTGACGCCACCGTAGATATCTCGCGATCGGCCACGGCGCCGTCACCGAAGTGCGCTCATATCCGGCGAACGACCCCGCGTGACGGCGGCTGACGACCAGCCCGATCAGCCGGGCGTGCGCGGGACGGCCGGAGTCGTCATCCGTGATCTCGAATCGGGCGTCGGCCGCGACTCCGAGCGTGCGACCGGAGTCGTCGCGGATGGGCAGGTGCAACAGGTCACTGAGGATCACTGTGACCCCCGGGGATTCGACCAATGATGTGCTCGCTGACCCACCGTTCCACCCAGGTGACGTCGAGCGTGTCACCACGGACCGAGAGCGACAGTGCGACATCGATCTCGGCAACGTCGGCCCAGTCGATGCGATGCAACCTGCTGGTCGGCGGACGGCCGCCGAAGATCCGGGTGGCGAGTACGGGGCCGCTCAGCAGTGCGGTGATGACAGGCGCCGGTGTACCGGGCGGGATTGGATGGTCGAGGGAGACATGGCTCAACTCGAGATCTCCAACCACCTGGACCGGGACACGATCGGCGTCGAGGACCTGTCGATCGAGCAGGGACAGGCGAGCGTCGATGCGCCGGGGGTTCGCTCCTGCCTGCTGACGTCGAGCTATCATGCTCCGGCTCCCGTGATGATCATCAAAGGTATTGCGGCAAGCGACGCCACGAGGATGATCACGAGGTAGACCATCCCGAAGGCGTTGGTCACTCGCCCATTGACATACTTCCCCATGTATTGGGGATCGTTGGCGACCAGAAGGATCGGCAGATACGTGAGTGGGAGCGCAATGGCCGAGAACACGACCGAGAATTCTGTGACGGCGACCGGGTCGACGCCCGTAGCGAGCACGCCGAGGCCGATCAGCAAGCAGATGATCATGGCGATGTGAAATCGCGCCGCCTGTGCCGGCTTACGGAATTTTCCCCATGACCAGCCGAAGAATTGTGCGAGCGTGTAGCCGCTCGAGAGGGTGGTCTCGAGGGCGGCGCCGAACGTAGCAGCCACGATCCCGACCAACACGAATGCGATGGCGAGTTTTCCGCCCGCCTCCGCAACGGGGAGCACGACCTGCGAAAGCGAGGTTACCGCGATCTGCTTCGGAAGCAGCACGACCGCAGCTCCCGCAGCGATCGCCAAGGAAAGGATGCCTCCCAGCGGGAACCCGACGAGCACATTGAGGCGAGACTCCCCCAGATCTTTGATCGACCACTTCTCCTCCACTGCGCCAGAGGAGAAGAAAAACACCTCGTACGGTGTCATCGCCGCGCCGAACAGCGCGATCGCGTAATACCAGTACGTGGTGCCCGCTTCCGGAACGGCACCAGCCGGAGCGACCGATGGCTGGAAGGCCTGGGTGGCGAGCTGCATCCAGTCCGGATGGAGGAGGAAGAGGGCGACTGCGAACACAATAAGTGTGAGCCCGAGCAGGCCGGTGACGTTCTCCATAATCGAGAATTTGACCCGCCACACCACGAGCCAGACGGCAAACGCGGCCACTGGCATCCAGAGCCATGGTTCGATGCTGCTGGCCAACTGAAGCGCGAGCGCGACACCCCCGACCTCCGCCGTGAGCGTCATGAGGTTGATGAGGAACGACGCCGCGAGGTTGGCCACGCCAGCCCGTGGGCCGAGTCGCTCGCGGATGATCTCGAAGGTGGCACGGCCGCTCACGGCGGCCACGCGACCGGACATCTGCGCGAACAGACAGATGCCGACCACCCCGACGATCACCACCCAGCCCAGCGTGAGACCGAAACGGGACCCGACCACCGAGTTGGTGACCAGGTCTCCGATGTCGAGGAACCCACCGATTGCCGTCAGTACGCCGAGGGCTAGGCCGAGTAGTTTATTCACCAGAGTTTCTCCAGCCGGATGGCGAGGGCCTTCATCCGACTCGCGTCACGGGTGGCCTGCTTTCGAGCTGAGTGAACGGACTCTGCGCCGTCGGCCTCGGTCAGGGCCTCCTTGCCGCGGATGACTGCGTGCACGGCCACATCGAGACGGGAGAGAATCGCTGCCCGAGCGTTCCGTTCCTGCGAGGTGGAGACGCTGAGGGAGCTCACGGACTCCTGCTGCGACGTGAGGTCGGTGACGGCATCGTCCAGAGCCGTCTCGGAGACACCTATCGTGGAGTCGCCGCGCGAGTAGAGATCGAGTGCCAGCGCCGCTGAATGGAGGTCGGACGCGGCGGACCGCGCGCTGCGACTCAGATCGCCGAGCACGCCGCCCGCGGTCGTGACGCACCCTGCCAGCATTGCGCAAAGAAGTACTACGCCGACAACGTTGGCGACGCGCGATCTCGATGTTCCACGACTCCTCCGTGGATCTCTGAAGGTCTTGTGATCTGTCATGGGTCTCCTACCGCCGCCAGATTACGCGGCAGCTGGGCGGCGTTAAGCCCTTGACAGGGAGAGCTAATGGGAGAGGAATTCCCGCAGGGTCCTGGCATTCCGTACGGCATTCCCCTCGCCATCGTTGTTGAAGTAGACGAACACCGTATGCCCCGTCGTCTCCCATTCGCGCACGCGATCCGCCCACCAGTGCAGGTCATCGTCGGAGTATGAACCGGCGTAGAGGTGGTCATGGTCGGGGCCGTGCATTCGCACGTAGACGATGTCCGACGTCGCGCGCAGAACACAGGGAATGTTTGCGCCGCTCACCACGCAATAGGCGGCCCGGTGCCGCTCCAGCAATCGGTATACGTCTTCGTCGTCCCACGACGGATGCCGGAGTTCCACCGCGACCCGGATCCATTCGGGAAGAGCACCCAGGAAATAGTCGAGTCTGGCGTCGTCGCGCTCCATGTCCGGCGGCAGTTGTACAAGCAGCACCGCGCGCCGCTGCCCGAGTTCATGCCATCCGGCCACGATTCGTTCGACCCACGCCTCCGGCTCACGGAGGCGACGTCCGTGGGTCAACCACTGGGGGGCCTTCGCCGAGAGGAGAAAGCCCTTCGGCAAGCGTTCCCGCCAGCCGACGAAGCTCTTGGGGGTGGGCCAACGGTAGAAACTCGCGTTGAGCTCAACGGTGTCGAACTCGGCGGCGTAGACCTCCCGACGTCGGCTGACGGGCAGCCCGTCGGGATAGAGAACCCCGGCCCAGTGGTCGTAACTCCAGCCAGACGTTCCGATGTGTGAGGTCACACCGCAGCAGGGTAATCACGACCGGACGATATCGATAGGGGCACTGCGGCCGCATCATCTGGTTGGCGAAGCAATGCCAGCGAGTCCCGGATAGCGACGGATCACGCTGTCAATGGGTTGCCCACTAACCAATCCAGAGGGAAGGTCAATGGGTGAACACGCTGAGTGATGCTGGTGATCTGAAGGAGCCGTGCCGATGACGACCGCTGATCCGAAGATGCTCGTTCTCAGCTACTTTCAGTTGTGGAATACCGGCGACCTCGCCCTGGCCGACGGCATTCTCGGCGCGCAGTTCGTGAACCACGCTGACTCGTCGGTTACCGGAGTCGACTCCTTGAAGAGTGCGGTTATGCGGACCCGTGACGCTGACCCGGAGCTGCACGTCTTCGTCGATGCTGTCCTCGGCGGGCCGCGGATGGTCACCGTCGTGGGGCGCGCTCGAACCCGGCTGGGTTCCGGACCCGCCACGTGGAGCGCTGTATGGACCTTTCGCCTCGACCACGGCATCGTTGAAGTGTGGCGACACCGCGACCCACAACCGAATGTCGATCGAGTCGAGACGACGAACCGCGGCTGAGAAGGCGTCAGGAGCCAGCTCTCAGCGACCAGCCGATGCTGATCGATCGGGGTTCGGAGCAAACGACAGGCGCAGTGGAGTTGCGGTTGTTGATCGAGCAATTTATTGCGGGATCGACTGGGTATCTGACCTCCAAGCCTGATGAGCCAACGAAGTCGAAAACGGTTACTGCGGGGTGATGCGGCCAGGTAACTTCGAGCGGCGGTCGTCTGGTGGGAGGATGCACGTCGAGGATCGTGCAGTAGCGAATGAGTGCGAAGTCTGACCGTCTGTCCCTACTCACTGAGTGGTCCGTTCCTCCCTCGCGGAGGCGCACGCACTGATGAGTGATCACGGCGCGCGCGTTTCGCGCCGCGGTGATTCCAGCGCCGATCTTGAACTGGTCAATTCACAAACGCGACCGGTGCTTGCGCCCTTGTTGCTCTCGCGGATGGAATTGAGCCAAGTCGCGATGAATCGGGCAGCTCTGACGCTTGGCTCCTTTCCGCACCGAAATTGGTGGCGACCTGACACGAAACAGCACTCTCTGAAGCAGAAAGGCACTTTCGACGCCTTCGAGCAGGAAGCAAACTACGGCGGCTCGCGTAGGCGCGGTCTGCCAGCAACCATTGGGATCTACGCCTACCCGTGGAAAAGTTCGAGTTATCCCGTGGAATGGCATTTCGTGATGTTTCTCAGAGGCCAATGCTGGCGGGGCAGAAACGATTTCGTGAACCACTCACAGACACTGATTTCGGTCAGTACCTCGAAAAGGGCCGGGCAGTCGGTAATCGACTGTCCGGCCCATTTTTTGTGCCCTGTCGTTGGTACGCGGCGGTCCCGAGCCCAAACAATCACGGCCGAGATCTTCGGCCGCGACATTCCTGAGGCCCGAACCCGCAGCACGGGTTTCTCCGACTTTGCGAGTTGGGTTTTGGACGGAACGCTACAAAATGGCCAGTCTCGCGCGAGCGACAAGGAAGGCCCCGTACACGATCAGGCCGACGCTCACGACGGTGAGAAAGGCGGTGCCGTACGGCAGTGCGCCGAGCACGTTGAACGCACCATTGAGGCCGAACGACGCCTTCGGTCTGCCGGCGAGCGTAGAGCCCACCGAAACCAGCCCCACGAGCACGAACGCGATTCCCTTCGCGATGTAGCCCGTCGCCCCGACCGTGAGGATGACCACGCCCCAGCGTCCCGCGGGGATCCGAACGATCTTGCGAAACCCCCGCCGAATACCGATGGCGATGAAACCGGCGCCGGTTCCGAGGAAAGCGAGCCCGATGGCCGTGAGTACGACGGTGCCGAACGCGGTGTCGGACAGGTGAGCGCTGAGATCTCTTACCGTCTGGGATGAACTGGATTTGCCCCCGAGCGCGAAGATGAGCGCGGTGCCGGCAAGGGCGAGATAGGCCACACCCTTCGCAGCCTCGACGATGCGTCGGCCCCACCGTCGGGTGAACTCGGGCAGATCGATGTCGACAGCCCGAACGATCTGCCACGCGCCGAGTGTGCCGAGTCCCACTACCGCTGCCCACAGGATGAGACGCCCGATGAATGTCGCCGCGAGGGCGCCGAACACACCGGACTGCCCCACGGCACCGCCGGAGTCATCCCCGAACACCAACCCGATGGCCAGCCCGCCGATCACGAGGTGAATGAAGCCGTTCATCGCGTAGCCCGTGCGCGCGATCCGCCGGAACCGGCGGACGCGGGCCGATCCCTGGCTCACCTGCGTGGGCGGGCGGCTCTGGACGAGCGTTTTGGGCGGTTGCTGTTGTCTGATGTGATCACCCTACCGATGCTCTGGCAGTGGCACAGTGGAGGAGTTTCGACAGCACCTAACCCGCTCGAGTCTGGACACTCCGGGCCTTCGCGAACCTCAACGAAACTGCAGCGACGACGGCAGCAATCCCGAGAAACGCAACGCACGCGAAGACCACGAGCAGAGTGTCGGAGAGTGCGTTCGGGTCGATCGGAGGTTCCACGGCGTATCCCGTGTACGCGGATTCCGGCAGAACCTGCATCACTGTACGAGAGCCGCGCACAACGACGATGCTCCTGTCGACGAGGATGGCGACAAATGCTCCCCCGACCAGGATCACACCGACGATGAAAAGAACGGGTTGGAGGCGGTGTCGAGTCTCAACGCGAATCGCGCTCATGGTGAGTTCCTTTCAACACCCCGACGCTACTATCTCTGCGGCGCGCGCGCCTGCTTCGTCCGGTACATCGCCGCATCCGCCTCGGTGAGGAAGTGCGAGGCGTCGTAGTCGGGGTCGGCCATCGCTATACCGATCGACGCCGAGAGCCGGTGATCTGTGGTCGCCTCGATGGCCACTCGGATTCGTTGAGCGACTGCACGCGCCTCATCGGCGGTGGTGTCCTCGCAGAGCACGACGAACTCGTCGCCGCCCAATCGCGCAATCGAATCCTCTTTCCGCGTGGCCGACTCGATCGCCGCCGCGACGCTGATGAGGGCAGCGTCGCCAGCCGCGTGACCGAGCGTGTCATTGATGAGCTTGAAGCGGTCGAGGTCGAGAAATAGGAGCGCTACCGCAGCGCCCCGACGATGCCGCTCGATGGCGTGCTCGATTCGGTCCATGATCACGCGCCGGTTGGGGAGTCCGGTGAGGGGATCGCGCAGCGCCATCTCGGCTAACTGCGCCTGCA
>Ga0247741_1001623_pt1 | contig 12486 bp, 7 predicted proteins | sample UWRJL213509R2_FD_180945 | JGI IMG/M metagenome (GOLD analysis project Ga0247741, IMG submission 180945) | Plant litter microbial communities from Arlington Agricultural Research Station in Wisconsin, United States - UWRJ-L213-509R-2 | ecosystem: Environmental > Terrestrial > Plant litter >... | reverse complement strand
TCGAACTGTGGTATCAAAGAACTTGCTTGTTCTGCTTTCTGGCTTGAACTGGCTCCAAAACTGTGTTGTGTGATTATTCTCTTATTACATTCCTCCCCTTATTCGTCACTGATCTACATTCTAGTCATTCACAGGTGTCACCTTGCCCCGTACTTTTGTCCTTTGTTTGACAGCTATAGTATGGTCACATGTGGGCCTATCCATCGATATCCAGAGAGGGCTGTCGCCCACATATCACAGCCCATTGTTCTATAAACGGAGCATGTGTTTACTCTGCCTCAAGGCGCAACGACAATTGATTGGGGATGTTGTGCGGTCTCACGAATATAGAGTCCTGCTTGTATTGCCTCCGACCAGTCATCACTGTGCTTGGACCGTGCATACCGCAGAAGTGTTCACGGGGCCAGTGCGGCGCCACATATGGCAATGTTTATCGATTCCACTGCGGCGTATCCATCAAAGGTTTACAAACTTGTTTCCCCCCAAAGCGGATGAATGCGATGCCGCTTCTTCGCATCGCCTCCCTTCTTGCCAACTTACAATAGTGGGGCATGGGCTTTGTTTGGAACGATTCTTCTCAGGATCTTGGATCTCGATCCTTGTTTGCCCCACGTCAAGGATGCCATAATTGTATGTGCCTCTCAATGGTAGGATGGTCACGTCAACTTGAAGTATAAATACGGACGGCTGATCACTCGAGAATCAACATACAGATACCCCGCAATACTGATTTCAAGCTCTCCTTGACTGGGCTTTCTTCTAACATGGCTTTCGGCGTCAACATCATCCCACTTACCCCAGGACCCTCTCAATCTCTCAAACGAGAGAATATACAGTCAAACTTTCCTGCGCATCCTATCAGCGAGGAGGTGCTACGCAAAGCTTTGTGAGTCATTTGGTAATAATCTTCCATTAATCCTTTAACTAAGAATTTATTAGAAATAATCTGGATTTTTCAGCCCTGAATGATATTGGTTATTTTAACCATTACGAGGACTTTGACTCGCCGATCTTTCCTCCTCTTGAGGCTGGTGACGAACGTGCATTTGAAGCGTCCTACTTCAGATCGCATCAGGCACCTCGAACGCCTATCGTTGCTGAGCACATCGAGGATTACTCGCCGATGGATCTCACCGCGGACGATAGCTCCAAAAACGCATTCCAACCTGACCCGTCATACTATACGGGCGCGGACTCTAGTTTCTTCCCAGAGTTCGATGAATCTACACTTAACTCTCCAATCGAGGATATGGCAGCCTTTACCGAACTGCTAGGAACCACCATCGAAGAGCTTGATCAGACCTTGTTTGGCATGCCATTCGAGGAATATCGAGCACAACTCCAGGCTCAGGAACAGCCTGAAAAATGATCTAGCCACTTGTATAGCTCTGGTTATCATGGGTTGAACGACGCCTACTCATCCCGTTCATGCCTTCCCACTTCGCATTCTCCTCCACCAATCGGTGACCATTCATTCTGTGCATTTCCCCTTTCGTAAACTACAGCAATTCTGTACCACCAGCCATCACCATCATACCCCACCTCATCTGCATCATTTTTCCCCATCCGCAATCTGCTATCCGATTTACGATCAGCTCTAACTTACAATCTATCATGTAGAAACACCTAGAAGATTGTATTATCCTCACAAATTCCCTAAATTGTATGGCTAGTGTTGTAGTACTGAATATGTATACAAGTAACTGCGTCACGAAAGACGTATTTCTCCATCTACTACGTCGTCAGCGACTATGAAGAGGCTCTAAGGACCCTGTTTCGGAGTGCGATGGTCACACAAAGTTGGCGCCCATCTCCACAGCCTTCGGAACGATGGCGTCAGATATCAAATGACCTGCCAGTGGCCTATTTATCGCCTGTGTCAGGTGCAGGGCAAAGTCACATACAGTTGTGGTGGGCGCTGGTATTCATGTATCTATGAATTGAATAACATGATTCTCAAGGCAGCGCCCACTACGGAGCGCTCGAAAATTAGCGCGGCCTGTGATCATCTTTGTAATGCACCTTCCTATCAATGATATCGGCGTAAAGAAGCACCCTGCATGTCCTGCAGCGAGTCAAGTAGAAGCTTTGTTGACCTGTGCCTACGCCACACCAGATTTATACAATTGGCCACCGCAGGACGAGGGGAGATTCTTGGGCGGTCGTTGGAGCCAATGGCTCCGCATTCTTGATCTCAATATAACTCGGCAGATCCAGTAGCTGAAGGTAATTCGGCCTATGAGTGGAGGTAATAAACTTTTGATTCAACGATATTGCTCAAGAAATACAATTTTCTCACAATCGTCTTTTTAAAATCGCGTCAGCTCTTACAGCTGCATGCAAAACCGTAGGTCTACTCCAAGATTTCTCACTTGAACCTGAATTGGGAAACACACGACTGGATTTGGTGGTTGCGTTGGTGTGATAGGGCATTGGACTCGAATCGGAGATTCACTCCAAGGTACGCCCTGGCCTACCCAATGGTGGGTGTATGGAGAAGATCCACTGCTGAATTGTGGGAATGTTGAGTAGGCCTATGGTTTTGCATGTAGCTGTAGTGGAGGCTACCCTTTGTTAATGTGAGATGTCACAAAATCACATTATGAATGCGATCCACAGACCTCTAGCTATGTCAATGCCTAAGAGGTAGTGGAGGGGGGTAAAAAATCAGTGGATGTTGGTGCGAGGCTCAATAATTCCGATGCATATATGTCAGATTTGATATTTGCAAGTCATCTGGGTTCGACTACGGTAAGCGCATCATAGAACATCGTCCCCGGTCACTGGCGCAGAGCTCGAAGCGTGCATTACGGGGGACCACTGGGAGTAAGATCTAGAACATACCGTCAAGTTTTTCTGCTTTATTCTTGGAGGGACAACAGATTACAAGAATGCCTAGGTTGTGAGCAGGAAGCCCATAATCGACCCGATGACTCTGGTTGTTGACTTGGTGTAGTAAGAGAATATTTAAGCTATGGCGGTAGCCAGCAACGCGAAGTACATACCTGCCGTTGGCCATATGTATGTTCATTTTGCGAAATTTCTCATCATGAGATGAGCAAGACCTCTTACGATAATAGGAAACAAATGAGAGGCGTCCGCGACGATCTCTCGCCTTCCATTTTCGAAAACGCGGATCGTCGTTGTTGATCGCAAACACCCAGCATTGGCCAACAAACTCGCGTCAAACCGACCACGACGACAAAAGACGACAAGCATCCATTGCTCTGTTCAGTGACCGCCCAAGAGTTTGTGGTACGGCGGCTGCAGCTGCTCGAGTCACGAGAAACGACAGGCCTCGACCAGAGTCCAAAGAAGATCACGCTCTCGACCTGACATACTGGTCTGTGTCTCTGAGATTGCCGACGAACACATTGGAATATCCTAGCAAGACGTGAACGCAGCCATTCGATGGGTCGGACTGCGACTTTCGTGTTCAAACATGGACGATGAACAGACCGACGTATTGAGGTCATGACGCGGATATACTGACCAACATATGGTTCGACGTGCCAGGCGCCGAGTCCATCCAGCTATCCAGGACCAAGTGAAATGCATAAGCAGAAGCACCAGTGACGCCATTGCTAGGCCACCACTATATTCGTTCATGTGGATTCCGCAGATTCCAGGAGATTCCAGGATGCTTCTCACCTACACTTAACAGAGAATAGAGGTCATTCCTGTAGGTTTTCCTTCATATATGCAACCGTAAACCATGCTCTGGTCAAATGAAAGCTGACCTAGATTGAAACAGGCTCAAAAACTCTGGCCATACCTTGATGTTGTGTTCAACTGAACGACACATCCTACATTCTTGGCTCTAAAGAATAGGATCTTGTAAGTTTGTTTATGTGGCTTGCAGTTGAAACTGATAATCGATAATCACCCAGACACCAATTCAGACTGGCTTGAAGTTCCAGGTGCCCAATACTCCAACCATTATCACCAGAACGGGCCTGGAAGGAGTAACGCAGGAGGCATTTCCGACTCCAAGTGATGAATGCAATTTGCATTCGATGGCAGTCAGGAATGGCGCTTGGGGATCGAATACCCCGATATACCATCCAGCATTTCACTTCTTCATTTGCAACTATCACGAGAATGCAAAGTTGGGTTGGAAATGTATGTCAAACGGCAGAAAGGATCTCTTGTGCGTCCATCCATGATCCAACATTCTATCTCTGATTCACAGACTTCTTGTTTCCCCCAGATCCATCGATCTCCAGCATGTTCCAGGTATCCAACCCCGTATTCTTGGACTGTATAGCGATAAAGACAAGGTTTGACCTCCAGAAGCTACGATCCAATGTCGAGCATCCTCCATTCCCATGGTAGTGACCTCTCACCGTCGCACGTCACGAAGGTCTGGTTGAAAAGGGCACAGATGGGACATTGGGTGCTTGACGAGGTCGTCTGGAGGATATCTGACCTGTCAGTGTGGTGGATGACGAGGGATTGTTGAACATGTATTATGCCGTCGGTTCAACATATTACCATGGCCTCGAACTGCACCTGTGAACATACAGGCTGAGGTTAGCTGTCCCTGTGCAACATGCTCTGCAGAGTCGCTGAGCCATGTATATTGTTGTCAGTTGAAGTGGCTTGAAGTTCACTTGTCGGGGTTCCAGGTCAAGATGTGGTCAGGGCGAAAGACGACCGCTTTCGGCTACCTACCTTCCTCGACTCGTACATCCACACCTATGCTAGTCGGCTTTCAGTCTAATATCAACTTCCTTCTCTCAGCGCTACCGATGAGGTCCTCCTCATAATCTGTATTCTGGAACACTATGCTTGACAAAACCGTATCTGTTCTTGCTGTTGGTTTATACTCGTAAGTGTGAGGATTCACATCCGACCTGCAATCGCAAGCACGGAGGGACTTGAATATCATAATTCCTTTTCTATGCTACCCCACTGGTTAGAAGACAGACGGATCTATTTAACATCCCTTGAAGCTCTGGATTGAACGCAGCCCACAGAACTTACTTAGCTACCTCATTTACTCAGATCTTTAATCTCTTGCGTACGGCTGCGTTGCTATTCAATAGGACGGTGGTTAGCTTGCGACCAAACCTCGCCGTTTTCCCAACACATCTTAGTAACTCTTCTACCAGCAAAACCTATCGTATTTTGTATCTCGCTGGATGGAGTAAAATATCAGAGGTCGATTTTCTATCCAGCTATTCTGGTCGCTTCAAGAGCCGCTCTGCTAGGCTCGGGACTGGGAGATGCCAGCGTTTGGGGCCACGGCCACGTTGTGTATGCATTTCGATCCGTCATGATTACCATTCTACTTACTCCTTGTCAACCCTCCAGAGAGTGAGCTGGTGAAGCCTGCCGCGAATCGCGGTTTGGACCATTGAAGTGGTGTAGTCAAGCCGAACAACCGTACCTACTGGGTAGTTTTGTTCAAGGACCTCAATTATACTACATGTTTGGCATTGAAAATCAACACCATTGACCGCCCATAATCTCTGTTCCAGTCCAGATTCTTGCCGCCGTCAATGCCCCTAGCCATTCAGCCAAACGGAGACCCAAAATACTATCCCGTCCACTTGCTAAATATGCAATGGCGCAGATCGTTAAGGCACCAAACACCCGCAGTCGCCCGAGCAAGGTAATTATTACCTCTTTTCGCAGAACGACCACTAGCTTCGAGCATTTTGACGACTTTCGCGAACGACAGGGTGCGATGGCTACAACACCAGCTAAATAGAAGTCGAGAAAGTGGAACGACTTCCTGGAGCCGGGAACCGTCTTGCTGGTTAGACTTTAGGATGCCGCTATCTGGTTGCCAATGCTTCGTTGAAGGACTCACATACTCTAATATACTGTATAATTTCAAGGGGAATGGGTTGCTTAGACCATCATCCTTAGATTAGTCCCCTGTGACTGTCGGCCGACGTTTATTGTCGTTAACAAACTGGCCCACCACCGGAAACTGGCTAGTTTATCGGCTCCTGGTTTATCGGCTGTCTTCAGGTCAACAAACTGTCTATGAATGAATCCCTTTGTATGGTTTACTTTCTGTTCATGATTGTCGACCGATCTTCGTTAAAGGCGTTCTAAACTTGCTCATTTGACAGGTTTCTCAGCCATCTTAAGGTTAACAGACTATCAAAGAATGAGAGCCTTCAAATTCTGTATTTTCTGGCTAAGGCTTGGCAATAGCGTCCGTGCGTCAATACTAAATCCGTATCTGAAGTTAATCATTGCAGAGGTCTTTGCCTCGTATGCTAACCTTGAAATATAGTCTAGGTTGAAAACAATGCCTCAACCCACTGCCGATTGCAACGCCGCCATACATCTTGCATCTATTGCGGCCCCAAAAGTAGCACGTAGCTCGATCTTGGGCGATGCATGTCATCGATCGGCCTCGAGACTGTCTTTCTGTATTAGAACGAGGTCATCTCAGAGAAAAAGGGGCTCTATCAGCGATTGCCTGACAATGAGGAAGAGGAACGGCTGGCAACTTCGAGAGTGTTTCTGGGCGGGCATACTCCATTCCCATGGTAATGACCTCTTGGCTTTGAGCTTTAGCAACACTAAGCCAACAGAGGACAGACACGGATGGAAGGACACCCGACGTGATCACTCTCAACGAGGCGTGGACCGCAGCAAGGAATGATGAGAGGGTAGTGGTGTTCAACCTCTGGACTAGTTATGGGGGAAGAGAGCAAGGTATTTGGCGTCCTTTTATCGTCTCAGAGCTCCGACACTGATCTGATTATCATTCGGCTCGGATAAATTTGCGAGAATTTGCGAGAACTTGCGAGAATTGCTACTCACCATGTCCGTTAGATGACGACAATCGGCACGAAATAATCAGCTGAGAGTGGTGCGTACGTACACGGCAGGTGATATAGTCAAAACCTCTCTACCAATCATATGGACTGTGGGTGCCAAAAACTTCAGGAACACTCTCGAAGGAGAATGCATGAGTGTTTTACCTGGCTCGCCTTGTGACCTACCAATTGACGAACCTTACAGATGCGATTAGGCCGCATGGGCGAGAGAAGGGTCTCCTTGTTTCTAGCATTCGAAGCCAAAACATCTTCGTATTTCACAACATCGGTCTAAAATGTATCGCGAAAAAGGAATGCGGCTTTTGGATGATCAGAGGTGGGTCCCGTGCAAAGGGAGTGTTGCTTGCTTAGCGAGTCGGGATACATGCAACGACGACCTCCTAGCACTCAAAGAGCGTGGCGCGAGGTAGAGTGGAGTAAGTCTCTATCCGAAGCTCGTATATAGCCTTTTGTTTCTCCCACATGCCCGAACTGTATACAAACAATCCACTTGTCCGTTTCTCTTTCGAGCTTACGGCCGGATAAAACGAGGCTACCCTCTTTACTACCTCCATTATTGCTCAGAAAACTGCAAAAGGTCCGCATTATATATATTTCGACCTCACTCGAAGTAGTAACCTTCTTTCTAATCCGTAAAAGATGACGCCAGTCACACCTCGTTGTGGTCAATTTTCTTCGATTTTTTTCATCGAAGATAGAACCACCTCATGTTGAGCTACGGGGACCTGAAAACTCTTTCAGCGACTTCTCAGTCCTGTACAGGGTGTCACTGGGTTACATGTACGGGAACGATCAGATATGCAAAGGAACGGCCTTGAGCACAAAGAGTTCTCTAGAGGATAACTCACTCTCCGAGAGCCTCTGTAGCGCCAGCGCGGGTATCGGTAATGCACGCCCGTTAGGAACTTCGCTTTGCTAGTCTCAGTAGTGCCCCAGCACCCCCTATAGCCATCACCAGTGTTCCCTTTGTAAGGTAGTCATATTTTCGGTAGTGTGCTTGGGCCTGTTCGCTTACTTTCGGTTAGTTTCACGACAAAAGAGGTGCAGAGGACCCACCTGGACCTATCGTGCGATGATTGTTGCCCATTATGTACGTTGAGTTGCCTGCTATATATGTGACTGCCGCGTCGGCTTAACTTTGCACCAGGACCTACCTCTACAAAATGTTTGTGCCGCAGACTCTGTACGAGGCGCCAAGCAGCTCAGTCAGCAACAATCAAGACGAACAGTCAGCGTTGGGGAGAGTAGCGGTGGAGGTGATGCTGGGAGGGGTAAGTCGGCTGGTCAGGTATGTGGGCCTACTCTAAAGTGCAAACTTATCAGTGACCTTGACTTTGGACACATAGCAAGTTTCATACCTCCAAGCAACCACCTCCATCACATACTCCGAGTTCTAGACACCAGAAGACGCGCGAGAAGCTGCAACGGGTCACATTCGAGACGAGGGGTTGATAGTGGAGCACTTTGACACCGTTGAATGGCCTCAAGCAATCACTGAACGACAGGAGAGAGCACACACGATGAATCAGTACATTTGACTATTCAGTGAGCACTGACTGCTGTTCGCCTCGAAGGTGTTCTGACATGGTAGAGCCGGCAGCAGTGAAAGATGTGGCCCTCATGCTTCGTACATGACAATTCCGAGAACCTTTAAATCCATGATCACGGGTTCATATATGCATAGAAAGGTGCTCACTAGTCTGCGCCGATCCATTGGCCCATTCTTCGTTCCTTGCGCGATACCTGTCATTTGTCGCCGAGCCCACAGGTTAGCTCCTCTTGCAAGGAGCCGGGAGACACACCTCCACGACAGCAACGAAGAAGTGGGGGATCATCCTGGCCTCATTGTATCTCGCAGGCTCTCAGGTCCTTGCAACGGAACTGCGCCTTTTGCTGTGGCATTGGACTTCGCTTCGGAAGTGCTTTCAGGATGACGAGGTGTCTATATGCATTTCAATAGTCACAAGTCCGGATTGGTATGTGGAAGTATATTTGCCCAAGAACTTACTGAAAAAAATACAGTCTAGATGACGAGCGCTACGAATGTAGGAAAAAAGAGGTTGTCAGTCCTTTGATATATGTGTATGACGACGGCTCCGCTCACATAAAAACCAAATCCACACACGCTGCACCATATCACCTATTAATCTTTTGGGGACACGAACTTGGAAGAAGGTTCCAAACTGCCTTCGAAATCCACAAGCTCCCTGGACAGCGCCCTCTACTATCTCTGCACATTCTGAACCCGAATCGCAGAACCTGTGGTGCAATGGGGTGCCTCCGCAGGTGGTGTCTCCACTGTTATACCCCAAAAGATTCCACCTTTGACTAGCAGTCGACAGATGTTGGGACTCGGAAAACTTCCAAGCTCTATTGAGGTCAGTCATACTCCATTCCCATAGTAATGACCTCTCGCTGACAGTTTTTTTTTCTGTAGCAGCCCCGCCAGCGGACAAAGGACAACAAAGGCGATGAAGCACGTCTGACGAGCGAGTCGCAAGGAATCATCCGGGAGTCCCAGTCGAGGAATGGGGTGGAATCGAGGAACCAACGACGTACCTGCAGCCAAGATCTGAACCATCGCTGGAGCCTCCTGTAGAATCTAAGAGCGCAATGGTGTTTCCATTCCCGTATCATCGACATAGATAGGGAAACGTATTCTGGTGGTTTGTCCTTCGATGTCTTCGCGCAAGTGGAAAGACTGACTGGTATTGGTCTTATAGCTGTGTGTCTACGGTTGAAGGAGGTTGATGAGACTCACAATTCCGTGCCACGCCGCCATGTTGAAAGTGGAAGCTTTCCATCAAGTCCGACAACTCCACCGCGCACTCTCTACAGTTCCATCAGTGTCAAGATTTGCTCACTATGATGGCTCGCTGGGGATAATACATGGTGCGGAGTAGTTGTGGTTCTTGAAAGACTCGGAAAATATGATTTCGCGTTTTGTATCAGGAAGGAAGGCAGTTTGAATTTAAGCCACGGGTACCTGAGACGGGTTTCTCCAGCACTGCGCACCCGCCTTGAGTCGGCTTATCCGAGATCAGCGGTAAATTGTACATTTTCCAAACGTGTGTTCATCGGCCTTTTCTATATTATCGTTCCTGACTGGGTGTTTTTTAAGACTCGGACGCTATACGTCCATTCTGTGGATACTTTGGATAGGACCCCAGTCCGGGCTAGGCTCAGCCAGCGGATGAGGCGTCACCAAAGTATGAGGATGCCTCATATTTCGTGGCATCTAGACCTAGAATGTTCTCAATTAGGCCATCCTACCCAGACCGATTATACCCCATGACAGTCACTAAGGTTGTGGAGTCAGTTCCCCAGTGTATGAAGAGCGGTTACGGATGCTTCTGGATAGTCATGTGGGCAGGACCTTTATTTTTATTTTGACCGGAGAAGGAGGCTGCATTTGCTGTCTAGAGGTATTAGATTTTCTGACGAACGCTCAAGGTCAAAATAAGGGATTGTAACATCTGGTAGTGATTTTTGTAGATAATCTCAATAGTAGTGATATCGTTCATAAGGGGGATCTATGTTCCAATAGCAACAAAAAATCTACTCGGTTTCCAAAAATTTTCAAATGAGCGATCCGGGCTACACACCTATTCTTTCGACGTTGCAACAGCGATTATGAGAGCTCATGTACCTAGATTTTTCTGTTTGTGACCTCCCATAACATCGCCAGCTGCCTACTCTGTCGATTTGGCAATATTTGGGGTCCAGGTAGCCCAATTTTCATCTCATTCCAGGACGAACGAACGTTGTAGAATCCATTGTGTGACGCTTCTTACCCTTTTATGTCGCGTTGCCTGCTATTTGTGATTTCCCGATAAGCCACGCCGTGATGCGGTCGAACTTGACTGAGTAAACTCGGCAACTGCCCTCACCACAATGACCACCGACTTCGTCGCCTTCGTCTCTCGCCATACAGAACGTACACGGACAGGGTACAACGCTTGAATTCGAGGCCGAAGCTGAGGTTGGCTGCCAATGACGGCTGTGAAGTCAGGTAAGCGGCTTTTTCTGGATCGAAGTGAGTCTATTCACTTTGGTTCCTGCACTCTAAGCACCGCGAGGTCTTGGTCGATACACGAGAGCCAGGCAAGGGGTTCTTGACTGGTGTTGACCAGGAAGATGGCGATGAGGGCATGAAGAAGCTGAAGTTGGTTTGCCTAACCCCCGTCCTGGAGGCCAGCAGGCGGCTGGTCACTCTCTCGGAGCTCACAAGGTGTCAAAGGTGTCGCTGAACAGCGTTGTGAAGGCTTTTAGGTCCAGTATTCATCCACCCAGCAAGACATCGTTTGTACTTCCTTCGACCACGAGTAGATGTCCTGGCCTTTTCGTTTCTAGGGAGGCCGGATGGGATGTCGAAAGCTCAACTATTCAAGAGGACTCGCTGAAAGGATCCAGGCGTGTCGAATGGATCGTAGGGGCTGCGGTTGGGGGCTACGGCGGTGGACGATGGGTGCACTAGAGCACCGGTCGAGTGCTGGCCATACATTGCCGCTGTTTCTCCAGGCTCAAGAACATCGTTTACGACGCCAGGGTCAATCTACGAGTGCGCATGGTTTATGGGCTCAGGTATGGTTTATGCACAGAAAAGCGGCCAAGACTAACCAAAAAGATCCAGAGTTTGGATGGTGCTTCTATTTCTTTGAACGCTTCCTAAGGCTGGACATCGGTAATCAGCATCACCCAATTCATGCGCGATTGCACGCGTTTATCTACATGGTTGTGCTGGGAGGTATTCATTCAATGCGCACTGTTGCTGCGATGAGTCGATTACTTGTCTTGTTTCTTGCCGAATTGCCAGATCTCCATGTTTGGGGTAAGTCTTTTCTGAATGTGGAGTTGAAGGGCACTACTCACTGACGATTTGGTAACTAACTGTAGGTCTGGTTCAAGACTCCACCAACCACATATGCTCTCCTGCCCCAGGACCCCTCCCAATATTCGATGGATATTCAACATTTTCGACATCGAAGGAATACTAGAGTACTCCTTGAACCAATTCTCGCCTGTGGCCAATGCCGCTTCTGGAATACGTGCGTCAGCAAGGGTCAACAACACATTCGGCAATCCGACCTACACCCTACCTGATCATCGTGGGCTGACTAGTGCACGCTCCTGGTCAATGGAGCGCACCTACGCGGTCCTTGGCTAAACAAGCCGTCAGGCTTCGAAAGGCGTATGTTGAAGTATCCCAACGGAGGCTTGGGGGGACTGCAATGCCGCAGGACGTCCTTAGTTCGCCTTGACAAGTAGCTCATGGCTCGAACATCATACGCCAAACCCACAGGTGCAACCCAACCAATTGGCATGGATCCGTTATTGCTCCTCATCGCTTGCCCGTAGCCTGGCTGCCTACTGCCCCCCTGCCACTACTCACAATAGGGCACAAGGGCTGCGTCCCCCCATGAGTCGAGATGTTCAAAGTGAAGAACACAGACGGGTGCACAATGTCGAACGATGGTCTCTTTGCCCTCCCGCTCGCCATGATGGATGGAAACAAAGGCCACCTACCGACTATGCGACCCAATGGACACAAGGTTCGTTCCCAATAGCGGCGACGTTTCCGTGCTGGAGAGTCAAAATTCTTGAACCATCCTCCACAAGTTTCGAACAACACTGTAAACGAATATTTATTCCTTCCACCTCGTTCGAAAATCCAGCAGGA
>Ga0247741_1001622_pt1 | contig 12488 bp, 11 predicted proteins | sample UWRJL213509R2_FD_180945 | JGI IMG/M metagenome (GOLD analysis project Ga0247741, IMG submission 180945) | Plant litter microbial communities from Arlington Agricultural Research Station in Wisconsin, United States - UWRJ-L213-509R-2 | ecosystem: Environmental > Terrestrial > Plant litter >... | reverse complement strand
AGATTCTTTTTACTTTTTGTAATTGTTCGGGATACGCCGATAGATCTCCAGCCAGATAACGCCACTCCATACATGTCGATCTTTTCCGCATCAAACACAATGGCCACCACTCCATAATTACTTTTCCACTCATTGTTGAAAATATATGGCCCGGTAAAAGTCATGTCATCGCCTGCCATACCGCCAAAGATGTTCACCTGCGAACCGATGGTTTGTTCGATACTCCGGATCAGCGTTTCCCCATCGAGCATGCCACCGTTTTCTGTAAGAGAAGTGCTGAGTAATATTAAAGAAGGTTTGCTGAATCGACCGATGGCTGCGTTGGATAAATTCGCCGCTGCTTCGGCAAGAGTTTGTTCGCCGATATCTTCCCGAAGAATGCTGTAATAATTTTTGTCCACTTCTATTAATAATATCGCAATGCCCCCTTCCGTCTGGCTGCCTTCCGTAAATTCATTACACGAAGTAGCGCCGATACTATCAATACCAGCAGCCGTCAATACGTCGCAAACGGCTTTGCTATCCTGTTGGATAGAAATAAAAACCACGGCTAGTGTTGGAGCAAATCCATCAGTTTTGGTGTGTGCCAATGCAGCACTGATCTCTTCTGTTGAATTTCCTTTGATCGTTTTTGCTTTCATATATTTTTTGCCGGGAAGACGATAATTTTTAAAACCAAACGTCTTGCCTTGTTCCGGCTTATTTTATTTTACCGGATAACTTCCAATGATGCCATCTTCGATACCTGATTTCATTTTTGTAACTGAATCCATTTGTTCATTGGGGATGGTGGTGGAAAGGATATATTGTTTGATCTTCCAATCCTCCCCTTCTTTAACCAATACTCCGGAGCCCCGGCAGATCTTCATCTGTGTGTTCAGCAATTCGTCAAACCAGACGAGGTTGCCGGTAGCATCAAAACTCACATGCCGGTTTATCGAACGGAATGTCCAGGCTTTGCCTTTATCAAAAAAAGGTTTGGCATATGCCATGAATTGTTTTTTGTCCCAACGTTCCGTAGCATCCGTACCGGTGAAGATCGATTCATCCGAATAGAGCTTGAAGTAAGCGTTGAAGTCGGCACGTGCGGCAGTGGCATTCAGTGAATCGAGCACCGCATTTACTTTGGCGGTATCAGCCCGAAGGTCATGCACGGGTGTTTTGCATGCGGCAAAAAAAATAAGCGTGATGCTGATCAGGGTTAATCGTTTCATGGATCTAGTAAAGTGTTGATTTATTGTTTAATTTGTTTATTGTCTGTTGTCGGTCGTCTGTTGTCGGTCGTCGGTCGTCGGTCGTCGGTTGTCGGTTGTCGGTTGTCGGTCATCGGTCATCGTCCCACGTTATTCCAGCTTGTAAGATCTTTTCAGATAAGCCGCCAGTTCGTCTCCGTTTTTCTGTACCGAATCTACTACCGGTATGAGTGACCGCCTGCTGCCATTCATGTACACCGCAAAAACGCTAAGCCCTTTGAGCTGGCGAAGATCGTTTGTCTGCAAAGACGGGTTATCCGCTTCGCGGGAAATGCTGCCGTCGGGCCGTTCCATCTTTCTGAAAACAGATGGCTCGAATATTCCGGAGGCCAGTTTTTTATATTCGTAAAATTCCTGGGCATACAATTCTTCGAGCTGGCGCACATACTGAATGCTGCCGTAATAACTCATGATCTTTTCGGCCGCTTTGTTATTACGGATGAGCCGGAAGCCGCCGGAATTCTTCAACTGGTCGAATGTACGGTTGTTGATGGTGAGTGCATCTAACCTCGGGCTTATCCTGCCGAAGTAATACAACAGGTTGCCATTTTGTTTGATACTTGCATTGTCATCCAGCAGTGTGATCAACGAATCCATCTGGTTGCGGCCAAGTTCCAGTTTGGATACATACTTATCAATTTGTTGATGATCAGTTTGCAGATCCTCCACCATCGACCGGATGAATTCTTTTTCCCGCTGGTGCTCGATCACGTGCTCTAATTGATATTCCGCCAGGAAACCACAGAACACGGCCAGGAAAAGCATCAGGAATTCCCAGAAATAATCTTTCCATGTTTTTTTGCCGTGGCCGGCGTGTGTATGGTGATGAACTTCCATGTCTTCGGTAGTTGAAGGTTGAGGGTTGAAGGTTGAAGGTTGCGATGCCAGATCTGACATTTCGCTCGTCTCTGAAAATACTTCCGCAGACGAAATTGTATCGTCCGAAGTTTTTTTCAACGGCTCATCACCGGGTGGATCCTGCTGAGGTAGTTTTGTTTCGTTGTCCAATTTCCTGCTTTTTTAGAATAAGTTTAGCTCCGCCACAATACTGCGACGAACAGTTATTAGGAGAATAAATGCCTGAATAGATGCAAAAAATGCCTCCACAATCAGGCGAGATTGTGTAAACGAAGTGTGTATTATAGGAGCAAATGCCTATCTGCCTGGTGCACAACTGGTAAGGATAAAGCAACTGTGGATTTTTGTGCTGTGCTGCACGGGTGATGTTGCCCATTAAAGAAACGAAATTTCCTTGATTCCTCAAAGTCAATTAATTAACAGGCATCCCGCAAAGGCGCAAAGGACAATACAAAAGGCGCGGAGAAATCTATACGGCTTTTGCTTAAATTTTTTATTTCTGAAGGGAATGTCAGTTCTTACTGTACTTAAGGTTAAACCGGGTAGTTTCCCAGATACCTTCTTTATTCTTTTCATCAAGCACGATCTTTAATTCTTTACCGGGCGAAACGGTATAGGTCATTTTCAAAGTCTTATCACGGGACTCAAAGACAACGTTATTTTTTTGAACCGATAGAATCACAAATTCGATCGGGGAATTTTTATCTTCCCATCCAATGCTTCCCGGATTAAAATGCCGCAACTTCAATACCGGCCCCGCTGAGTCCTGCTCTATCACCATAAATTCGTAAAATACCACTTTACCATCTTTCACACAACGGAAGCTGGAAGCCATGCAATTGCCCACCGGTTTACTCCAATGCTCTTCCATCCATCCCCACTGGTGATCCTGTGTCCAGGTGCCTGCCATGAAAGAAAGATCGCTGATGAGACGTTTGGACACTTGCGCATAACCGGTTGCAAAATCAAATAAGAATAAAAAGAAACAAATGATCCTCATGTGATTGTGTTTGGAATGAAGTTAACCAGTTTTACCAAAAAACGCAAAGGAAAACCTTTGCGCTTTTGCATTCATCTTTTTATTTTCCGTGAAAACTAATCCACGAGAGCAAATTTTATCTTAGACCTTATATCGGAAGAAGATGCCCCGATCAGTGCTTCAAAATCTCCCGGTTCTGCTACCCATGCATGTTTTTTATCATCGAAAAAGCTAAGCGCCGATTTATCCACGGTAATAGAAACCGTTTTTTCTTCACCCGCTTTCAGGAATACTTTTTCAAACCCTTTCAATTCCTTGACCGGACGAGGCAAAGAAGATTTGATATCGGTGATGTACAACTGAACCGTTTCAGCACCATCGCGGCTGCCTTTATTTTTTACAGAAACACTGAAAGTTATCTTGTCTGAAGAAGACATTTTTTGTTTATCAGCAGTTACTTTCCCATATTCAAAAGTGGTATAGCTCAGGCCATGCCCGAAGCTGAACAAAGGTTTGATCTTTTGTTTTTCCGCCCAGCGGTAACCAACAAAGATCCCTTCTTTATAAGTCACTTCGCCATTGCCCGGAAACTCACCTGCAGAATGAGCGCTATTGTCTTCCAGTTTCACCGGAAAGGTGAAAGTAAGTTTGCCTGATGGATTTACATCACCCACCAATACTTCCGCTAAGGCAGTACCAGCTTCGGTTCCAAGGAACCAACCCTGTACGATGGAAGGCACTTCTTTTACCCAGGGCATCGCCACCGCGTTGCCGGAAATATTTACGAATACAAGTTTTTTATTCACTTTCGCCAGTTCACTCACCACTTTATCCTGGTTGTATGGAAGGCCGAGTGTTTTACGATCATTGCCTTCGCTATCCTGGTAATCGCTCTTGTTCAGTCCCCCGAAAAAGAGCACTACATCCGCATCTTTGGCAACTTTCAATGCTTCTGCAAGCAAAACTTCAGGTGAACGTTTTTCAGAAAGATCCTGCCCGGAAGCAACACCATTATAATTATTGCTCGTATCGCCTACATACCCTCGTGCATACACGATCTCCGCCTGTGTACCAATCCTTTTTTTCAAGCCTTCCAATGGAGAAATTTCATATTTCGCTTTCAGCGAAGAGCTACCACCACCGACGGTCATCATCTTGATAGCATTTTCGCCAATGATAGCAATCTTTTTTGTTTTGGATAGATCGATCGGCAAAACGTTGTTGTTGTTCTGTAACAAAACGATCCCTTCTTCCGCGATCTTGCGCCCCGCCAATGCATGTTCCTGTGTACCGAATGAACCAAAAGGCCTTTTGGTATTCATGTTGGTGAGGAAAGACAACCGCAGGATACGGCGAACTTTTTCATCCAGCTCTTTAGTTCCAAATTCTCCTTTGTTGATCAGGTTGAGGTATGGTTTTGCGAGATAATAATTATCATAGGCATTGCTGGTTCCCCACGAAAGCCCGTCTGTCCAGGTACCGAATTCCATATCCAGTCCGTTGGTGATGGCCTGGCGGGTATCGTGTACACCACCCCAATCCGCCACTACTACTCCTTCAAACCCCCATTCGCCACGAAGGATATCGTTGAGCAGATATTGATTATGGCAGCAGTGCTGGCCTTTGTATTTATTGTAAGAACCCATGATAGCAAGGGTTCCGCCTTCCTGCACCGCAGCTTTGAAGGCAGGCAGATAAATTTCGTACAGGGCACGGTCATCTACATTCACATTCACTTTATGGCGGTCAGTTTCCTGGTTGTTCAACGCAAAATGTTTTACGCAGGTAGCCACGCCATTCGCCTGCACACCTTTGATATAAGGCACTACCATTTTGGAAGTAAGGAATGGATCCTCTCCCATGTATTCAAAATTGCGCCCATTAAGTGGTGTACGGTAAATATTCACGCCCGGCCCAAGCAGCACGGTCTTGTTGCGGTAGCGGGCTTCTTCACCTATGGAAGTTCCGTAAAGCATTGCCAGGTCTTTGTTCCAGGTAGCTGCCAACGCAGTTAGCGCCGGAAAAGCGATACAGGAATCGTTGGTAAAACCAGCCTGTTTCCATTCGTCCCAAAGTACATCGGGACGGATGCCATGCGGGCCATCGGTCATCCAGATATCCGGAATGCCAAGGCGGGGTACACCTGCGGAACTGAACTTCGATTGCGCATGGATCATCGCGATCTTTTCCTGCGTGGTCATTTTTGAAAGAGCGTCTTCCACCCTTTCTTTTATCGGTTTGGATTCATCGAGGTAGATGGGAGTTTTTGTCTGCGCCTGTATCGTTAAAGATCCAAATAACATCAGGGCGCCAATGGCAATGCTGATTCTCATTTTTGAGCTGATTTTTTATTCCGCGAAGCGATGACGCAAAGCGAAAACGTTGTAGTGTACAAGTGGTGATTTATCGCTCACAAGATAATGGTTAGCGGGATACGAACCAAAGCAGGATTGGATTTGATAATAAAACTAAAAATAATACAATGGATTTATTGATCACGGATTTCAAATGGATAAAGGGGATTACACAGATTGTTTTGCTGGCGCAAAACGAAAATGCAGTTTGTAATGTATTGGCCATTTATTATAAAATGCATTTCAATTTTTACGAAGTAAAAAATCAATCTGTGCAATCCCCTTTATCCTTCTTAAAATCTGTGATCAACTTTTCGCATACCTATCGATTTCTTTCCTGATTATTTCCCAATACAAATTATAATTTGTACTATTATATCAAACTTCTACACATGACCAGACAATCAACCTTTTTACGTAGCATAACTATGTTTTGCAGCGTAACATTTGCAATCGCAGTATTTATCAGCTGTGCGGGCGATAATAAAGCCAAGACGACCGAAACCCCAAAATCGGATACCGTGAAAGTGATGGATACCGCGGATACACGTCCAATCAAGCCCGGTTCCAAGTAATAGTTACTCCACTTTCTTTCTCAGCTTCATCCGTTTGAATACCAGGTTGCCATCTTGCTTTTTGCGGGTGAGTTTGTCTATCAGCCAATGCTCTATCTTATGATGGGATGGGATCAGTATGGCCGCGATGCATACGAAAATGATGATCTCGTATACCGGCGTGTGATGCGTAAGTTCGAGTACATACGGATGTAAAAGCAACGTGAGGTATTCGAAGAAAATAAGCAGGGAAATGATGCCCATCGTTTTAATAACCTTAGTATGCACTTGCCGCCTGCTGAGGAAAAGCGTGAGCAGGAATAATCCGGGGATGAACATCCCGATAAATAAAAGTTGAAGCTGCTTCGAACGTTCTTTTTTGGCGATCAGTTTATTTTCCGCGATCTCCCGCTGACGCAATTGTTCGTTGGTAGATAATATCTGCGAAGCCCTGATCCTGTCTTTGCTATTGATGGAATCCTTCAGCACCTGCGCCTGCTCCGAATAAGCCAGCGCGCTATCCGGCCGGTTTTGTTGTTTGTAATGAGCAGTAAGAAAAGTTACCGCTTCGAGGTTCCATTGCAGGAAACCATCTTTTTGCGCAAGGCGCAAAGCTTTCTGTGCGTAAAACGTAGCGGAATCGGACTTCCTCATCCGTTCATATACTTTCGCCAGCCCCAGCGAAGCCTCACAGGTAATGTCCACATCATTCGCCGCTTCAAGATACGTGATGGCATTGCGGTAATTTTTCAGCGCCAGCGAATCGTTGTTCATTTTGTAAAAACTATGCGCCAACCCAGTCATGGAAGTGCCGGTGAGATCTCCGTCTTCCTGCTCGATCGCAAGCCCGAGTGAGCGGTTGAAAAACAAAAAAGCGGAATCGGTTATATTAAGCCTGTTGTACAGATCGCCTTCATTCAACGCGATATTATATTTCAGGTCTTCTACATTATTGGCGTAAATGATCGAATCTGCCTGCCGGTAATACACCAGTGCCTTACGATATTCTTCCTGGTAAACATATACGATACCGATGTTCATGATCACGCTGGCAAGGCTTCGGGCATTGTTATTTTTTTCTTCGATCTTCAGTTTTTCCAGGTAAAATTCGAGAGCCTGCGGGTAATTACCGGTCTTGGTAAAAGTATTTGCCAGGATCCCCAATGCCCTCGATTCACCATCGCGGAATTTAATTTTACGGGCAAGGTGCAACGCTTCCTGCGATAGCAGCAAAGCCGTATCGGGATTGAAATTGTGCATGATATACGCCATATTCCACAGGAGGGTAACACGGTTGCTGTCGATTTTTTCAGTAGCCAGCAAGCGGGCAAGGCTATCGGATTTTGCCCGCTGGGCGATCCCTTGCGCCACGACGACAAATAATAACATTAAAGAGATTACGATCTTTTTCATGAAATGATTTTTGCGGGTGTGCAGAGGTCGGCGATGTAAGATAAATGATTTTAAATCAATGAGACTGTCAGGCTGAGCTTGTCGAAGGCGAATTCATAAAACGACATGCCTTCGACAAACTCAGGCTGACAGTCGTTTTAAAAACAGGTGAACAATAAAGCGAAGTTCAAGCCGGAGGTATCCGGTATCCAACATCCGGCATCAATTTAGCCCTGGGTTTGAATTCCCCGAAAAAATATGTAGCTTCAACAGTTCTCCCACTAAAACCAAACTCCATGAAAGTAGCTATAATGCTGTGCTTTCTATGCTGCAGCTTCATCATTGGCTCCGCACAATCCGTTTACGAACTGAAATATAAATTTTATAACGACCCGGATACGAATACACACAGCGCTTTCATTGTCCGGTACGATGATGGAACAGGTTTCTACCGGGTACGCGTATACGACGATGAAAGTAAAGCGTATATCGTTGCAGAAATGCAGATGAATGAAGCCTATGCTTTTGAGAACGGCGCTTACAATTATTCGAAATTTTATTTTAAAGGATCGGCTCCCCATATTGTGATGGGTGATAAAACATATGACTATGCGCCTGAGTTTTTCTGGTTCGTCAAAAATCCATCGACGAACCTTTTCGAGCCCTCTGAAGTAACTTCGCCGGAAGATGATGGTAAGTTTACCGCAAAGGGTAACTTCGTGCAGGCACCGAACCTGATAGAATTACCCGAACTCACGGAAGATCTTGTAGCGCAATATTTCAATAAAGAAGAAGAATTTTACCAGAACCTTTTCGGGCCACAGGCCACAAGAAGCCTGACGCCGGAAGAACAGGCCATGAAGATGCACATCATCGCTATCGCAAACACTGAAGATGATGATATCGGGGTTTCCTGCCTGAAAGACCAGACACGAAACATCAAGACCTTCAGCTACCTGGCGGAATACCTGGGTATCAGATCGGAAGTAATAAAGATCGAAGGTTCCGCATTTGGCAAAGCAACGCTTGAGAATGTATTGAAGACCTTGCGGCCATCTTCGCAGGACATAGTGATATTCTGTTATTCCGGGCATGGTTTCATGATCCCGGCGCAAAATAAAAAATACCCTAACATCGATCTGCGTTCGCAACCTTCGCAAAGCTATCTTGATTATTATATGAATATGGAAGATATCTACGCAACCATTGTAGGCAAAGGCGCCCGGATGAATCTTGTGATCAGCGATTGTTGTAACAACGATCCGACATCCAGCAATACGATCGGTGCGGATATAGCACAGACACGAAGCTCTGGCCTCGGATGGAGCATGGATAACTGCCGCAAACTTTTCATGGATACCAAAAAGAAATCCATCCTGATGTCATCTGCTGATCTCGGAGAAAAGGCTTCGTGTAATACTACTTTCGGCGGTTTCTTTTCCTACTATTTCAAAGTGGCGATGGAAAATCAATTCAGCCAGTTCAAAGCCAATGCGAGCTGGGAAGATGTGCTGGAAGATGCCCGTAAACAGACGATCATAAAGGCGGAAGCTACTTATTGCGGCAAGCCGCAGATACCGGCAAATGTGTGTAAGCAGCACCCGATATTTAAGATGAATGGTCAATAGTGAATAGTCAAAATATCCGGTTTGTATGATTACGGTAATTTCTTTTGTCAGAAGCCCATTCTGTGACCACATTCTTAATTCTTAATTCTTAATTGTCTACCATTCCTTCTTCATCGTCTTATTAAATTCTACAAAAGTCTGATTAGCATCCGCTTTTTCTCCAAAAAATTTCATCGGGGCTTCCATTTCTTTAGGCTTCATGTAGCCGGATAATGGCGCCGGCCTTGCATCCAGAGAGGATAGAAAAATAGTATGCGGAAATTCGAGGCGGCCGAAAGTGAGGTACATGGCCAGTTCGTTTGCTTTGATAGTTGGGTTATAAGCGAATTTTTGCTTGTTGAAAAATACGGTATCGGTTGATTCGGCATCGAACCTGACGGCATAATATTTTTCATTTACATAAGCAGCCAGTTTGCTGTTCTGGTAGGTGGTACGATCCATTTGTTTGCACCATCCACACCAATCCGTATACACATCGATCAATATCGGTTTGGGATTTTTGTAGTATTGTTCGTTGAGTTCCCGGAGGGTGATCCAATGGATCTTTTCCTTGGAACCATTGCCGGCAGGCGCCGTAAAAGCAAAAGCAGTGGCGATGATGGCCATTGACAGTAAAAACCATTTAAACTTTTGCATCGGTTAATTGTTTAGTAGCTTAGCTGAATAAACGGAAAAATAATGCAAAAAATTGTTGTAGCGGTAACAGGGGCAAGCGGATCGGTGTATGCGAAGCTATTATTAACAAAATTACTGGACTTAAAGAGCCAGGTGGCGGAATTATCCGTGGTTTTTACCAGAAATGCCCGTCAGGTCTGGGAGACCGAACTTGGAGAAGAAAGCCACCGGGAATTTCCCGTAAAATATTTTGAAGCCGATGATTTTACAGCGCCATTCGCCTCCGGCTCCGGGCAATATACTACTATGATCATTATCCCCTGCAGCATGGGAACCCTTGGCCGCATCGCCGGAGGAATATCCAACGACCTCATCACCCGGGCAGCTGATGTAATGTTGAAAGAACGGCGAAAACTTATTTGCGTAGCCAGGGAAACACCTTACAGCCTCATCCATATCCGCAATATGGAAACCATCACGCTGGCTGGTGGAATTATTTGCCCGGCCACACCCTCTTTTTACAGCAAACCGGCAACAGTGGAAGAAGTAGCGGCAACGGTGGTAGACAGAGTGATAGACCTGGCGGGATTGGAGGGAGAGTCTTTTAGATGGGGAAAATAAAAACCGATTTTTTCACGCAAAGGCGCAAAGATAAAATGCAAAAGGCGCAAAGATGATAGTGTCTTTGCGCCTTTGCGTATTCTTTCCTTTTTTGCGTGAAAATTACCGAAGGTCTACAACTTCCACCCCAGGATATTTCTTCGCATCAAATACAAACATATCGTCTGCAATTGTACCGTTTGGTGTCATGCTGCTGGTGCTGTAGGTGATCCTGTTGCCTGTTTTTTCAAATATCTTGGTAGTGTTGATCACATTATTATCTACGTACAACAATACTTTGTGAAATGCTTTGGTCTTATCCACCGGGGTAAGCTCAATTTCTTTCATTTGTTTTGCCCCCACTTTCACATTACCGTTCAGTTTGTACAAAAAGTCCTTATCGTAAAAGTTCGTGAATAATTTCTGTGGAGTGATGGAATTTGCAGAAGCATCCAGTTTGGTGATCGTCACTTCGTTGGAAGCTTTATCATATGTCCAAACATTGCTGCCATCGCTGAAAATTTCCTGGCCGGTAACGCTGATCCTGTATTTGGAACCTTTCATGTAAACTGTACCGCTTTTGGCGCCTACACTTTTACCGGAAGCATTTTCTATTTTAAGTGAGAACTTAGCCTGTACGGATTTGTACGTTTTGAACTTGGCACTAACCGCATCCAAAACCTTTTTTCCTTCAGGGTCACTTGTACCCATTCCTTTTGGCACCTGTGCCTGTACAAACAAAACCGTCGCGAAAATGAGTACCAGGCTACTGTAGAACTTTTTCATATTTTTTTCTTTTACTAAAACAATTACTTTGCCATTTTGCCAAAGTGGCGCAAAGATAGGCAATAGACCTATTTATAGCACAGGCGTTTAAAGCGCTTCATTAATAAACTGTTAATGTGTACCGGTTCCTGAATATTACGGGTTACTTCTCTGCAATTTCAGCATTTTAAATATTACTTTAGTCATTCAACTCAGCCCTCCTATTGATTCATATTTAGTAATCAACTTATCCCTTTATCATGGAAAAGAACATCCCTGTTTCCCAGCGGGAACATTATGCCCCGTCGCAATTCACTGAATTTTTATGGTGGCTTTCCACCGCCGAAAAAGAATTGCTCGTAGATTCTGTCGTGGACCGCAATCGCTATAGAATTATCGGCATGACGGTACTCACTACCTGGCTGTTTGCCACTTTTACGTGGACCTATTTTTTCAGCACGATCGTGGACTCGCTGCTGATCGCTGCGCTACTCGGGATCTTCATGGGTTTTATCATCCTCACCATCGACCGGGCATTGATCAAAGGCATCACGAAATTTAACAAGAAAAGATTTACGCCATTACTTTTCCGTGGCTTGCTTGCGCTTACCATCGGGACTTTCATGGCACAACCGGCGGTGTTATATATGTTTGATAAGGAAATAAAATTGCAGACTTCGCTTGATAATGAAAAGAAAAAAATGGCCAAACGCAGCGAACTGGATGCTTTGTATAAAAGCCGGAAAGACGAATTGCTGAAGCAACAGACCACTTTGCAGTTGGAAAATTCTTCTAAATATGAAGATGTGGTAAAAGCCCGCGCCAACTTCCTTTCGGAAACCGATGGCAGCGGCGGAACAGGAAAAGTGGGCATCAAAGATATCGCTATCGCGAAAAGAAATGAGTATCAGAAACTCGATGGCGAATACCAGCAACTGCAAAAGAACAACCAGGTAAAACTGGATACGATCGCCAGCGAACTCAAGGGAATTGAAACGAACATCAAACAGGCGGAATCGGATTTCACCAACTATCTCAACAATGGTTTTCTTACCCGGGTGGAAGCGTTGTCTAATTTATTGAAAACAAACAGCGCCTTGCAATTCAGGTATTACCTGATAGTATTTATCCTCATGCTCATCGAACTGATGCCGGTGATTGCGAAGACCATGTTGCCGTCCGGCAGTTATGATGAAAAAGTGGTGCTTCGTGAAGACATGGAAATCGAGATGGCAAATTTTAATACCAGGAAAGAACAGTTACTGAAAGAAATGTACAACCAGATCGCTTTTGAAAATGACCAGCAGGCGATCAGGGATTTTTTCTCCCTCACCAAAGATCAGCGGGATGAAAAAATAAAAGCATTCAGCCAGCAATGGAAAGAGAATAAACACCAGAGCCTGGATGGATTGTGGGAGAGGATGAAGAAGGAGATATTGACGAAGCAGGAGAACTAGTTTAGGGTTTAGGGTTTAGGGTTTAGAGTTTAG
>Ga0247741_1001621_pt1 | contig 12491 bp, 16 predicted proteins | sample UWRJL213509R2_FD_180945 | JGI IMG/M metagenome (GOLD analysis project Ga0247741, IMG submission 180945) | Plant litter microbial communities from Arlington Agricultural Research Station in Wisconsin, United States - UWRJ-L213-509R-2 | ecosystem: Environmental > Terrestrial > Plant litter >... | reverse complement strand
GGTTTCTTGGCGGGAGTTGCGTCGCGGGTCGTTTCAACACCCCTTAACATTGTGACTCTCCGGCTGCAGACCGAACGCGAAGACGAAGAGAGCCCCAATGCTGACTCTTCCCAACCAATGTCCGTCACCGAGGTTGTGAAGCTCATCTACAAGGAACAAGGTCTGGCTGGATTCTGGAGAGGTACGTCGTGCCTGGCAAACGGCGATAACTCACGCTAAAATTTACTCAAGGATTCAAAACCACAACAATCCTATCTCTTAACCCATCAATAACGCTCGCTTTTCTTCAGATGTTCAGGCGCATTCTTTCAGTGGGAAAGTCGATATCACCCAGACAAATCCGTGCAGAGGGCTTTGCATCTGCGCTCAAGTGCTCAAAAATAAACGTAAACCAGAACTTGCACCCATGGGAGGCATTCTTTGGAGCTGCAATATCTAATTCAATTGGTGAGTACATCTAGATGATGAAAGTGCCAATAATGATGATCTCTCAAAGCCATTTCTATTCTGTATCCTCTTATTTTGGCGAAGACGCGTCTCCAAGTTTCTTCATCGACCACAATGACAGGGGTGCTTGTAGATGCTTACCAGGGGAAGCATGAAGGTCTGACCAAGCTGCCTGTTGATTTGGAAAACCAAGCCGAAGCAGTCGAGAAGACATCCGTTGGTGGAGGTATCGAAGGTCTGTATCAAGGATTGGAGATGAAAATCGTCAAAGGTTTCCTGAGTCAAGGCGTTACGTTTTTAGTCAAAGGAAGGTGCGTTGTACCATGGTGGCATCGAAACTTCGCATGTGCTGAAATAAATTGCGCTTAGAATTGAGGAGCTAATCGTTGCGGCGTACTTGAGACGCAGGGCGTCTATGAATGGATAGAGTATTTGCTGACTACAAATATTTCGTGTCATTCTATCAGACTTTGGGAAATGGCTGGGTGAAACAACAAATGTTGCAATGGATCTGGTATTTTGGAACATCGTTTATCCATAGTAGTGCAACGACTGACCACAAAACGAAAGAATGTGGGATATAAACAAGAAAAGACGATCTGATACCAGAATTGATCAAAAGTACGACGGGACGCAGCAAGAAAGCGTTTCACTGAACGAATGCTAACATGACAACTTCAGTGTCCTTTATATCCACCCCTGATGCCGTAGGAACGCTCGTAGTATTCAGTGTACCGGCAACTCTACCATCGCTCGTCTCATAGGTCTGCCCTCCCCAGGTCAGGCCGGCGGTGTCATCGGCATGAGAAACAAAAAGTCGCTTCACCGTCATTGACTTGGGCGTCGAAGAGCCTATGAAACTCAAATCGACATGCGTTTCCCCCCTCTTGCCCGTAGAGCTCGTGAACCAGGCCTGCGAGTTGATAAGAAGCACCTTCCGCAAGTTGCCGTCATTGCCATAGAAAGCATATCCCGCCAGACGAGGGAGGTTGATGCTAATCTCTACAGCACGGGTTCCCCCAGAGTTACCGATTGCTTCAGCTGCGATGATCGCGGCATAGTATTGAGCTTGGATGTGCGGTGGAAGTGGTCTGGATAGAGTTGACCCATCGAGTGTCGAACGGTATAAAGTTGCTGGTTGAATCTGGGTTTTCGAAATTTTAGAGGAGGTACTGAACAATAACCTGACAGTAACACATACAAGGCTGTACTTGAAGCCGATCCCTTGATGGAAGAAGACTCTCGAAATCCCGATCTGGGATCTGCGGTAGGCTGGTGTGATATGTTGAATTCTGAGGACGAAGGAATGGGCACATACGCGTAGAGTAGGTAGTCTAACGTCCACAGTGCAGCGCCAGCAGTGTTGCTCACACCGGGTGCACCCTGGCAAGAAGAAAATGAATCGGTAAGCGAAGGGAACATATAAAGATTCGAGAGGGTCACATACATGACAGGAATAGCTATTCGTTTCTCCAAGGACATAATCCAATCCCTTGGCACGTACGGCAGCGATATCAGAATTAAAGGTTGAGAGGTTGCTTCGAATAGTGCTTTTTGTCATCAAATCCTGCAATAGGCCACCGCTTCCTGAGCAGAATGACCCACTGTATCGGTGCTGCGAGAAGCTGTCCGCGACAAATGGAAAGGAAGCAAGACGGACGGAAAGCTTTAGCGAACTGAAAGAAGATACGAAGGAAGGGACACTCACGTGGAGATCTGCTCACCCGGATTGTATGATAGCAGTCCCTCGTCAAACACAGCCTGAGGCGAAAATCCAGATGTGGTATGTGAGGACCCAGCGAAAGCAGCGCCCCAGAACTTGGCCGAAGATGAATGCATGCCGAGCTGTACCGTCATATTTCTTGCGAATGAGAGCCATCTGCGGTGATTCATAGCAAAGGTATGGCACGGTTACAGCATCACAGATACCGTTAATGAGATAGGCGATGGACACGAGATGCGGTGTTAGAGTTTCCTAAAACCGAATATTAAATCAGGTACGCACTCCTCGACGTATTGTGGCGAACCATATGAACTGGGACGTAAACCATTGTTCATATACAAATCGGGTTCATTACCAATCTCAAGAGCATCGAGCGTGATGTTGGCGTTGACAAACGCGGGAGAGGAGAAAGCGTCCAAGATCGCCCTTGCCGCACATATCGCTGCAGAGCCATTTCTCTGGCCGAAGTTTAAGCCCCAGACAACATGAGTGTCTACGAGTAGCACAGTTAAATCGCAAGAAGTAGGTGAGAGAAGGGAGGCTTTACGTGGTGGGAGATATTGTGCAGTTGCATAATATCTATCACTGACTCTGATTGATTTAGCTTCGGGATATGGTACAGTGGTCGATGGTGCCGGAAAATCGCCTTCTGAAAACTGAATTCTGGGGATAAGTATGGAAACATGCGTTCGAGGAGATATCACCAACTTGAACACTGTCGTCACAGTTCGTGTGATCCTCACTGTTGGCTCCAATCCTAATCTGAGGAGGCTCTCCAGTCAATTGTTTTAGGTTGTCCAATGTATTGAAGAAGAAATTGTTTCGAGAGGTTGTGCCAACCCAGTCCGTCCAACGGTCTTGTTCGATAGAGAAGGAGAGTAAAGACGGTGAGAGTGCCGTAGCATTGGATGGTACAGTTGTCTGAATAGAGATAGTGAAAGCGGTCACCAACTGCCCAAATAGCAGGACGAAAAGGACCTGGCCCGTGTGACCGTGGTGGGCAAGCATTTGGAAAATGAGCTGGATAGAGTTCAATAAACGACAAGGAAAGGGCCAGTATATATAGAGCACTGTACGCCAAACTATCGTAAGACGCGGATGATTTCTCGGCCTGGGCATAGATACGCTGGGCTCGTCGGATCTCTGTCAGCGAATAAGACGGGTTCAGAAGCTTTCCAGCCTAGCACCCAACGTATGATGGCGTCAAACCATCGAGGCCGACGGCACCTGACATCTCCTCGTGCTACTAACCACCTGGAATGGAATTCTTTCCGTGAAGGAGCTGAGGGACTTCGAAAGAAGAGCGCGACTGTGGAAACGCGGTTATTCTCCGAGTAAACCGTTGCTGTATGCGTAGAAGATCGTTTAATAGCTGGGGCCTCCTGAGTATAAAGTATTATTGCGTCCCGCGAGGCGAAGGTAAACCCAATGTTAAGGGTTTTCAGTAGCGCTAAAATAGTGCTATCAGGTATCCAAGGAAGAGGCGTATGTATATTGGTCGGTGTGTGTGCGGTATTCCATCGAATAGGAGACTGTATCGCCGAGCTTGTAGACAATTTCAGAAGTAAGATGTGGCATGTAGATGATGGTTCAACCTCAAGAAAAGGCCGTTGTGGCTAATTTCGACCTTGTTGATTGTCCGACTTGGTGCCAAATAAAACTCAAGTTGACGTCACAGTTCAACGTTCAACTTCACCTGCATCATATTCAAATTGCATGGGGCTATTCCTACGTGGAATCACTGGATAAATAGCGTTTACAATGCGTCTATCGAATATGGTTCCGTCTGTATTTGCCGACCTGGTCGTAGCTCTGGAAAGCATCCAGATTCGAACCGAAACGGACTTGCTCTTTTCCGCACCTCTCGCTGATATCCACAAGCGGTTACCAGCTGCGACAGTGTCTCTTCAAATGCTTATTGAATTCGTAGAGCTTGTTACGGAATTATGTGCTGCTTCAGGACAGTCTTCATTGGACTTGCTGGATCTCGATGAACAGGGTATGGCTCAAGGCAAAGAGCTTTCTTGCGGGAATCAGGGGGTAGATGTTTTACTTCGAGGTTTATGTGGACGAAAGGTCATTGAAATATCGGGGGATAAAGCATCTGGAAAAACGGTCTGCGATTTTTAACTACCTTTTGTTCTGCCCTGATCATGCCTCGCTAGATTCTTGCGCTGAATGCTGTCTTGCATCACCTTGCGGCAAACGTGGACTGCACTGCAACATGGATTGATACAACAGGCGAATTCTCTGCTGAGACGGCCCTCCAGGTTCTCGCTACTGAACAGGTTGATCGACATTGTCTTGCTCGTCGTTGATGCTTACCACGCTGTAGATTGACACAGTGGTCCTTGAACGGCTCCAAGTATCGTTGGCGTTTGATTTGGATGCTGTCCAAACACTCTTAGAGGACCTACAGCTACTTGATCCGGTGGGTATTCCTGCCCCTCTAAGTGCCATTTTCTGACCTTGATGATCCTAGAGTAATCAACTCCTAGTGATAGACAGCATCACGCCTCTCCTAGGCCCCCTCTTGAGTGCAGTGTCAGCGCAGGGGCATGCTTTGATGATCGACTTCATGCGTCAACTCCAAAATTTGGCACAGACTTCTGGGAAGACTCTGTTGGTAGATCATGCTCTTCATGCAGATGTAGCTCCACTGACTCATCCGCTGATAGGTTATCAACAACACCGCTGGGAAAGGTTCGAACAGATCAGAACGCAAACCAGCTTTAGGACCATCGTTTGCGCTGATGTCTGACACAACCTTATGGCTACAAAGTAGGATGGCTGGTGAAGGATACTCCCCGACGCGTTCCATTCAGATCCTCAGATCTCGTTCGAAGGTATGATAATAGCTTTATATTTACTCAACCCCGTCAGCAATATGACCTTTTCGAGCAGGGAGCTGGAAATCCCATCCCATTTCACGTCGACTCGGGTGCTATCCACACTCTCTGAAGCAATACGTGAAGGTCTTCAAGCACGAATTCAAGCGTCATCTCTTGCGTGCCTCGACTATTATTAGCAATGCCGACACTGGAAGGCTCATAGGTGCTCATTCTTCCCTAAATTTATCTTGCGCTTAGAATTCATCGGGCCGTCAGATTGCGTGATGCGATGCCTTAAACGCTCTCATCCAAGTCTTTGTGGCTTCGGCTGTATCACGTTATCTATCGCGCCATTCGATGTCTCATTTGCGAGACTTCACGTCAAAAACATTGCATTTCCAGGACATCCCGTAATGGCATGTATCAACCATATAAAGTCATGGATTCATCGTACATTCTTGTCAAATTCTACGTCTGCATACTGAAATCGACGCTGCTATGGCTCCTGTTGCGACCACCGAGAGAGATTCGACTCCTAATGGCCCAGTTAAACCAGCTGTGGCCGACAAAGTCTTCAATCCGTTCTACTCTCCTCCTGACACTGACAATGGTGACGAGACGTACAGATACGCTGACTTCAAGGTGCGCTGGCCAGTTTCTATGCATTCTTCCAAGTTAAATGTTTTATTAGCCGTCGTTCCCAAATATTGTATACGAGCCCCTCAAGGAGCAGGAAGTCTCTGACCGCGGACTGCTGGCCGACCCAAAGAAATCTAATCTTTTTGGTGCCGCAAAGAAAGTCAAGCACCTCACGCCAGTTATTGGCACGGAGATCGAAGGTATCGATTTGCGGCAGCTAACTGGTGCACAAAAGGATGAGCTGTAAGTCCACCATCTCTCGTACGGAAGCCCTTTACCCATTAGTCATCAAGCGCTCTTCTCGTGGGTGAACGAGGTGTCGTTTGTAAGTGCTATAAAATCAGCTAGCGACGACTCCAATCTCCTCACACGTAAAAAGTCTTCCGCGATCAGGAGATAGATATACATCAACAACTCGAACTTGCTCGTCACTTTGGACCCCTGCACAAGCACGCCACTACGCCGATCCCGCGCATCGGACTTGAAGAGGTCCATGGTACGTAATCAAGGCTCATCCCCGTTACTTAACTCCTAAAGTCAATACCAGTGGTCTATAATGATGTCAGTCGTCGACCCGATCCTACAGCTTTCGCAAAGCTGGAGCTGTGGCATAGCGATGTAGGCCGCTGTGTTTCCCATACTATATTTCCTATTGATTAAGCCGAACTCTAGGTCTCCTACGAGCTGCAGCCTCCCAGTACGACTTCCTTGAAGGTGATCACCGGACCTGAGGTTGGTGGAGATACGCTTTGGAGCTCAGGGTAAATCTAATCCCAGCCCTTCCTTTGAAATCCGCTGACTTGTCGGTCGACAGATATGCTCTCTACTCTTCGCTCAGCCCTGGATTCCAGACCTATCTAGAAGGTTTGACTGCTGTTCACAGTGCTGTGGCCCAGGCCGACGGAAGCAAGGCGGCTGGACTTCCGGTGCGCCGACAACCAGTCGAGACTATTCATCCTGTTGTCCGGGTACACCCTGCCACTGGCTGGAAGAGCATATACGTAAATCCTGGTGCGTATACGATTTCATACTTTGCCACAGCTGCTCACCGATATCTGATATGCTTAGGCTTTACTCGTCGAATCGTTGGTGTACCTAAAGCGGAATCAGACACCATCCTGAATTTCCTCTTCCGTCAAATCGGCGAGAATCCTGACTTCCAGGTTCGCTTCAAATGGGAGGAAAACTCTATTGCATTCTGGGATAACAGGGTCAGTATTCCTTTGAAATTATCATCTGTCGGTATCATCTGATACGTTCCCCGATACAATACACAGATCGTTACCCATTCAGCGACATTTGATTTCTGGCCTGCAACGAGGCACGCACTACGCGCGACACCTCATGGAGAGAAGCCTACCTCCGTCCAAGACTACGAGCGCCACTCTGGTAAGGAAGCTAAGGACAGACAATTGGAGATCTGGAAGCAGCAGGGCGTTACCGTGGAAGTAAGCACCAAACCAAAAACGCTGCAGACACGGGGATACAACGACTGAGATGAAGGAGGCAATCAGGAGTGACCATGTTGATGTCCTTCGGCGGTAGATATTCCACGACATTGCATAGTATTCTTGAGAAGTTATTTGACATCAAATCTGATTTCTCCTCGCCGACTTCAATCATACTATTTGAAACCTTGGTATTCGCGACTTTATCGGCGTTTGGCACCGCGGATCTAGCGCGAGGTACCAGTATCTCGAATGTAATCAGGATTTGACATCAGATATCAGAATCAGCCTCAGGGACAGGTAGTCCTTGAAGGGGCTGATGAATTCCTCCTCGAATACTATTTTCAAGGGTCCTCCGCACCCAACGAAAGCGTAATCAGCCAGCCAAACCGGAGATGATAAATCACTTCATCGTGGCACATCTTCTTGGAGGCAAAGGATATAGTAAACCTCAAAAATCTCAGAGTCTGAGAACCAGGTTGATCTTCGGAGTTTTGTAATAGATCTCCTCGTTGAGCGGTGTGGCCAATTCCAAGGCCTACCTCGCTCCGCGAATTTACGATCCTACAAGGTCATCTGGCAGGTCTGATGTGGCATGTGCAATGCTCCATCCGCAGTTCCTGTATGCACATTCAATACCGCGAAGCCGATTCAGATGATCGTGATCAAGGCTTAGCGTGGGCATCGATAGCAGTGAAAGAAAACATCTACCTATTCTTAATCGCATTCAATCGTTCTCGTTATCTTACGAGATTCTCTGGGTACGGATCTCGTATAGGTTGTTCACAAACCCGATACAAATCAACGGCACGGAGAATCTGTAGTATCTACCTGCCGATTGAGAGGGGAAACCGTCTGCTTTCTGGAGAATTCTGCTACACTTTCTGACATTTATGACGATCGGTGAACATTTGAACACTCGTCGATCCTCACATGCGCAGTCAACGTTGTTCATCGTGGTGGTGGTCGATAATGGGCATCTCCACGGTTATTTGAACGCCGGAAGGGCTGCTAGTCATTAATTGGTGTGATGTACGATTAGATCATATGGGCAGTGGATATCTCTCCTTCACGTCCTGCGTGCAGATTTCCATATGATAATGCTGGACATCTGCACCGATACTGACCACGTGTTGGAGGATAGGGAGGCATATATTCAAAATGAGGGTTTACGCCACAACATGGAGGTGAAGACGCTGTTGCAGGGGGGCAGGCACATGAGGCACACTCTTCCAGGGCGAACTGACGCGAAAGAAGCAAATTCGAAATATGTTGTAAGCCTAACCTGATAATAACCGACCAGCCGAGCAGTAAGATACTAATTGGATAACTAAACAATGCAGATGCGAGCAGCCTCAACGATGAACGAAAACCTGACCGTGAGGTAGATGGGAGGATAAAAAGCAGCAAGATAACCTGGGTGATAATAAAAAAATAGCGACTGGGAATGCAAGATTTAGATGATCGACGTTGAAATAACCGGCGAGATGTATGTTGACTAGGTGTACGATTTAAGTAAGATGGACTGATGGGTTGAAAATGGGATGGATGGATGGAAGGGCACGCTCAAACGGTTTAGTAGGTGGGACTAAGTAAGTGGTAGGAACATACACAAGCAAGCAAGGAGTTAGAACACTTTGGGTAGAGTAATAAGTGAGGAGATGGTGAGGGATGTGGGCACAAGCAGGGCACGAATGGATTGAAATTATAGAATACACACGAAATTACCTTGACGCTTGCTGAGAGCCCCTCAGGAACGACTGGTGGATGTGTCCACTCGAAGAATACACATCCCTGGTGGAAGCAGTCGTTGGCCATGGTGGAGGAGGTGGATTAAGCGCCGTAATCGGCGGTGGGTGACCATGGATAGTGTGGGGTTGTTGAGCAGATTGGGCTGGCGGCTGCTGATGTTGCGTTTGCTGTCTTGTTGGCTGCTGCTGGTGAGAATGGTGTTGCTGCTGCGACGGGGGTCTATCAACCTGCATGCTCGATGACTCTGTAGCGGACGAAGATGCAGCTGCAGCTGATGCCGTTGCGGGGGGTGGGGCCATCATAGTGACAAGTTGGAACGAGCTCTGATGGGTCTGCTGAGGCTGCGGGGGTGGAGGTTGCTGCTGTGCCTGCGAGAGCGGCTTGATATTAGAGGTAGAGGTCGAAGCCGCGTTTTCCATAGGCGAGTCCGGGTCCGACGACTGGTTCTGGAGCTGCTGGTTGCCGTTCGACCTCGACGAGGAAGACTGCTGCTTGGACGATCTCGAAGACTTCTCGTGAATATCTGCGGCTCTAGCTGATGCACGCAAAGTTTCAAGATCGATGTGAGGTGCTTCGCCGTTCTGGTTTGCTTTGTCGCGTTTGCGCATGAGCTTGGCGTAGTCTATAGACCATCAAACGGAATGAGTATCTCCTAGATGATGCGAAAAGTATAGGGACTCACGCAAACCACAAGCATTACACAATGTCCTAGCGCCATCCGGTCCCCTTCTCCACTCTGGCGTCTCTCTAATATTACATGAATGGCACTTGCCCGGTGGAGTTGCCCGCTGTTCAGACAAAAGACGCGGAAAGAGAACCAAGTACAATTCAGCCTTCGTCCTCTCTTTGAAAGAGTTTGAAGTAAAACACCAGACTCACACTTCGTTTCCTATATTTGCTCTTTGGTTGCCCGCTGCCACTAGCTGAGCCGTTCGCTCCACCCTGCGCCGTGCTCGTAGCGCGTTTGGTACGGATGAGCTCCATGTCCTGCTCGGCTGTTGATTGGGGTTTGGAGTCGCCAGAGGTAGCGGTTGAGTACTATTTTTATACACTAAGTTCTCCAGCTCGATAGAATTCGAGATAGAACGCACCTCTGGCTGATACCCGTTTGTTTCAACAATCTGAATACTGCCCTCATCCTGCGAGATATCCTCCCAAGGTCTCTTCGGGGGTCGTGGATCATCAGGTGACTGCTGCATCTGTACTGGGGGTGGTGCCGGTTGCACTTGTGGTTGAGCCGGATGGTGCTGTTGTTGGTGCTGCTGATGCTGTTGCTGATCTGCTCCTTCAGGCATATTCATCCGACGAAGCTCCTCCAATAACCGGACTACCGTAAGCGCACGTTGCGACATCTCCTCAAGCTCGGCAGGGCTTGGCTGGGTATGGGGTAGTTGAGCTGGGAAAGGAAAGAGACACATTGTATTTGAGAATCGAAGGTGAAGACAACGAGGACGTAAAGTTGACTCACCATACCGACTGGCGAAGTTGTACAGAGCGTTACAGTGATTCGTGATCTAATTTGGAGTTAGGGAGATGATGAGCAAACATTGAAGATACATTCATCCAATCAGAAGTTCTCTCACCTCGGACATCGTGTCATTACGAACTGACGGCACGCGTTCAGGTTCAACGATCGGGTAGGGAGGCCGAGTGTCAAGATTAGTTGGCACAATGGCCGTAGTTCGGGCATAGGGAATTTGCTGCTGCTGCTGCTGGGGCGGTGGGGGTTGCTGCTGCTGCTGAGGCGCTGGAGGCTGTTGATACTGTTGTTGATATTGCGGAGGCGGGGCATGCTGTTGCTGCTGATGTTGCTGAGGCGGGGGAGCGTGCTGTGTCGGCGGCGGAGGTTGCTGGTGTTGCGGTTGGTGATGTTGCTGCTGAACAGGGTGCGGAGGATTAGATGACATAGGTGGTTGATGCTGAGTAAGGTGCGGTTGGATATGTGTATGTTGGGCATGTTGGGGCGGAGGAGGTTGAGGCGGAGGTGCCTGTTGGTGGTGATGCGGCGGGGGTTGCGGAGGCGCGTGCTGCTGAGCCTGGGGATGCGTTTGTGCCCATGGTCCTTGCGGAGGAGGAGCGGCGGGGGGCGGACCGGGAGAGGGATAAGGATTAGACTGGTGTTGTGATTGATGGGGAGGGTGCTGTTGTTGTTGCTGCTGTTGTTGGTGCATCACAGGCTGGCGGGGTTGCATGTACGCGTGCTGGTAGGATGTGTAGCCGGGGTGGGCAGAAACGGGCATTGGGTGATGATGCATCTGCTCCTGAGGAGGTGCAGGCGGTGGTGGTGCCGGTTGAGCGGCATGAGTGGGCGGCCCAGCAAGCCCGGAGGGAATTTGATGGTATGCTTGGGGTTGCGGTGCTGGCGTGTAGGATGCATACTGAGGTGGGGGATACGCAGGCTGGAAAGACGAATTCAGAAAAAAGTAAAACTTGGAACTAAACTGAAAGGAATTACATGAGACTCGCGGACGTCACGAGATGCACTCATGTTGTTTGAGGTCCGTCGTTTTGGCTGGTTCGGTGAATGCGGATTCTCTTGGCCACGATGCGAACCGATACTGACTGAGCCTGGAAGGGGCGTGGCCTGCGCAGAGAGGGGAATTCCGGGATGGGCATAACCGCCGTTGTCGTGCTTTGACGGATACTCGACCTTGGCTGGAATCTCGTGGCCAGCGGAGAGGGGTGGTGTGTGCTGTTGGTGAGGAGCTGGCGCTGTCGATGGCACCGACTGCTGTCCCGTCCGACCCCATGCCGCTGGATGACGGCTGGTTGTTGCCGGCTGGTGCTCCTGCTGGGTCTGTGGTGGTTTCGACTGCTGGCTATTTGGCAGCGGCTGATACTTAAAGTCGAGATCCCTTAGAGAAGGCAGACGGACTTCATTCTGCGAATTTTGTGGAGGCGGGTGCAGGGCGTAGCGGCTGTGATGCTGGTGTGTAGAAGTCATGGGAGGGACTGAGTGGATCGGCAGTTGCTCAGATTGAGATCAGAAGAGCAAGTTGGTTTTGAATCTGGGCACTGTCAGGTCTATCTCCCGATGACGACGGATCTTGCGCGGCCAGAAAGATGAGCAGCACGCAGCAAGGAGCAGCAGTATGGCCTGCCGATGAGCAAAAGAGTGAGCTCGACGCCGTGGACGACGAGCAGGCGTGATGATGATGGGGGCAAGACGAGAGAGCTGGGAGTCTGCCTGTCTTTTTGCGAATGGATCTTGCCAAGGCGGAGTCCCAATTCAAATGGTGCCGCCAAATCGGGCCAAAAACGCTGCTGCCGCATGCTCCCATCATTTCAATCGGTGATCCAGCAGATCAGATCCCAGTCAGATGACCCATCGATGAAGATAGACTCCAGATTAGCCTCCTACTCCTCCCGTCTGGGCTTTGTGCAGAGTCCTGAGGCCCTACTCTTTTTTCTCTCTCTGCCTTGGAACCACATTCGAAGTTCCTGCGAGCACGCATCCAGGGCACCAAGAACCAATGTGCATCTGTCATCACCGAAACCCCGCATCAGGCATCTCTCCCAAAACACATCCTGTTCCCACTCTCCTGGGTCACAGTGGCTGCGCCGCTGCGCATCTATCTGCTTCTTTCGTGTCTCTTTCAGGCATCTTTTCCAGAGATTCCAGAGATTCCCCCTGCCCTGTCATTAGTGCCG
>Ga0247741_1001619_pt1 | contig 12500 bp, 21 predicted proteins | sample UWRJL213509R2_FD_180945 | JGI IMG/M metagenome (GOLD analysis project Ga0247741, IMG submission 180945) | Plant litter microbial communities from Arlington Agricultural Research Station in Wisconsin, United States - UWRJ-L213-509R-2 | ecosystem: Environmental > Terrestrial > Plant litter >... | reverse complement strand
GAGACAGTGACCATCTGTCCAACGAGCAGATAGACAGTCGAAAGAAGGGCAGCGCCGACATATTCAGCACTGTCAAAAGGGGTTAACGACTGTATTAGAGGATAACAAGGGGAACATACCCTTGAGGGACGACGAAAGTGGAAGACATTTTAAGTGAGATGAAGGATGTAAGGACGGTCAGGCGAATAAGGAGGGGAATTGGTGTGATTTCAGATTGTGTCAACGGTCTACTTTTATATGTTCGCAAGCACTTGCTCCCGAAAATTATCTTCTCCGGCAACAGCCGCGGGACTCAGGCGCCTTCGAAGTTTCCAGGCACTAAGTCTACGTGTCAATGGTAAGTAATCCGCTTATTGATGCAGCCGACCACATACGCGTCCACGGCGACTACCACAGTGATCGCATCCAATAGCAGCTTCCGCATGAGTAAGGCGCGTTCGTGGTTCGGCTTCAACTTCGACTCCCATGGGACTTCTCGCCTCGATACCAGTCAACTTGGTACAAACAGCTTTTTGACAAATTTGAGGACACTCAAAGTGAAATTCAAAATCAAATGGATTTGAGATCTGCACTGCAAAATCAATCTATAAATAAAGTGGCTTTGAGAAGACCGTAAACAGGGCTGCCTTCAACCCTTGGTCCCTTAGGATTGAGGCCGATCGCAGAGACCTCAGCTGATGTGTTGTCGCTGCGTCACGGCAAAGTCTAACTTGAAGGACTCAATGACCCCCAGCTTCATAAATAAGGTTACTTATTGGCACGAAACCAAGAAATTTATTGCCACGCCTGAATAGACTTCGATAGCAACGGGAGTACAGTTTTTTTAAAGTCAACTGTGAGAGATTGAGAGTTACAAGTAATTACAGAGGTACGGAAGTCTCGCCACAGGAATTTGAGGAAAACCCAGCGGAGAAGTCGGCGAGTCGGCAAGTACTATAGATCCGGACAGGTTCGCGTCACGTGGATGGATCTAATCACTTTTTTCAACGCCTTCAAGTTGATCAAACATCGCGTTACGCACCTTCACATATCTCAAAATGCCTAAACGGCCGGCAAACGACACGCTACCTAATGGACAGCCATATTCAAAGGCGCCTGTTAGCGGTTCCCGGCGCGAAGCAGCCGTCGAGGATGAAATGGGTGAATTTGAGGATGCTTGGGAGGACGAGGTTGAGAGTGATGAAGAGGTTGTCGATGGAAACGAGGACAAAGAGGACGGTACGAAATGAAAATTCTCAATAAAAAGTACGAAGCTGATATTCTTGTAGGAATGGACATAGACGAGGTACTGCCTGCCATTGAAGAGTCGGATGATACCCCTCAGGCCCCTCAAGTGTTCATACCAGGAACACACGCTCTTGGAAAAGATGAGATACTTGAGGCGGATGAATCGGTATATGTGATGCTTCACAATATGGGCGTCGACTGGCCCTGCCTCTCGTTCGATGTTCTACGAGATAATCTTGGAGACGAGCGTCAAAGACTTCCCGCGACTGCATATATTGTCGCTGGAACCCAAGCAGATGTCGCGAAAAACAACAAGGTTGTCGTCTATAAAATGAGCTCCCTACACCGAACGCAGAAGGACGGCAGTGAGTGAGTTCTATCTTCCTTACTCAGCCTTTGGATTGACGTTCTCCCAGATGAGTCGGATTCAGATGAGGACGAAGACGATAATGCCGATGATCTAGACGAGGATGCTGTCCTGGAATCGAAATCAATACCTCACCTCGGAGGTGTGAACAGAGTTCGCGCCCAGCAAATGCCTACATATCCTGCGGTTTCACAACCCTATCATGTCGCGACGTGGTCGGAGACGGGGAAAGTGCACATCTGGGACGTTCGGCCGCTGATGGAATCTCTAGATGTGCCAGGGTATTCATTCGACAGGTCTCGGACCAACACACCAGTGTATACCATCAACTCGCACGGACAAGCAGAGGGCTTTGCGATGGATTGGGCAGCATCTGGGTCTTCATCGTTGCGGTTATTGACGGGCGACATACATTCCAAAATTTACCTTACTACTTCAACACCATCCGGCTTTAACGCACTTTCACAACCGTTCACCTCGCATACGTCGAGTGTCGAGGATATTCAATGGAGTCCATCCGAACCAACTGTCTTCGCTTCCTGTTCTGCGGATTGCAGTATACAAATATGGGATGTGCGCACGAAGGGCAGAAAGAGTGTGGCTGGGATTGTTGCAGCGCATGAAAGTGACGTGAACGTGATTAGCTGGAACAGGCAGACGTCCTACTTGCTCGTTAGTGGAGGCGACGAGGGTGGAATTAAAACATGGGATCTACGGAACGTCAAGAAAGCCGGGTAAGTTATGTCTTCACAATTTTTGAAAGGAGGTACCTGACATTATGTTCCGCCAGGTCCGATACACCTGATCCTACACCCGTTGCATCGTTTACATGGCATAAGGCGCCTATTACGTCCATCGAATGGCATCCTACAGAGGACTCGATCTTTGCAGCAGGAGGGGCAGATGATCAAGTCACGCTCTGGGATTTGGCAGTCGAACAAGACGATGAAGAGGCTGGAATGGACGATACCCCAAGTGGTAGTGACGTACCTCCGCAGTTGCTTTTCGTACACCAGGGTCAGAAGGATGTCAAGGAGGTGCATTGGCATCCTCAAATACCTGGATCGGTCATAACTACGGCGTTGGATGGCTTCAATGTCTTTAAGACGATATCTGTTTGAGGATTTACATATATCAATATAATTTGTGCAACTGCGGCTATTTTAGAAGTTCCAGTGCTCCGATGTTCAAGATGAGTTCAGGTAATGGCAGTTTTAACAGTATCGGCCAGAGCAACGTAGATATTCCTGAGATCACGGAGATGCTGGTGAGAGAGGAACAGCCGATATTCATCGTGTTCTTCCAGAGCGACCTAAGCGATACCATTGGATCAATCGCCGAAGAATAGAAAGTAATCGATGTGTACCAGATAGTCTTCAACGTCAGGATACTTGAAGATCTTCGAGCATAGCTTTGCCCGAGTGAGACATTCATTCCGACAAGTATCGCGGATGTTAAGAGCTGCCTCTTGAGCGCGGTCGAGTTCAGAGAGGAGGTCCGAGGCGTCGTCGACAGAGGTAATCGTGCAGTCAGACCATCTGTCTTTTCTAGTTTTCAGGCGTTTATCCTGGGGCTTGCCCGCGTTGCTGATAAGGTTCAACATCGAGATATAATAATACGAAAGTACTTCCAGTCACCTCAGAGATAGTGTCACCCAGAGTTTTGCCTGATCCTGGAGCCAAAGATTTGAAGAAACTTTCCAGGTAGTTGAAAACGACAATAGAACGAACCGTAAACTGTAACATCTTTTCACACTCCTGCTTGATAATTATATACGAATCGACTTTAATATATGACCTGGAGCGAGTCGAGATTTGTCGACTGGAGAAAGCAGCCGAAGGGTCGTCGTAGCGTGATGAATTTGGATCGTCTGAATGCTCGTTGCCAAAGTTTTGTCCGTCCTCACGTTTTCGTTTCTTCGGAGATGGTTCAAAGTTTGACGTATGTATCTGTGAGGTAAATTCAGACCGCATTTGGATCGGGTGCTCTTGAGAGCCAGGCGTGGACAGGTCTTGTATTTTCCGATGGAGTTCGCTGCGAAAAGCCAGTTGATGAAGCGTTCAAATAGAACCACAGACCGAGAAGAATTTACATTGCCTATAGAAGATCAAATATGGTAAATTCAAAGGACTATATGACCTACCTTGCGAGGAATCACGCCAATGAGTACTTCTAAACCGGTGGCCATCATATCGCGGTGGATTATCTGAGATAAAGTCAAAGAGATGATGAGCAAGGAGAAATTCAATATTGAGCGCATATAGCTAGTAATGAGCAACCTGAAGCGTGTTCTGAGTGTCCGAATCCATTGCTGATAGTTTTGAATGAAAGCCTTGAAAGGAACCGACTCTCCGAGTCAATGAACGCGTGACCGCGTTGTTGACTCATGTTGCCCAGCGCCTTTTACACTGAGAGAGGCACAATTTCCGGTGGGCAACGCTGCACGCATATAAGCTACACACCTCACTACTCTCGACATCAGCGCGACCTCTGGCAGCACCTAGTTCTTGACTGATCTCGGAGCATATATAGGCTTTAGACGACCTCATAATGTCAGCGCAAGACGAAAACGATGCCATCTCTGCGCTGACCGGCTTCTCCATTAATCATATCCTTGGAGACCTCTCTTTACCTGCTGGCGATGGCCTCACAAATAGACTGGGCATATCTGGACTACCTACGCTCAATTCTAGTCAAATATACAGCAATAAATGGGATGAAGATGACATAGTAGGACCAGAACAGGGGCAGGACTGGGAGGATGAAATTGATCGAGAAATGCGAGAGGAAGAGGAATCCGATGGAGCTTCTGTCAAGCAAGAGGTTTACTCACCAGGAATTAGAAGGAAGGAGAGGCGTACGCGGATAGTCAAACGTCTTGTTGAACGGCCCAAGACGGTTTACGAGCGCTTCCCTGCTTTTGAGAAGGACAGGACATTGGATTTTAGCGAACTGTTCAAGGGTTATACAGTGAGGAAGTCGCGGTTGTCCAAAAGACCATATCAAGGTATGCTGTGATTTGAAGCTCAATTTCAACGTATTCAGCCTGATGCCTGGCAGTCGAAACTGTGTACCCGCGAAAACGGGATCACCCAAAAGGTTTCCTGGACGCAGTTGTTGGAGATGCCAAGAGGCAAGTTGAGAACAAGCGGGTCGAGGAAGTGATTTCAGCCGGAAACGTTGAGGCAGATCTTCGAAAAGCTCTGGAGGTACGCAGCCCCGAATCTCTCAAGTGAATACTTGATTCATTGTCGCTTCAGGAACGAGAGACCACAGAGGTTCCAGTAACTATGCCTCTGGACGATCGTACATTCGACCTGGTGCTACTGTCGAACTGGGAAGATCAAATAGTCTACCAGCCGGATGACTACAATACTGCTCCGCCTGTGCCAACTTCAGCGCCTGAAACCAATCTCACCACACCCATAAACAAAGCCCTTGAATCTGGCGCATGGACGCAGAGTATTATCTGGAGTCCCAAAGCACCATTCCGTGATTTTACTCAGCTGGAGTTCAACCACGAAGACGATGTTGTTCCCGAAGAAAGACCAGGTGAGCATACTTTACTTATTTTTTGCCGCCAGTTCTGAGTCATTTTGAAGTCGAAACTGCTCGTCCAAGGAAACGGATGCGAACGGATGCAAACCAGGTTAAGGACAAGTTCAACCTCTCAAATGACCATTTCTACGAAGTCGCGAAGGATGGTGGACGGCATCGTGTTCGTCAAACGTTCGGACAGCTTGTTGTGGAACACGCGTATCCGGCTCAGAAGCTACAACTGCCATTTGTAAGTCGATTCCTTGACGCTGTATACACATAACTCACCATCTTCGTAGTACAAAACTCGTTTGTCCAAGCAAGAAGCGCGCTCCTTCCACCGTCCTGCTCTTCAATTTCCTTCAAATATCGAAATCCGGTTCGGGAAGGTACGAAGCGCAAAGAAGAAAAAGGACAAGTCAGGGAGGAAACTTGGGAAAGGTGGAAATGTCGGCGAGTCGTTGCGTAAGACAAGTGACCTCAGTCTTCGAGATTCGTCGAATTATGTCCTCTGGGAATACTCGGTGTGTTACGCAATTTCAGTTTCATGTCTGGGTTCTGACTATCCAACAGGAGGAACATCCCCCTATCATTCCCAACTTCGGCATGGGTAGTGTCCTGGTCAATTATTATCGCAAGAAGGATGAGAAGGATGACCATTTACCAAAGGTTTTTCATGTCTCTTGTCCCAAAAACTCAATGTATTCAACATCCACAGGGCGATCTTGGCTTCCCATTTGTCCTGGAACCCCAAGACGAGTCTCCTTTCATGAAATTTGGCTATGTCTACCCTGGTCAGACAGTCCCTGCATTATACAACAACCTCATGCGAGCGCCACTTTTCCGACATAAACCATATCCCACCGATTTCCTAGTAGTCAGGTACGGACCATTCCTTGCTCAATACGTTAACTTTGTTCGACCATTCTCTGCAGGAGTACAATCAAAGGAGAGACGAAGTATTATCTTCGTGAAATCAAGAACCTCTTCGTCATCGGGCAGACATATCCTGTAACGGAAGTGCCAGGACCTCACTCACGAAAGATCACGAATACCATCAAATATCGCCTGCAGATAATTGCTTTCAAACTATTGAAGAAGAGCCAGGGCGAACGCCTAAAGATATCAAGATTGATGAAGTACTTCCCTGATCAAAACGAGCTTCAAATGCGTCAACGATTGAAGGTATGCATTTTATAAAACAATCAAGGACTTAAGTCTGATGTGGGCCAGGAATTCATGGAATATCACCGCCGCGGCCCCCATCAAGGCTTCTGGCGACTGAAGGCTAACTGGACGATACCTGCAGATAGCGAAATGCTCAAGATGGTCGGACCTGAACAAGTCGTACTGACTGAGAGTATGCAAGTTGGCCAGCGTCACTTACAAGACTCTGGATATAGTGGTGCGGCTGAGACGGCTCCCGACGGGGACGAATCGAATCTATCCATCGAGCAGCAGCTTGCTCCTTGGATTACCACCAAGAACTTCTTATTCGCCACGCAGGCCAAGGCCATGCTCCGGCTTCACGGTGAAGGAGATCCTTCCGGCCGCGGAGAAGCGTTCAGTTTCATCCGCATTTCCATGAAGGATATTTTCGTCAAGGCCGGGGAAGATTACGAACAGAAAATGGGTAAGACTATTTCCATTTATATACAGCACGCCACATAGAGGCTGACATACCTTCATTGTGTTTCCAGCCGAAGCTGAAAATAGGCCAAAATCCGCCCACCGGTATAACGTCGCCGAGCAGCAGCTCATCTACAAGTCTGAGATTGAGCGTATCTGGAAAGCTCAGTTCGATTCGCTAAGTCGTAAAGATGAGCCCCAGCTCTCAGATGAGGAGGACAAGAAGGAACCTATCAGGAAACCACCACCTCAGCCCCAAGCGGGTCCCTCAGCCCGTCCATCACCAGCATTCAGTCGTGCTTCGTCTATGGAACGCGACAGGGAGGGTAGTATGGGCCCAGACGGTAGCCGGAGCGTTCTACGTATCAAACGTCTGGTAAATAATTTTCTTCCCCACTATTCCGCCCCCCATTTCTCACCCAATGTTATCTCTTCCATTTCTAGATCGACGGCGTATGGCAGACCGAAATCATCCGGGACCAAGCCGTCATCCGCGCCTACGTACGCGGTCGCCAGGCATTAGAAGAGGAAGCTACCCTTGCTGATTCGTTGGCCCCCACTGGGGATGCCGACAAGGACAAGCGGGCCAAGAAGAGGTGGGTAACGAGTTCTTGGGGCGCTGGGCGCCTTATGCTGGTGCTTCGCCAAGTTAAAATATGATTGCTGACCACCTTCCTGGAATTTGCATAGGTTGGAAGAGGAGATTGCGCGTATGAAGAAGAACCAAGAGCGACGCCTGCATAGGAAGAACGCCAAGATTGTCAAGGAAGGTGGGACTCCCATGCAGCTGAATAGACCTGTCAAGCCGGACACCACGGTGAGTTACCCATCTCGTAGCCAGATAACTGGATTTCGGAACTGAAGAATTCCCTTCGTATACAGAGACGTTGTGGTCATTGTGGTCAAATGGGTCATATGAGTACAACCGCATTTCTTTCCCTCCTTATCAACCACTCACTCGCCTTCTTTTCTCCCTTGCCTTAACAGAAACAAACCGCAAATGCCCTCGCTGGGCGGAATTTAACAGCGGTGCTGCCCCAACACCTTCAACACCCTCCGCTACCGCATCCAGTCCCCAACCGCCCTCCGCCAGTTTACCCAACTCATCATTCAGCGGCAGCAACCGTGGTCCAGGTGGGAGTACAGCATTCGGTCACCCAGCAGCTGTACCTTCGCCGTTGGCGACGAGTCCACCGATGTCTGCAATGGAAGATGATGGGATACCGGCCACACCGTCTGGGTCGGCACCTAAACTGAAGTTGACGCTGAAGCGGAATTGATCTGACTAGAGTTGTTTTTTTTGTTGCTTTGCTTTGCTCGAGGACGACTCGAGGTTGTACGTATAGATGCATATAATATACACTCTCATTACTTCAACATTGCGTGATTGTATGAGGACGTAGAGGTGCGATCGGTGGCTCTATAAATAAGAGAGAATTTCTTTTTACATTCGCATAATTAATTGGCACTTTGCTTTCGACGTTGTCGGATTTTGTAAAAGATCATAGATGGGGAACACAATAGATATTGCTTTCAAGATGTAACAATGCGTGCGTGTACGAGGACCGGAGTGTAGTTGGCAGGCTCAAAGCGATGATTGTTCGAGAAATCGAGAATACATAGGATGGATCGATGTAGAGAAACGATACAAATAGGCGTAGGTAGCTAGTAGAGTATCACACACACAACAACATTTTGAATATTTCGCAGGAAAGTTAGCAAGGGGAAGAAAAGGTACATCGGTCAAGCACTGCAAAAACGAGATGGATTGAAACAAGAGGAATAGAAAAACCACTCAAGCAGACACCATATCCACATCCCCCTCCTCCCTCTCTCGTCCCCGTCCGTGCTCCTGGTGCCCATCCTCATACTCGTACCGGCTCTTAAACTCCCGATTGATGCTAACCAACAAATCCAAAATGAGCTCCGCATGCCTCTTTCTCTCTTCCTGGGACATCGATGGGGTGCTACGTTCCAGCTCCATGCTTCCAACCCCACGGCTAAGATGATGGTCGTGCTCACGTTCCTCATCATCCTCGTCCTCGTCCATGTCACGAGCGAGCGCGTGGATGCCTGGCAACCTAGCGGGCTGCGTCGAGGGCGAAGAGTGCGTGCTGCTCGATGTGGGTGAGGTCTCGCGCGAGGGAGGTGAGGGGGATCGGTACATCCTGTTCAGAGGTGGGAGCTTGTATTGGATATCCCCTGATGTAAGGAGGGGGTACAACGACCCAGGCTTCGACGAACTCAGCTTGCTCGACGATGCAATTGCAGACGAAGAGGACAAAGCCAACGGCTGACGGGGGACCACCGGCACCCTCGGGCGTTCAGCGATCGCCGTCGGGACGGATTTGAGCGGGATCATGGGACGCATAGTCTTGCTCATATACTCTGGCGGTGCCAGATGCGCAACAGACGACGCACCCCTTGGCGCGCGGAGATAATCAAAAGTATCTGGCATCGACATGGGTACCTGTGGCGGAGTGGTGTTAATAGGTGTAGACACCGTCGAGTGCGGGGAGCTGCTCTCCAAAGGCGGGGTGGGGTGATGGTAGTGCGCCCCACTGGAGAACGAGCCAGACGAGCCAGTGTACTTGCTCGATCGACGACCAGACTGGCCATAGTCAGACGGAGGAGAGTAGTTGTTCATCGGTGCATCATTCATGTACATGTTGCCGTACGAGGTGGGGGCGACAGAGGGATGGCTGGAACGGGAAGAATGGTAGTTGTTGCTTGAATACGGAGGACCGCCACTGCCTCCATACGCGCCATCCGAAAAGTTGGCGCCTGGAAGGCCTGGCATACCTGACAACCCAAGCTGGCTCAGGTTGGCAGCATCAAAATACGTGTCGGGGTTAAAGTTGTTGTTATTGGAATGCGAGTGGCGCGATGTGCCGGACACATCCCGACCTAGCGTGACAAGAAACTCGTTGACAGCCGCGAGCTCCTCTGGTGTCCGGATATCGACAGAAACAGAACGAGGGTTGAAATTGGTAGAAGACGAGTGGTGATTATGGTGGTGATGAGGGTTCTGTTGATAAGCGATATTGTTCAGACGCTCGGCCATACCTGACGGGGGAGGACATACATATTAGATGGGGTGTTTTTGAATAAATAACGCTAATCGCTGGTGGGCGAGGGACTAACGAGGATCATAAGAGGGATTGACACGGCGCTTCTTCATGTCAGTGAAAAAATCATCGACGTTATAGCTGTCATGGGATCGCTTGGACCCAGCAGAGACAGTGGCAGAGTCCCGGAGGACCTCCCAGGAGGGCACAGGCCCGTTCTGCATGAACATGTCATGTGGGTGGTGATGGACAGAGGAGTGTCCTAATTCTGGAGAGGGCGTGGGCAAGAGAGAGAAATGGACTCCTGTTAGTTTTTATTGATGCTTAAGTGGCAGTGGGTGAAGAAGAAAGTGTTAGGACTTACTATCGGAGGCGGAGGACGAGTGGGATTTTGCCCTGGATGCAGGGGCGCGGAGGCCGGCTGCGGATGGGGCGGACTTGCTGAACTGCTGTTGCTGCTGCTTGGGGTCTGAACCTCGAGGAGCAGAGTCCCCGCGGACACGTGAGACATAGGCGGGATCGACGACGGTGATGGCTTTCGAATGCTTGTGCTGCTGGTGGTGCTCTTCGGTGTGGATCTTTTCATGCTTCTTCAAGTCCTGAGGACGCTTGAAGGATTTCTTGCAGATCTATTCCATGCGATGAGCACAAGATTAGATGAGATGGATATATGCATACCTCGCAGACATGGGGCTTGAGCGGCGTGTGGACTGCAAGACATAAATACGAGTCCTTGACAGCGGCTGGATGAACATACCTCTGAGATGGCTGGTGATGTGGTCTCGCTTAGCACAGGTGGTTCCGCAGTCCTTCCACTTGCATGTGAGACAGAGATTGTTTGTGCTCTTGCGGCCGATGTGGTCGTTGCAGAGATGGTTGTAGAGGGTCTCTGGATCCGCATATGCCTGGGAGCAGTCCTGCCAGAGACATCTGTGGGTCGGCTGGGGCGTCTCCTGGGGCTTTGGATCGTCTGCTGCGGGGGGCGGTGGGTCCGTGCGCTCGTCGTCAGCGGCAGGGGAAAGGGACGGAGACGGAGAAAGGGGAGCGGTCATGGTGCTATGCTGCCACATCTTGGCCCAGACGATGGTTTTAAAGAACGAAATTTGCCAAGCCGTCTCCGATCGATGCAAGCCAAGACAAGGGCCAAGCACATCTTGGCATGCCCTGCCATGCTCCCCGCCAAGCCGCTCAGGCCGGTCGTCCGGACACACGCCGGATATCTTGGCATTTCAGATCTAATCTACGACAGCTTCTTCCGTATCATTCACTCGCAGCACCTTGACCCACTCTCGGTAGTTAAAGTTGCCCTGTCTGTCACTAAACGGGCCCTTGAGCAGTCGGTCCATCTATACAATATCAGTCTAGTCCTTTGATTTTACTAACCACATACCTCCTGCTCGTCCATCCGTTCTCCAAGCTCGCTCAGCCACTTCTTCATCTCCTCCACCTTGACCGTCCCACTGTCATTCTCGTCAAATGACCCAAATGCCTCCAGCAGCTCAGCCTCCGTATCAAACTCAAACAACCGCTCGCTCATCATTGTAAGGAACATTGTAAAGTTGATCCCCCTCTCCGCCGACGCATCCTCGTACGATGACGTTCGACTGTGTGTCCCAGGACGTGCACTCAGCAGGTCCTCCATCATCCTCTTTGACGGCGATATGCCTGTACTATCTTAGCTTACTGTTTATCAACCCAAATGCAACCCACCTAGACTCGTAAATATCTCCTTCAAATCACTCTCCCCGACCCACCCGTCCTTATCATGATCAATCAACTGGAACGCTTCCTTGAACTGCTGGATCTGTGGCGCCTGGAACAGCGAGAACACCCCAGATGGTTCTCTTCTCGCGCGCGACTTTTGCCCTTTGCTAAGCTTCGAAGGCGTGCTGTTGGGCGAGAGGAACGAGTCGCCGTAGCGTGACATTGCTTGAGCACTAAGCGAACGAGATCCGATGGATACCCTTGGATCCTGAATGTGAGAGTCTAAGCCAAGTAACGCGGTGGAATCTTGAGGAATTACGGAGTCACGGTATCGCGCAGTACACAACCTCGGAGCCCCGTAACCAACGGGTACAACAATCGAAGCCATCCATGTTTGTCCTTGTACCCGCCCAAGCCCACTGCTGGTACCGCCGGACCGCTCAGATCCAGAGCAACCAAATCGTACAGCCACGATACGAATCCCTTGGCGTTCAGAACAACCTTCAGACATTCCCGATTTCTCTTGTCTTACCTTGGCCTCTTGGCTCCCAACTTCTTCTTGGTGAAAGTCATCTATCTAATCTTGGCAGAATTTAAGTGATCATTGGTATCTTATGTCAGTTGTTGGGTCAGGACTCAGTTGTTACACGTTACACCAAGATATCTTGAAGGGCTGGCATTTACTGTTACAAATGACCTCAAGCTTGAGCGACTATGGCGATACAAAATCAAATCGAAGCTTACAAGCCCGAGGTGACGATTTTCATTCGGATATTAATCCTTCTGACAAATTACAATCACAATGTCCTACCTTCCCCTAGGCTCTTGGTGTGATCAGCGCCCGAGGTTCACCCCAGCTTGAGATTTGAGATGCGTTCGAATACTGTACCAGCGGTCTCCCATGTCAAGGCCACACCGAGACCGATGGGTTCTTACAAAGCTTGTACAATGATACCCTTTGAATTTAT
>Ga0247741_1001618_pt1 | contig 12503 bp, 5 predicted proteins | sample UWRJL213509R2_FD_180945 | JGI IMG/M metagenome (GOLD analysis project Ga0247741, IMG submission 180945) | Plant litter microbial communities from Arlington Agricultural Research Station in Wisconsin, United States - UWRJ-L213-509R-2 | ecosystem: Environmental > Terrestrial > Plant litter >... | reverse complement strand
TGGGAAAGGCTGCGTTAGATGATTGCGTGTAGAAATATATAAATAAAAACCTCATACACCCAGCGACATTGTCCATCCCGACAATCATTTGTCTTTTCGCTGTCGGGTGGACACCAATCTGGCTCAATTGTCTCTTTAAAAGATGTCGTTGCCTATGCTTCGGGTTGCCAAGTGTCGCTGCGCCATAGGGCTCGGGTGTATCACAGTTTTGTTCCACTCTCAAGCTCGCGCTGGCACCCCACAAAATAATATGTTTGCATTGTCTGGATTTTCATCTGCCAGTCACCAAGTGCGAATTTTGTCGCGTCGCTACAAGTCATTCATCCACAAGTGTTGGGTGTATTATCTTTTTCTTACACTTTCCGACAACTATCCTTGGAGTCTACAGGATTCTTGAATAAAACATTCATACACCCAATGAATTAACTGTAGCGCTGTCATTGACAATCGTCGCAATTTGGCGCCAGACGACTCTTCACTGCCAGAAATCATAACTGAATTTGTCGTCATGTGTCCTCAGCTGAATATGGTCTGTGTTTTGTATTGATCTATTTCAGGATATCAAACAGGTGCTACTATCGTTAGCGATTGCTTCATTGTATTGGGTCGGGTTTCTTCGGGCGTTCCTATCGCTGGCATTAGTCTAATTGAACAGCTGTTTCCAGCGGTGTATATGAGCATGTGTTCCCAGATGTTCTTATCGCTTGCGACTATTTCGGATAGCTGTCGTCAGGTGTTCTTATTGTCGGGCAACGGCACCTCTTCATATGAGAACAGCTGTCGTCAGGTGCTCTTATCGCTGGGAATCATTTTCTCGCGCAGGATTGTTGGGCCCTGTCGCTAAAGACTCATTTCTTTCTACTTGGACGACAGCTTAACTCCAACTCCGACGTTTTTTTCCCTTCCCAGTCATTATGTTGAGGAAATGTCCCCACTGCGATGAAAGCTATGACGACTCGAAAGGTGGTCGTGCTAGACTCAGAACGCACAAGACCTATCGACACTACTCAGCATATCATTTCCTTTGCTCTGGTATGTTGTCAAATTATCGGGCCATTGCGAACTAAGCTCATATTTTAGAGGGATCACCACCAATCCAAACCTATTGTTTCAGGTTGGCTCGCAGTGAAGATCTACGCTGCACTCTCGACGACTGTGTTTATGAAGCTGCCGATGCACGTGTAATGGGCAAGCATGCGTCGAAGACTCATTGGGGAGGACAGAAATTTCGTCTTCATGTTAGTCTCGACAGCGACGACATCGAAACATTCTACACACCAACAGCATCGGAACGAGGGTCGGATGTTGACGACCAATCTCAATCTTCAACACCATACATTGTCAACCTAAATGATGACGATGACGACAGGAGGCATGTACACAACTATGTTGCAACCGAGCGTCTGAGCCGTGGGGGCCGACGAGACTCATCGCGCCGAGGCTCATCTGAGTCTCCGCATGGTTCATCGTCGTCTTCCAGACAGCAGAGTCCAGAGAATGGATCCGCTGCTTCCTCGCGCGCTGTGTCATTGCTTCGTAGCACTCTTCGCCAAAGCCAGCCTCCGTTGGTGGTTCGAAGCAAACCTTATACCCGGCCATCTTCGCCAGACGCGTCGGGAAGTACTTCACCTAGTATCCTCCCAAATCGGTCCTTCAGACAGCGGCCCGTCACCCCACCTCCGCTCGCTGACGATGACATGGAAGTTGACGCTCATAGTGGACTACCCGATCCACTTATTGTCGCAACGTCAGACCAAGAGGCCCGAGCGCCAGTGCAAAATCTGGAATTGGAGACGCCAAAGCCACCTCAATGGGATGATCTTCCAATTGTGGGTGCAACCAACAGCACTATTGAACCGCTCCTCGCTGAAGTCGGCCTTGCACTGCTTGAGATAACCCACACCATGTCCTTTCCGATTCCCCGCATCATCGCTTGCAAGGAGTGTCGCATGGGGGTTACAGAGAAGCAGGCTATTACTCATCCACAAAATAACCATGGTATACCAATCGCACCAAACCAGAGGAAGAAACTCAAGTCAGCCATCGCAGATACTGGTGTTCTATCCAGCTGTCAGGAGGTGCCAACTCGTAGGGCTGGAGAGGCGCCAATTCCTGGTATCGCAATCAAAGAGGGACTTAAATGTCATCTATGTCAATATGCTTGCCCTAAGCCGAGCACGATGGGGACACACTTCTCGACAAACCACCCAGGAATCGGTGCGATGGCTAAGAATAGCTCAGCTGCGTCAATCCAAACATTGTTTGCCTTCTCATGCATTTACTTTGTTGTTCTTCCAACGCTTTCTGGTGTTGCTGCTGGCGATACCTGGAAGTTGATCGTTGAAGGTCCTCTCCGCGCGATGAACCGATCCGACGTTCTCAGCCTCCCATATGATCCCTCCAACGAAATTACACCTCTCCTACGAATGACACGTTGGAACGACTTTATAACTGACGATCGGCTTAAGAGCCGAAACTCTCTTGACGCCGTCCGATCGCTCACTAAGCCTCCAATAGGGGTTTTAGCAAAGACAGAGACTTTTGGAAATCGTCTTCGGCTGGTGATTGTTGCCTATATGGAGGAAGCACGCCGATTAGGTCGCGGAGCGACGCTAGGAGTTAGATCGTTGCTTATGGAGTGTCCAAGGTGAGTTTGCTCTATAGCACAAAACCAGCTGAGTATCGCTAAGCTCGCTATTTCTTCAGAGTTGTGCAGGGTGGTGCAATTTGGGCCCCTTTGGACAACGACGAAAGTCTGATGAACTACGCCAGGTTTCTGCATGCCTTCATATACGCTCTCCTGTCATCTCTGGATGGACATCCATCGGGCATCGTCTTTCCTCTATCGGAGGACGACAAAGATAACGCAAGGTCACTAATCGGGTCGCTGAGCAGAATGGACACTCTGATTGCCAACTGTGTTCTTTCTCTCCACCGCTTTATCAAACCACTTCTATATCCTCGCAGTGTCGTTGATCTTGTTGAGCTGAATCGCTTTGACGAGGTTTTTGAATGCATCATTGCGGTGTATGTTGTGACAGAAAGCGGAGGCTGGAAGGACCCAAAGGATGTGACCCAGATATATGCGATGCTCATCTACCATATTCGGGACGCGATCATCTACGAAGCGACACTTAGACTCAGCGATTTTGGTGGAAATATACTAAAGTAAGTAATACTGCTCCATATATGTGAATGTCTATCCAATCGTTAATCTTTAGAGCGGTTGAACATGAGGCCGGTCTGAATCTCCGACCAGGGATTCTCTCACCCTACAATTCCTGCTGCGATTACCAGCGATATGTTTCGTCGCTTGCACTTAGTTCAAGCTCTCCTCCAACGACGCGAGTCAGTGCAGATGGCTCTCTCATCACATTCCGTGAACTCCCGTTGAATATCCACGACTGGCGACATGGTCTTCGTCGTCACATGGACAAGTTAAGAGAAGACGTTGGCAACTTGTGTTATGGTCTTCAATCGGAGATCAGCATGCCTGATCATGTTCCTGACGACTGGGCAAATGAGCAGCGTGGCTATTCATGGGTCAATAACTATCCCTTCATACCAGATCGGCTCATGCTCTTCAAGGCGATGATAGACGATCCGAAAACAGGTCTGCAGAATACAAGCACTGTGGAGGGTGAGCTCGAAATGAATGTCGGCGCGATGTGGAGGATGCTTGAGCGGTGCACAGCAATCAATAGATCGTTATGTGTCGCTCTCCATATCACTCCTGGCCAATCGCCACGCGCAGCGGAGTACGTTGAACTCAAGATATCCAACGCTTCACGAGGTCGAGGCATCTTCATGCATGGGAATCAACTTGTCTTTGCTACGCGTCGGCTCAAAACGGAGACAGCCACCAAGCGTGACGCATTCAACCCAGTCGTCCTTGATAAGGAATCTAGCAATATCGTCATCGCATACTTGCTCCTCATACGTCCAGTCGAAGAACTCCTTGGCTATATGCTACGAGGCGATGAAGCCAAAATTCTCTATTCAGAGTTTATGTGGGTTCAGAACTGCAGTCGAGTCAGCGCTTCAAACTTCTATGATCACTTCCGCGAGTTCATGCTCAATATCTCAGGAGTAGCGATCGGCGTCCACGACTGGCGGCAGTTTATGGTGCAGATCGCTAGGGTCTATCTTGGTTCGGAGTTTGAGATTGATGAAGAGGAATTTGACGCACTTTCTGGTCAACGTGGACATACTGTTGGGATGTCGCATTTGAAGTACGCATTAGAATTTGGAATCATGTCCAACATGTCAAGCGACACGTTCCTACGTTTTGAACGTATGTCGCAGAATTGGCATGGCGTCACAGGGCTCGACACCACCTCTCCTCCGCTCCTTCCACTGCGTCAGCGTCGTCTACTACGAGACTCACTCCCTTCATCGCTGCCAATTCAGCCTAACTTAACGGCTAACCCTATTCCATCATTCGATCTCACCAAACTTGCAGAATCGTTGACTGCGACAATTGTCAGCGAGATTGGAAAACTTCGCGCTGAACTTCCTGCGATTGTAATGAAGGCGGTGGCCGATGGGCAGATCCATTCAGAACGGTCCTCAGCCAGGTACCATGATCCAACATCAATTAATACCGATAGTCGCAACACCCATCACCCGACAAGTACTATGCATGGTCTATCGACAGCGATACCCTCCAGCTTCATTCGTGTTAACTCTCCACCTCCGATTCCATATATGGACCCTGCTCCCAGTGTTCCTATTTCATCCAGTATGGGGCATGAGCTATCGTTGGAGAGATCCAAGGACCTTCTCGAACTCCTTGCCCGACATTTTCCAAATGAGGCCAATCCTCAATTTCGTTCTCATTACCAGCTACAAGCAATCGATGTGCTTCTCCGTCGGGATGAAAATTTCATTCTAGTGCTGCCGACTGGTGGTGGTAAAAGTTTGTTATTTACTCTACCCCCGCTTATCGAAAAGGGATACACCAGCTATGTCGTCGTTCCTAACGCGTCGCTGTTACGAGACCACCTCCAGAAGGCGGAGAACCTTGGTATCAGATGTCACAAATGGACAGCGACTCCACCAGGATCGACTGTTGGTCCTGATGTCGCACTGGTGTTTTTGGCGGTAGAGAGCGCTGTCAGTAGGGAGTTTGCAGTGTGAGCCGATCGCTGCATGATTTGATTTTTTTCACTGATTATTCCTGTCAGCCACGCACAGCAAAGTACACGATTTATCCGTCTGGGTTTTGACGAGATGCACCAGGTTTTGTCGGCCCGAAACTTTCGAGCGGTATTCTCGAAAGTGCATGTGCTTGCGGCTCAACCAGTTCAAAAATGGTTTACCACTGGCACTCTTCCGCACCGTCTCGTAGAATCTTTCCTCACGTCGCTTGCCCTGCCTTTGGACACAAAAATCATCAGAGCACCAAGCGATCAGCCTCACATCTCCTACAACATCATTGTCGTTGACACCACAAGTACAACACCAGAGCGACTGGCGATTGATATTGCGAAAGCTTTCAACAGCATCATTGGTCCTGATCGAATTGGCATCATCTTCTGCGCAAGTCGTCAAAGCGCAGAAACCGTCAACAACGACTTCACTGACTGTCTCTCACATGGCAATATGTCGCCCACCGATCGGACCGCAAACGAAAACCTCTGGAAGACGAAGCAAAGGCGATGGATCGCCGCGACGACTGGACTCATTCAAGGCATTGACCATCCTGACGTCGGAGCGGTCATCTTTATTCACCTCCCATTTGGTCTCTTGAATGTCTATCAAGGTGGTGGTCGATCGGGACGCGACGGTCGGAAATCCTGGTCGGTGTTGATTCACCGTCGCCACAGCAAAGAAAAGGTGCCATCGCCTATTGCCAACGACACTTCATGTATTGGGGAAGCGAATGAGTGGGTCGATGCCCACTGCTGTCGCCGACTGGGGTTCTCCAGGATGCTCGATAATCGTGACATGCCGTGCAAGAATATTCCAGGCTCCCATTTGTGCGACGTATGTGATCCAAATTCTCGTATCCTCCTTGCTATCCGACCCCTCATTCCTGACCCCCCTACAAATCGCATGAACGTCGATCGGGCATCCTCATCAATCGCTGGCCCAATAACGAATGCGCCAGGTATGGGAGTGCATCGGGCGCTCTCCTATTATCACATGCAAGCGAAGACATTGGTTGCTCGTGGTCGCATCATTCCAAAGCTGACGAACCGACTTCGTGGCAAGTGCGCTGTATGTTGGGCGTGGAAGGGAGTACTTGTCGATCGACATAATGGGACCTTCGTTACTTGCTCTCCGACCAGGGGCTTCGTCTCCCATGCTACGCGATGGAGGGATTTCAAGAAACAAATCCATCTCGACAAGTACGTCTCTTGCTGGAGCTGTGGACTTCCTCAAGATCATTTACCAGATGGGCACCGACAAATGGGAAGCCAGCAAGGCCAAAATCAATGCCCCTACGATGATCTTGTCGTCCATTTGATTTGGTTCATACGACATGATATCAACGCATCATGGCCAGCCGCATGCGACGACTTCCATGATTCTGGACTCACGTTAAACATTAGCGAAACCGAGTTTGCAAAATGGGTGACGCGCTCAGAGAGTCCCCAGCATTTCTATAATGGTTTGGAGCTCGTTCTATGGTTTTGGTGCCGACAGGAGAGAGTTGAAATGGGAAAAAAGGCGGGACAGAAGAGAAGAGCTATGTAATTCGACTCGAAATATTTTGTCGCTGTTGATCGCTATGATGAAGAATTGATATCGCGACGAAACTTCAACTTATGTTTACCACCGTCAAGGAGATTGTCGCATGCCCATCTTCTCGCTAGAGACGTGCTGTTTCTTCTGAAGTTATCGCATCGCTACCGTTTCATGGAATCTCGTCTAACACACCTACTTGCATTTTTATCTACAGGACTCTAACTAAATGCACATTGGCAAGTACACATGAAGTGGAGTTGGTCGGTGGCATTCCATTGGTACCTCGCTCTCAATTGTCGGGGCATCGGCAGCGGGTTCGTCTGCGATTTCGTTGGCTGTTCAGACATGTGTATTCTGCGAATGCGAAGTAGATGGTGAATTGGCGGACGTCTGTCTTCTTCGGTAAGAATTGACCATACTCACTTGACGCCGCGCAGAAGGTGATTGGTGTAACTGATTCGAAGCGATGAATCCACTTCTTCTGTTCCGACAGCTGACGCGTACATCAAACATGGGTGTATTCTGTCGGGTTCCTCGTATGTCAGTGGCGGGTAGCAGGAAACCAAATATGGAAAGGTAGCTTGGTACTCACGAAAGTTGCCCCATTGTGAACCTTGTTTCCTTGATGCCCAGTGTCCTTCATTGCGTTCCGAGGACGTCGGTTTCGTCTGGTAAGTGACGCGGAGCTCCTACTCGTGCGTTGAAGAATGTGCTGGTGGGATATATATTAGCGACGAATGTGAGAACTAGTTAATTTGTCCATCCGTGTCTAATTTGAATTCGAGTACTTTCTCAGCGAGAGCCTAAGAAGCGACAATGTAAGAATGCGACATATACCCCAATAGAGACCATGGCATCGCACCTGGTTCGAGGTAGATCACAATCTGCTGCGCCGACTCCGAATTGTTCGTCTACACGGTCGGTCGATACTCGAAGCTATCTTGATGGATAATCTTCATCTGCTTCACGATTGTACTCTTCCCCGACTCGCCTGAACCTTAGGAACCCAGTCAATGATGAACATAGTCGGACCAGTTGAGAAAGGTGTACCGATCAACCGGATTTTACATTCGCGCTTGAAGCGTGTTCCTCTATCTGCTTGTCGATCACGTCCGAGGGCTCCATGTCTGACAGATCTTCTATTTGCACTCTTGCCCGACTCTTAGGAATTCAGTCAACGACAAATGAAGTCGGGCCAGTGGAGAAAGGCGTACCAGTCAATAAGATTTTACATTCACACTTGAAGCGTTTACAGTCTTCTTCTATCTGCTTGTAGATCACGTATGAGCGCTCCATGTCTGACCGATCTGCTATTTGCACTCTTCCCCGACTCGTCTGAACCCTAGGAACACAGTCAACGACGAACGTAGTCGGGCTAGTAGAGAACGGCTAACCGGTCAATAAGATTCTACATTCGCGCTTGAAGCGTTTACAGCCTTCCTCCATCTGCGTGTCGATTATATCTGAGCGCTCCTTGCCGGCGCGATCCATTGTGGAAACGCAGTCACCGACAGTGAATGGTAAGGGTGTGTCGCGGCGTGTTGGGCGGTCAACTGTCAGAAAGTGACCGACCCCTCGGCGCGATACATTCGTGTGATCAGAGAGAGGTGCGGCGTCGCTGGCGAATTTGGTCGACCTTTCAACGTTGGGACGGCAATCAATGGATTTCACCCGAAGGTTCGTCGTTACTGTTTCAGCGAAATGTCAAGCAGCGGGTAAGCGCCCGCTAGCCAGTTGCCCATGTTCGCGATCGATGTCGTGTGAGGCTTTGTGGTCTGAGAATCGTCTGGTATTGCCAAAGGTGAGTGAACGGCGATGTTGTGATATGGGTAATCAACATACCTAGTTGTTACAACTTCATGAGTCCTAACCAACGGCCCCCATAACAGTCGGCGTTGGTATTCGGGGTATCGTTTGGCGATAGGCATGAGTGGTAGGAACAAGACATCGTCAATCAAGACGCGTCTTGAGTTGTGACTTGTCACAAGATGTCGCGGAGTCCGTGTTGCCCTTTCGCCGGTAGAGTCCGAAATCGCCATCGCCATCAACGATGGCCATTCTCACTGATCCTTCCTCTCAAACCATCACCATCACCATCCCACATCCTCCCTTCGTCCTTCTTGCAATACGACACCTGGATACGCTTGTATCAGGTAAGTAATACACCTGTCGTCATATTTGAGGTACTTAACGACAATTCAGAACAGCCTGCCCGACGACTTGACTGCTAGCCAACATCCACACCCTGTACACCCTTCTCTCTCACGAGAACGTTGGCGATGATTCGTTTGGTGGACAGTACGACGACGAGGGGCTTATGAAGTAACAGACCCGCGAGGTAAGTTCAATCTACCATGTCACCACTTCTTCGTTCACCCACCTTCGTCGTTACTAGCCAAAGGCTCTTCTAGCCCTACACCATCGCAGTACACTCCCCAGATGCCGCTTCAAGACATAACTCAGCGGTGCCATCTTCATTCTCGTATATCAACCCAGAACCTTCTGGCAGAGTTATTTCCTTTGAATCAGTCGTCGCCAGCGTCGGTTCTTGTGTACATCCGTTTGAGGTCTTCAAGAACAAGCTACCAAAGGTCAGTACCAGCAACATCCATTCGTCGAAACCAGCTCAGATTTCAGCGCAGGTTTCGCTAGCACGCGTTTTCTCAGAGTACACAACAGGCGCCGATATCAACGAAACGGCAAGATTCGTCCTTTTGAAATTCATGCAAGAGAATTGAGCCCACTATTCTCAGTACGTCTCATCGTCTAATAGCCTTCGGCGTCTGATCTCTTCTTTTCGCAGCGATAGATTTCACCGGTCGTTATCCTCGTCGCTTGTTATGGTAAGTAATCCGTCTGCCCACTTGTATGTGTACACCTAACAAGTCTTTCAGCCCCACTCTGTCGCTCGACTCAGTGCTCCTTCGCCGCACACGAGAACGGGTGCCGACATCATATTAGGTGGACGGTAGCCCACCTAATAGCTCGCGACACTCCCTACCATCCCCCACGATCTTCACTTTGGCGGCTGGATTTCAACAGCGGATCGCTCCGGCAATGAGCGCTCAGACATGATCGACAAGCAGATAGCGGAAGACTGTAAACGCTTCAAGCGCGAATGTAAAATCATATTGCTCGGTACGCCTTACTCAACTGGCCCGACCGTGTTCGTCGTCGTTGACTAGGTTCCTAAGGTTCAGGCGAGTCGGGGAAGAGTACAATCGTGAAGCAGATAAAGACTATCCATCAAGAGAGTTTCGAAGTATGAGCTGGCCGAGTATCGAACGACCGTGTAGACGAAAGGTTCGGAGTCGCGCAGCAGGTTGTGATCTATATGAAGAGTTTTGGCCTTCAGTGGAAGGCATATTCGAACCAGGTGCGATTTCATGGTCTCTAGTGGCGTATATGTTGCATTCTAACATTGTCGCTTCGTCAGGCTGTCGTTGAGAACGTACTCGAATTCAAACTGGACGTGTCGACTACCACCGCCTACCTCTTCACCGATATTGTGGAGGCCATTCACCAACGCTGGATGGACTCAAATATATATCTCATTGTAGCGTCGATGTAACGAGTAGGACCTTACTTCAATCGTCAGGAACAAGTTTGAATTGAAACCGATGGTCATCGATTCCTTCGGCCTGGCCGATATGTTTGAGCTTGAAGGCCCTATCATCGTCGCCGTCTGACCTCGCCTAAATTTCGCGCCGGTACTGTTGGACAGGAAGAAGAGCATTCCGACACCTTACTCAGTCGTTTATGTGCACTTGCTTCAGCGACGAATCGACGAATCGACGAAATTAAAGTCAACGCCGCGACCGCTGCCGTTCAGCCAAGGACCAGCCTTAGTGGAGGTCTTTATGTTGCATCACTACTGGTATGCCCTATTGTTTTCGTTGTCACGATGACGATTGAGCGAGAGAACTAATAGTACTTATTGGAAATGCGTAGTTCGACGTCTGTAGATACAAATGCAAGTAGGACGAGATTCCATAAGACGGAGCGGCGCTGTAAATTATGGGCAAAGAGCGAGGGATAGTATATCGAAGGGAGGAGGAAGGCCGTTGGTGTTTGGCGAATAACCATCTCATCATGCAGGGATAGCGCTACCAGGACCTCGGAGCCTGTCCGAGAGTCGGGTCGCTGGTCTCGTGTGTGGTGGAAGGAGCGCTGCTCTGAGGGGCAGAGGAGGTAATACGACTCGAAGAAGATGCAGAACCTATAGTCACGTTTTATTACTGGTAGAGAAGAGTACGACGACCGAGCGAAAGGAAGCTATTGGTACATATTGCGAATGCGTAGTTCGACGTCTGTGGATGAAAATCCAAAGTAGGAGTGTTAGACGAGATTCCATAAGACGGAGCGGCGCAGTATATTATGAGCGAAGAACGAGGGCTAGTATATCGAAGGGGAGAGGAAGCGTGTAGGTGTTTTAGCCGATAACCATCCCAGGTCGATTCTCTCGGAGCTAGCACCTATGTCTCAAGAGCGGTCAAAACCATGTCGAGATGAGGAAGGCGGACATAAGATGTCGAGTGAAATGAGAATATATGTACACGCAAATGGATGCAGCATCAAGGATGGTCTGGCCAGATAGGTAAGCTGCCGCAGCCAGCGATGAGGTTGTTGTGGGCGGTTTCATCGGTTAAGGAACCATTATTTCGCACAGGACGACAATGGGTGCACGTCGGGGTGGTGTTGCGGGGAGAGCCTCGTGCAGGGATAACGCTGCCAGGACCTCGGAGCCTGTCCGAGAATCGGGTCGGTGGTTTCGTGTGTGGCGGAAGGAGTGCTACTTTGAGGGGCAGAGGGGGTGATACGATGAGGTGAGGGCTGCGAGATTTGTTAGATATACAGATGCAGATGGGCAGACGCGTTACTGACCATGACAAGTGAAATCTATCGCTGCGAAAGGGAGAGGAGAGAGGACGCGAACCAGGCGACCGACGGTCAGAGAATGCCCGAATCCTTCAACGCGTTCTGAAGGATTGTTTCCTTCACGGCGGCGAAGACGAGGCGAATATTTGTGGTGTCGGTGTCTTGCGTCAGACTGGAAACAGGTCAGCCAGGCACGCAAGGTAATTGGACGAAGATGCTTACTGAGGGTAGACGCTAAGGCGAGCACGATTCGCTGGCATGAATTTCCAGAGGATGAATCTTGCCGCTTTGTTGATATCAGAGCCTCCTGTGTACTCCGGGAAAAAGCGTTCCAGCGGAACCTGTAACTCAATAGGCGTAGGTTTGAGCTGTGTTCAACGAACAAATGGCGCTGGTGCTCACCTTTGGTAGCTTGTTCTTGAAGACATCAATTTTGTTGAGGAACAAGATAATGGACGTCCGCAGGAACCACCGCGAGTTTATTACTGATTCGAAAAGAAGTAACGACTCCGCCATTCGGTTCTAGGTAGACATATGAGAATAGAAACGAACAGGACAATGAATTGGCTGACCTAGGACTAATCCACTTCTTACTCTCCGACCGCTGACCTCCCACGTCGAACATGTGTATTCTGTCGGGATTCTCGTTTGTCGGTGGCGGGTAGCAAATAAGGAACGGCGGATCGGTACTCACGAAAGTTGCCCAATCGTAAATCTCGTCTCCTTGATGTCCACTGTCTTCGATCGAGTTCTGAGGACGTCAGTTTCGTCTGGTAGGTAGCCCGGATGTGGTTACTTACTATGACAAGCGACGAAAACAATTGCGAGCGGAATCTAATAGTCTGTTCTCCAGCCTGGGGATACTGGGTCGTGATGCTCAAATGTGACATCGTATACCGTATATGTGACATCGTGTACCGTGACATTCTCCA
>Ga0247741_1001617_pt1 | contig 12514 bp, 10 predicted proteins | sample UWRJL213509R2_FD_180945 | JGI IMG/M metagenome (GOLD analysis project Ga0247741, IMG submission 180945) | Plant litter microbial communities from Arlington Agricultural Research Station in Wisconsin, United States - UWRJ-L213-509R-2 | ecosystem: Environmental > Terrestrial > Plant litter >... | reverse complement strand
ACAGTCAAATGCACAGTCAAATGCACAGTCGCACAGTCGCCAAGCCACCGTAATTACCATAAGTAGAATAGCATAGCCACATAATTAGAAGTATAAATAGGGCTCGATAATAAAGTAGAGAGGACAGTTGACCATACCCCAAAGCTGATAGCTGTCTTCTCATTTACTTCTTCACAAACCAGTATCTTAACGGTCATCAATCTATACCCTACCAGACTTCGAGCAGACCTCAAGTCTCACGTTACGGCACTTTATTTTGGCATGTGTTAAAGCTTAGGGCATACGCCAAGCTTAGTAACAGTCTTGGACTTCGGGCAGACCCCAGGTCCCATTTCGTAAGCATTTATTCTTTGACTTTGAGCAGACCTCAAGTCTTACGGCACTTCACTTTTTGGCGTATGTTAAAGCTTTGGGCAGACCCCAAGCTTAGTAACAAAGATCTAGACTTCGAGCAGACCTCAAGTCTCACAGCACTTCACTTTTTGGCGTATGTTAAAGCTTTGGGCAGACCCCAAGCTTAGTAACAAAGATCTAGACTTCGAGCAGACCTCAAGTCTCACGGCACTTCACTTTTTGGCATACGTTAAAGCTTCGGGCAGACCCCAAGCTTAGTAACAAAGATCTAGACTTTGAGCAGACCTCAAGTCTCACGACATGGCACTTTATTTCAGCTCACGTTAAAGCTTAGGGCATACGCCAAGCTTAGTAACAGTCTTGGGCTTTGGGCAGACCCCAGGTTCAATTTCGTAAATCCTTCACTCTCATTGTGGGAAATTTCCGGTCTCACTTCATAATCTGTGGTTACACATCATTTCATCACTTCCCTGTATATCCACCCAACATCATTCCCACATCCCCCACATCACTTCGGAGTCTCTACTATTTACATCGCGCTATGATATATTAATCCACGCTCATACAGATCTATCAGCCATTCTAAGAGCGCCCATCAGCAGGATCTAACTAACAAATTCTAGTTTAGTACCTCTGCTATCAGAAGCAGAAGTACCTTTATCCTCTTACATCACGCCGCACTCACGCCGCTTGTAACGACCGAGACACTAGACTTAGGTTGAAAGACGCTGTCTAGAGTCAGAGAGGTCGGATCTGTCCTTTATCTCAATAAACAGAATGCCTCTTGCGAGGTATTGTCTGAAGTAGAGCAGATAAGGGATTGCGAGTTAAGAACTAGCTAAGGTACATCCTAGTTCTCTACTAGTTCTTATACTATGCCTTAGAGTCATATCCACGAGTCATTATGAGTCCGTATGAGTCAAGCATAAAGGAGACAAAGGGAGACTAGTCGAGACGAGTCAGTATAGTACAATATGAGTCATGAAAAGGAGAAAAGGTGAGCGCAGCCGCACACGTGAGTAGGTCACGTGGTAGAGGAGTGTAATAGTCCAAGTAAAGGGTGAAAATCGTAACATTACCCCCTTCCTATCCAAGTTTTCCCTGAAAACTTCCTAATGTCTGTAAGGTTCGCCCGTGATGTTGCCCTCTGCATCTTTGTCCCAATGGTCCTCCCAGTCGGCGGTGTCGTAAAACTCATTGCGTCGTTCTTCTTCTAGGATTCGAGGATGCTTCGAGCAGTCTCGAGGGAAATGTCCAGTGTTGTTGCACCACTGGCATTTGCACTTAAGGCAATCCTGCGAGAAGTGTCCGTGTTCGCCACAGTAATAACAGTTGCCGTTGTTGGGGTAGGGGTGTTTTCGGACCACGTTCTTGCCCTTGTCGGTGGGTTTGTAGGTCTGGGTCGGAGTGGGTAGAGGTCCGGCAGACTGAGTACGTCGAGAAGAGGAAGGAGCGGGGGTCGATTGGGAGGAGGTTGTGACCGGCTTCTTTTGGTTTTGTAGTAAGGCGGTGTTGATCTCAGCGAGTTGTCGTTGGGAGGCGGACTCCTTTTTGGCGGAGTTGGCGTTTCGTCCCGCGGATCGGAGCTTCTGGGCGAGTTCGGGGGTGATAAGTTTTTCCATCTGTTTGCAGATGGTTGCGGTGTCTTCGGGTGAGAGGGAAACGGGGTTTGGAGGTGGCGATCGTCGATTACCTGCATAGGGAGTGTAGCGCGTCTGGGTCGACTTGGCATAGTGGGAAGTGGACAGTGCGCGCGAAGCGTCCCTTGTAAGTGGAGGAGGAGACGATGGTGCTGAGATGAATTGTTGAGATGAAGTCGGGGAAGTGGCTGGTTTCTTCGATACCTGGCGACGGGTTTCGATTACTCGGTTGAACTTCCGCATTCGAGTCCTTTTGTTGATTTCGCCCAATGTTTTCCATGCCAGAGCTTTGTTCTGGTCCGCAGTCTTCTGCAAACCAGCGATGGTTGCTCGAATGCTGGCGTCGTTCCTAGCCAAGGTTTCGATCATGGTGATGTCTTTACCCATGGGAATTTCCCAACTTTTGTCCGTAGCCTTGAGTAGGTTCTGGACAAAGGTCGGATCTTGGAACCAGATAAGAGCTTTGCTGGGGGTGATGGCAATGTCTTCAGTCCCTTCTACGTTTTCAGCCCAGTAATGAGCGTCTGGTGCCATGTTGTCGTCAATGTAGATGAATTCGGTGGAGTTGTTAGAGACCATATCGATATGAGATGAGATTGAAGTTGGTGAGGTTGGAATTGTGAGGTTGGGGTGTTGGTGAATTAGTGAGATTGGGTCGAGTTTAAATAGTCGATGGATGTATGTCGTAGTTTGTGTTTCTTTTTGTATGCCGATAACATTTTGTTGGCACCTTTGATGTATGACTCGGGTTCCCATGAGTCATCTCCGGATGAGTAGTTTTTCCATTTGATCAGATAGTGATATCCACGACCGACTTTGTGATGATTTAAAATGGCTTCGACTTCGTATTGTTCTTCGCCATCGATAAGGTCAGGAGGTGGGTTGGAAAAGCTTGGCCCGTGGACGTCGGTCTGTCTGAATGGTGAGAGAAGGGTGGTGTGGAACACGTTGTGAATTTTCCAACGTTTCGGAATGTCCAGCTGATAGGTCAGGGGTCCTAAGATTTCTTTAATCTTGAAGGGTCCTTCTCATTTTGGGGCGAATTTCTTCGGGTACGTCGTTTTCAAATTACGAGCGTCCAGCCAAACTTTATCTCCCTTCTTGAACGGTTTAGCGTCTCGCTTAAATTGTTCGAGCATTCGGATCCGGGCTAACTCGTGAGCAGCTAAGGCCTCCTGGCGGGCACATTTTAGGGCGTCAAGTCGAGCCTTGACAGTCGGAAATTTAGTGGAGTTGAATGTCAGGGGAATGGCTCGAGGTGTGATTCCATACATGAGTTCGAATGGGGTGTGCGTGCGATCGGCGTGTCAGCGATTGTTGTGGGTGAACTCGAGGGTAGGGAGAGTCGATGCCCAAGTGTCTGGATGTAGAGAGCAATAAATGGATACGTAGGCTTCGATCTCTTGGTTGACTCGTTCTGTGGCTCCGTCAGATTGGGGATGATAGGCCGTGGATAAGGATGATTTGATCTCCAGGAGTTTAAGGAGTTCTCGAAATGCTTTTGCCGCGAATTGTGGTCCTCAATCAGAAATAAATTTGTCAGGGAGTCCGAACCTCGAATAGAGTCGGTCTAGCAGCATATCGGCGGTTTTTGCTGCGGTCTGGGTCTTGTTTGTTGGGAATAAAATTACCCCCTTCGTAAGCCCATGATCTACCACGATCATGACTGAATCATAGCCTTCGGAGACAGGTAAGTCCGTGATGAGATCCATGGAGCAGTTGGCGAATGGTCGATCCGATTCTGGACCAGGGATTGGCATTAGAGCGGGTTTTGTCGGGCTTCGGTTAATTTTGAATTGTTGGCAAGTGGCGCAACCTTTCACATAGTTCTTGACAAAAGTCCTCATGCCTGGCCACCAATAGAATCTGGCCATGTCGATGTAAGTTGCCAATTCTCCAGGATGTCCTGCTGTAATCGGATAGTGAAATTGTTTTACAATCTGACGTCGGAGATTGTCGTCCTTAGGAATGTATTGTCATCCTTGGTAAAACAGCATTGGTTTTCCATTTAACTCCTCGGTGGTCCAGTCGGCAAGATCGTCCGTCAGTTCTGATGGTCCATCTTCCAGTAGCAGTTTCAAAGCTTCCGCAGTGTTAGTGTCCAAGACTTTAGAATCAGCGATTTGCTGCTGAAGTTCCATGTCGATGAGGTTAACGAACAGACTATCTGGTAGCATCGTCACATCTTCATTGTCATTGTCTCCTTCAGGTATGTGATCCGGTCGGCGAGAGAGAGCGTCAGATTGGTACATTTTTGATCCAGGGACATGGACCAGTTCGAGGTCAAATTCGGAAATGAACAGATGCCAGCGAGCTTGTCGACGGTTGAGTTTCTGTGGGGATCTCCAGTACGTCAGGTTTTTGTGATCAGATAGTGCTATGGTTGGATGGGGTGATCCATGGATGTAATGGCGCCACTCGGTGAGGGCGCGGACAAGTGCCAGAAGTTCTCGATCATAGATTTCGTAGTTTCGTTCGGCCGGGGAAAAGGTTTTCGAAATGAAGGCGCACGGGTGACGATCTCCGTTCCCATCCATTTGGGTGAGTAAAGCTCCAGTTGCGTGTTTTGAGGCGTCCGATTCGATTTGGAAAGGTCTCGTTGGATCAGGGATCATAAGAACAGGTTCTTCCGTGAATCGTGTTTTCAGAGATCGGAAGGCATGCCGTTGTAGTTCTCCCCAGATAAATGGAACACCCTTCTGAAGTAGGATATATAGGTCGTGAGCAAGTTCCGCGAATCGAGCGATGAATTTCCGATAGAAGTTTCCAAAACCTAGGAAAGCCCGTAGCTCCTTTACGTTGGTGGGTTCCGGCCAGTCAGCGATGCCCTGGACTTTAGCTGGGTCCATCGAAACCTTGTTGTGTTCGATGATCATTCCGAGGAAAGGGACTTTGGTTTGGGCAAAAACACATTTCTCTGCTTTGAAAAACAGATCATTCTTAGTGATGATGTCGAAGAGCTCGAGTGTCGCCTCGTGTAATTTTTCCAGGGTGTTGGCATAGATCATGATGTCGTCCATGTACACGATACAGTAGCCTTTCTTCTTCATTTCGCCTAGAATGTCGTCCATCATTGCTTGGAAGGTGGCTGGAGAGTTGCACATGCCGAAAAACATGACGGTTGGTTTGAAGAGTCCCCGATTGGTAATGAATGCTGCTTTCCATTCATCTCCCTTCCTGATTCAGATGTTGTTGTATCCCAAACGAATGTCAAATTTTGAGAAATACTTAGCGCCTTGAAGTTGATCCATGAGTTCCGGGATATTAGGAAGTGGGTACGCATTTTTGACCGTCTTCTCGTTCAAATATCGATAGTCCTGACAAGGTCGGAAACTTCCATCTTTCTTGCTGACGAAGAAGAAAGGTGAGGCCATGGGAGATTGGGATGGAACGATGTAGCCCTTCTCCAGATTCTCGTCGATGAATTTGTCCAGTTCTTTCTGTTCGATAGGCGAGAGATTATATTTCTTGAAAACTTTTGGTTCGAAATCTGCCTTCATCTCAATCTTGTGATCCCAAGATCAAGGTTCAGGGAATTGTTCCGAGGACTTCTTATCGAAAAGATGGAGGTACGAGTGGTATTCCTTTGGGACTAATTCTTCCAGAGGTATGACAGTTTTCTTTTCCTGTTGGGCAATGGAGGTTGCCGTGGTTGCTTTCGCGTTGATTGAGATTTCGGAAGGGGCTTCAGGATCGGAAATGAATGAAATTAGGAGGGATTTGTCTTCTTCCTCTTCTTCTGCTGGTTTGTCCGAGAGGGTTTGTTCAATGACTTCGGGTAAGGATGCAGATTTTCCTCGAAATTTGAATTTCATTGGTGGTCTCTTCCATTCCAGGGATCCTCGTTTCCAATCAATGGTCGGGTTTTCCTGTTCAAGCCAGGGAAAGCCAAAGATCAGTTGTTGTTTTCCCAATCCAGAGATGAGAAAACGAGTTTTCCGTGTCCGAGTGCCAAAGTTTACGTCGAGTTCTGTGAAATGCGAGATGGTACCCTTCTTTTTCTGGGTTCCATCCACGTTAAACACGATTAGGGGTTCCTCGAGCCTTTCCAATGGTAGTCGATGTTTTCGAGCGAAATTTTGGTCCATAAAGGTTCCTCCGGCTCCCGAGTCAATGAGAGCCTTGGTTTCAACGATTTTTCCATCACACGAGATTCGAATAGGAAGATGCATGGTTTTATTCGAGATCTCGGCTAATGTTACAGAGTAGATGGAAAGAAAAGGAGATGCTGACGTTGAGGCAGATCTCCGCGTTAAAAACCCTCTTCTTCGGCTATTTCAAGGACTTTTGAGGCCTCATCGTCTGGGAGACTGTCGACAATGGATCGGATGTAGGTGTGGGCGTCTCGAGCTGTTTTAAACTGTGGTTTCGAGGATGAGGAATTATTGTTTGAAGATCGGTTGTTGTTCTGAGGAAACTTCTTCTTCCGGGGTTGGTCGCAGTCACGAGATCGATGTCCTGGCTTCTCGCAGTTGAAGCATTTTCCCTCTTTCATGAGTTTTTGTCGTTCGGGGGACATGGCGTCGATGTCCATAGCGTTCGGGTCTTGGTTTCGAGAGTTGTTATTGGATTGGGTTCGGTTTTGTCCAGAATTGTATCGGGGATTTCGGCCCATTGCAGTCATGAGTCGCCGCCAGTTGTTGTCGAAGAGGATGGCCTTTTCATACCATCTGTCAATGGTTTCTGGAATACGTTCCATGGTCATGATTCGTTCGACCAGTTTCGGTTTAAGGGATTTCTGGTAGAGGTCGATTAAGACTCGGTGGTTGGGGTTTTGTCCGGAGGAAATTCCTGCTTTTCCTACTAGGAGTCGGAATGTTGTCGTGTGTTCTTCGGCTGGTTTGTCTCCTTGTCTGAGTCGTCCCAGGTCACTTAGAGCTTCGTTGACCTGGTCGACGTTTTTGAAAGTGTTTTTGAACGCCGTCATAAACTCTTCGTACATCGGGAATTTGATGTCATCGCCGTCCATGCACGACCTGATGAATTGTTCTTTCCACATGGCGGGTTTGCCTGATTCCAATAGAGAGAGTACAAAGGCGATCTTCTTGTCGTCATCATCGTAGACCTTCTTGTTGATCATCAAGTAGACTGCGCAGTCCTGAGTAAACCGCTGAAGTTTCGAGCGATTTCCGTCGAAGGGTTTTGGTAGGTTGATGCGCAGTTCCTTCGCATCTTTGTTCTGGGGTGCGGTAGTTTCGGTAGGTGCCTGATACATTTCTTCATCCTGAGGTTGTTGGGGTCCAGCTTGGTGCGCCATTGAGATGTCTCGGGGTAGTTCGTATCCTCGAATCGTAGAGTCGGGGGATTCGGTGGTGGTTCAGGATGGCGGTTCTGTTTTGCTGAAGAATTCGGGTTCAGGAATTTCGGGTTCGGGGATCGGTTCTGGCTTTGGTGTTGGTGGAACGTATAACGAGTTCTGAGTTCTTCGGTGCGATCCGTAGTTCGAAGGTACGTAATTAGCCGCCTTGGCGTAGCGGGTAAGTGCGTCCGAGGTAGTCGGGTAGGCGTTCGGTAGGGCTGATGGTCCTACTTGTAGTGAGACTTCTTTTCGTTTAGCGAGAAATGTCTTTTGATCAGCGGTGGACCAAGTTTCTTCGGGTGGATAATCGTTTTCTGTTTCTTCAACAGGATAAGCCCAAGATGCGAGTTCGGTGATAAAGGTTTGTCAGGGAAGAGAGTGGAGAGGAGTGAGCTTATATTCGATGATTCGTTGGACAGTTTCGGGGTCGTGTTCGATCTGTAATTTTCGTCGAGGAGGGCCTAAACTCCAGGGGTCCGTTTCGGTGGATAAGGCGTCGCTTGTAGACACAAGCGACGAGGGTTCGAGTAGCTAGTTCTTTTGTAATGACCGAGACACTAGACTTAGGTTGAAAGACGCTGTCTAGAGTCAGAGAGGTTGGATCTGTCCTTTATCTCAATAAACAGAATGCCTCCTGCGAGGTATTGTCTGAAGTAGAGCAGATAAGGGATTGCGAGTTAAGAACTAGCTAAGGTACATCCTAGTTCTCTACTAGTTCTTATACTATGCCTTAGAGTCATATCCACGAGTCATTATGAGTCCGTATGAGTCAAGCATAAAGGAGACAAAGGGAGACTAGTCGAGACGAGTCAGTATAGTACAATATGAGTCATGAAAAGGAGAAATGGTGAGCGCAGCTGCACACGTGAGTAGGTCACGTGGTAGAGGAGTGTAATAGTCCAAGTAAAGGGTGAAAATCATAACACCGCTCTCATTCAGTGCGCCCCATTTCATCTCCGCCTTCATATTCAGTTACTTCAGCCCATCCTCCAGGAATCTCTAACACTTCCATTCCTGCTGGACCCCATACCCAGCCCATCCACGTTGCCACCAACTCCCCATTACAGTACTCCTACCTCCTCTATTCAGTTATCGCTCTCACTGGACTCATTATCACCTGTATCCTCTCCTTCCTTCTCACCATTGGAATCTTACTCGGTTTCTCCCTCTTCTTCACCCCCATTTCCAATTGCCCCAGTCATTCCATTTAGTCACATATTCATCTCGGTAGAACCTTTTCTCATTTACTTTCGTATTGCTTATCCCATAAATTTGTTACCCTTTGAATCTTCTGCTATCCTGTACGTATATTGCATATACTGACTTGACGCACTCTATACTACTGTCTATTATTTACTAGACACCTGTAGCTCTTTACCCTTACCTAACCGTACCATCGTTTAGACTCAACTCATCTTTACACCTCAAATATCTCTAAACGTAAGATTGTTAAACCAATTACTCAATCACTGGAATACTTGAACATAAGCCCATTCTTGGAAACCCAGGCCTAACAAAATTGGCGTTGACAACGCGCACTCACCCTCCTTGACGCAATGCCAACCAAGGTAAGGAGCTCGTTGAATGCAGTCCAATAATAATAGACACTAACGTCCAAGCAAGGGTGCTAGCATTGCCCGTAACCATAAGGCGCAACAGAATTTAACGGAAACTGTTATATCTATCAAGTGTAAGGTCGGATACCAAGTGGTTGAAATGGCAGAGGCAGAGAGTAGAAATCGGATGAGACTTGACGGTGATATAGCTGACACCCAAGAGAGAGTTGATCGAATGAGACTTGACGCTGAAGAGATGTAGATGTCAACAAATTGAAGTGTAACAAGTAGAACATTGAAAGACCTCTTGACTTTTGCGCAAGATCAATTACAAAGACAGAATGTAGAACCAACCGCTACAGCCAGCTGAACATTTGCGTATTTACCAAGGTTTGTGATTGGTGCATAATGCTCAACATGCCCGTCTGCCCCACGACTATTAATACTTGCTTTTCTAAGTCGAAGTTCATTGTGAACCACATTCAGGCCGTACATTTATTGCGCTCGCTCCTAAATATTATATCTCTGGAACAAAAATGCAATGAGTTGTTAGAAGTCATGATTACCCGGAAACGCCATATTGATAACGTGTTGCGGCAAGCCGCAAACACGTTATCAAGGTTATTGTCATACCAGGAAATCTTGGACAGCGCACAATTCATATGATTAACTGTTGACAGAGATGAATATATCTACGACCGAGAAGGCAAAGTTGTACGTACATTGAATCCAAGGAACAAGAAGAACTTTTACTTAGAAAAGCAAGTATCAATTACGAGTGCTCACACACGTTATGGAGCGGATGGGCCTGCGAGAACCAATGAGCGTCGTGTACTGACCGTGCGAAAAGAGTGAACAACTCGCGTTAGATGAGGCATCTCTCCATATCCAAAGTAAGTAAGCAGTCAGATGAGTGCAAATCCCACGGTCAGTACTTAGTGAAGGCTTTGAATTAACAGACTTCAAAAGCAAGGAGAGGCGTGACTGTGGGGAAAGCGACAACGGTCTCCGTTAGAACGCAACTATTGAAATGAACGAGTCTTACTGCGTAAGAACTCGTAATTTGGCATCAAAGATTGTGAACGACCACGGACTAGGATCGAATATGTCAATACAGGGCAACTCATCATAATCGCCATTCGTTTAGACCTTCCTCGTAGCTATCTCGCCATGCATTTCTGACGAACTGAAGATTTGTTAGTACGTCGAACAATCCACGATACGTACGTCGGAATAGCTGACGATCTCATGCACACTGTCGCGTATGAACAAGCAAAGAGGATGAATTGCAGAAACCATAGTCCTTCTCGCACCACAAACACATATCCAACCAAACCACCATCCCTCATCCCAAACCATCCCTCATCCCAAATCACCATCCCTCATCCCAAACCACCATCCCTCATCCCAAACCACCAAAATCCTTCCCAGACCTTCCTTCGACAACTTTCCGACACGCTGGATCAACTGGTCATTTTAGCTGATCAGGCGATACAAAGCGGGTACTTGCAAATTTGGGCGGAGCCCGAGCTGAAGTCCACAAGTAAGATTATGAGTATAGGTTTCAAGCTCATCACTCACCGTACTGAAAGAGCATCATGCAGGCTCGGTGGTTGGAACGACTTCGACAACCGCGGTACCACATTGAAGCTAAAGCAGAATGAACGAAGACAGTCAAGTCGTGTTGGATACTGCGAAGTAGATTGCATACTTCCTGACATATAGCAGCGATGTAAATCGACGGTCAGTCGAAGTGGGAACACAACGCACGATCTGGGGAATAAGGTAGAAATAAGGTCAGTACAGTCAGTGAACGTTGAGCTGTCTCGAGGTGAAAAATACGCACGACCTATGGAGGAGATGGAAGCGACAGGTCAGCGTCTAAAGGAAATCAGTCTAGTAAAGCTCGTACTCGCTACGATAACAGAAGTTAGTACAAACTGTGGTGTGAAAGATCCAAGTAGACACACGAGCTGCGGAACATATCGCCAGGATCGATATATCATCAGGAGGGCGTTCAAGAGAACACGGAACGGTGTACCTGCTATATGGGGATTGGTTTGAATCAACCTCTTATGAAGCCTAAGTGACCCACCATCTAAGGAACGAAGGCGCAGAACTAACGGTCAGCATGCAAATTGTTCAGACAACCGTGTAACGCACGGTCTAATGAAATGAAACAGTAGCGTTTAATTCAGAGTAGGTCAAGCTTTGGGAGATAATGGTACGCACAGCCTTGGGTATCCAAAGTCAGTAGGAATTGACAGAGAGAAAAAATTGTGTAAACATACCAACTGAGGGACAGAATGAATGCGAAAGGATCATTATGTAGAGTAATATCAACGTACGAGCTGGAGATAAATTAGTTAACCCAGGTGCTTGGGAAGGACAATCGCGCACAAGCTATATGGTTGTAGCGATAGGTCGGTAAAAGTGGTTTCGGCGAAGAAATACGACCGACTTTCTGCATGTACAGGAAAGATGGGTAGATTAGTCGTTTGGTCTGGAAGTGCATCAGACACCTACACGCTCCTGACAAAAAAAAGAGGTTAATCGAAGAAGAAATAAATGGGTGTCACCTACAGCTGAGCCCTTGGAAGTCAAAACATAGACGAGGTCAACAGAACGTAAAAGGATGAAGAAGTAACACACAGGCTAGTGCGGTGTTAGTGACAAGATTCGAGAGATACAATATCACCAAAATAGTATACCTGCTGTAAGATAGTAACAAGAATGATGATGATCCCAAAGCAAATGTCCCAGAACAAAAGCAACCCACAGTCTCAGAGGCGAATCGCAAGCGATATTAGTGTAAGCTAGAGGTCAACTGGGAGGCGGCACGTACTTCCTGATGAACATAGTAGATAAGCAACCAAGCTGCCGAAGTATGGCTGAGAAGAATGAGGGTCGCACCGCCTAACAAGAAGGATTCAGCACCAACAACCAACGTGACTGAAGGAAACAGAACACACAAGCTGTAAGCAATAAGATAAGAAACATCAGATAAAATAATTGGGGGGCCAAAAAACATACAATCTGGAAATTTGAATAAAGAGAAGGCAGTTAATTGGATAAGCACTGGAAGGCTGAGAGAAATGACAAACATCCTATGAGAGACAGGACATAAATAAAAGCAGCTATGGGTATGTGAATTATCAGACGACAAACCAGCTATGAGAGCGATGAGCATGGATCACGGTACTCAATTGAGGGGACAACGCACGATCTGTGAGCGAAAATGGGATCAACGTAGGTCACGGTGCTCAATTGACGGGACGACGCACGAGCTGTGAGCGAGAATGGGATCAACGTAGGTCATGGTGCTCAATTGAGGGGACGACGCACGAGCTGTGAGCGAGAATGGGATCAACATAGGTCACGGTGCTCAAATGAGGGGATGACGTACTTGCTGTGAGCGAGAATGGGATCAACGTAGGTCACGGTCCTCAATTGAGGGGACGACGCACGACCTGTGAGCGAGAATGGGATCAACATAGGTCACGGTGCTCAAATGATGGGACGACGCACGAGCTGTGAGCGAGAATGGGATCAACGTGGGTCACGGTGCTCAATTGAGGGGACGACGCACGAGCTGTGAGCGAGAATGGGATCAACGTGGGTCACGGTGCTCAATTGAGGGGACGACGCACTAGCTGTGAGCGAGA
>Ga0247741_1001615_pt1 | contig 12515 bp, 10 predicted proteins | sample UWRJL213509R2_FD_180945 | JGI IMG/M metagenome (GOLD analysis project Ga0247741, IMG submission 180945) | Plant litter microbial communities from Arlington Agricultural Research Station in Wisconsin, United States - UWRJ-L213-509R-2 | ecosystem: Environmental > Terrestrial > Plant litter >... | reverse complement strand
TGCCTCATTAATAAATCGCGCTAAGCCTAGCCGTTAAGTGGGCAGCGCTGGGAGCCGTAACACAGACTAACAACCAGCTTAGAGCATTGTTGTAAGCAGCCTATTCTTCAAAATCGCGGACTGAAAATAGAGTCAGTCAGGCAAACTTCACAGGGAAATTTGTGCGGGGCGCTTCATTTGGACACTTACTTTTAAGTAGCCAAAACAACCCTGCCGCAAAGAGCCGCGTTTTATACCAAAACAACCCTTCAATAGCAATGACTAGCTGATTTTTTAGCCAAAAAAGATGGATAAATCCGTTAATTTTTAAAGAAGGCCACGTTCCGCGAAGGAAATCACTTCTCTGTCGCCAACAACCATGTGATCGATAACCCGGACATCGACAAGACTAAGTGCATCTTGCAGGCGTTGGGTGATGCGCTGGTCAGCCTGGCTTGGCTCGGCCACTCCAGATGGATGATTGTGAGCGAGTATTACAGCGGAACAGTTTCTAGCCAGCGCTTTTTTCACAACCTCTCTGGGGTAAACCGATGCTCCATCAATCGTGCCGAAAAATAATTCGTCGTAAGCGATTAGCCGATGCTGGTTATCCAGAAACAAAACCGCAAAGACTTCGCGCGGTTGATGGCGCAATTGTGCGCTTAAGTAGTTGCGGACCAAATCCGGGCTGGTGAGAGCATCGCCCTCTTTCAAGCTGGCCGATAGGTGGCGTCGCCCCATTTCCAGCACGGCTTGCAGCTGCGCATATTTTGCGGACCCCAATCCTAAGCCTCTGCAGAAATCGGATTGGCTCGCCTCAAGCAAAGGCCGCAAACCACCGTATTCACTCAATAATTCTCGTGCAAGGTCGACCGCAGATTTGCCCACGCAGCCTACGCGTAAAAAAATCGCGAGTAGTTCAGCGTCTGAAAGAGCCTGAGGGCCATTTAGTAAGAGTTTTTCACGGGGACGTTCAGCGGCGGGCCAATCGGCAATCGACATAAGTGCTCCTTGTCGTTAAAACTACGGCTATCAATAAATCCATTTATGATCCCTTTATGATGCATGGATCAGCGCGCACAGGATGCTAGTTGCAGCCTATTTCGTCAAGTAGATGGACGGGCACAGTCATCATGCACTGTGCCCGCTAATATTACTGAACTTGCGGTGCCATCCACTCAACCACATCCTTACTTAAATCTCTTAAGCATTTGCGGGTTGCGGAGCAAACGGTCACACCATAGGTTCCCAAGTCGGTAACGTCACTGGTCTGGGTAAATTCATTTAATGTCATGATGGCGCAGGTATGTTTCGCGGTGACAATAGAATCCTTATTCTTGACCAGCGCCGCCGTAACTTTCACTTTGGGTAGGCTGGATTCCTGTTTAGTACCGAATTGGCGCTTTTTCTGGTCGCCAAGGACTAGTTGCTCAATATCTATCGCTAGTACTGGTATGACGCCGTTGCGAATCTCGGCTGCTGTGGAAACGGGTTTTAACTTTATGCCACTGAATTGCGCTTGCTCGACCAGGTTTTCCACTAGCACTTTATCGATGTCGCAGGGAAATTCAGATTGCTTATATTTGTAGCCCGTGACATTGAAACCCAGATTTTGGTTGACGTATACCAGCGGTGCTTTGTCGCTGAATGGTGGGGCGTCAGCGGCAATAGCGAATAAAGGAAATGCGAGCGCGAGTGTTGATAGTAATAATTTCATGATCTTGTCCTCGTAGGTGAGTCGGCGGTTTAAGGCAACATCCTAATTAGTGCAGTAAATGTTCTGCAGTGGATGTGCGTAAGTTGAATATATTGCAACACCGGAAAAAAACACTGACCATGGAAAAACCGCGTGCTTACCTTTTGCTTACCAAAATTAATACTATAAAAATCAATAAGATATAAATCACATGGCTGATGGCAAGGCTTGTATAACCCCACTAAAATCTTGCAGAATTAACCAAGGCCGAAACACTGAATTTGTGTGAAGCTAGCGGTACAACAATAAGAAGGGTTTATTCAGACGATATTCCCAATGCGCAATTCCCATGCGCAATTCAAAGGTATGTAAGTTGTGATGGCACACGATAATGACAATGGCTTCACGCTCGGCGATGTACAGGTATCGCCCTCCCACAACACCCTGAACTTGGGCGAAAAATCTATTAAGTTACAACCCAAGGTGATGGCGGTTTTGCACTACCTTGCCGCTAACCACAAACGCGTTATTAGCAACGAAGAGTTGATGGAACGGTTGTGGCAGGGCCGCGTCGTCACCCACGGCTCGGTGCAAAAAAGTATTAATGCCCTTAGAAGCGCATTTGTAGAGCTGATCGGTGAGCGAGATATTATCGCCCATTACTCCAAACGCGGTTATCAACTCACTATCGAACCCTCGTTTGCCAGCGCGATTACGCCAGCGCTGCAGATCGCTGAATTCAAAGTCGATAATGAGATAAACCCGAAACGTTTCTTTTACCAGCATAGGCTGCGTTTTGCTTTCGCCGGTGTAGTTGCAATCCTGCTTCTGACTTTTTACGGATTCAGCATGAGAACCCTGCCGATTGTGAAAAATCACAAAACGGTATTTAGCTCGACTCAGGGTTACACCAACGAAACCGGGCACGAGCGCAACGCCGCGCCGCATCCCGACAATAATCATGTGGCTTATATTCGCGAGAAATTTAACGCGCGCCATCCCGGTGAAACAGAAAGTGAAATTATTATTCGCGACAATACCGGTAAGGATTGGCGCATCGCTAATAGTGATGGGTCGTGGTTTAAATTATCCTGGTCGCCAGCAGGGAAATCGCTGGTGGCGGTTGAAGTTAAGCATCGCGAAGGTCTGCCTCTAGGGCCTAATTTTTATGAGAAGCAAAACTTCCTTTATTCTTTTCATATCTTCTCGCTCGACCTCGCCACCAATCGTCTGCTCGAAAAACAATTGTTGAGCCAATGGCAGGGCCGTATTTTCAGCGTGACCTGGTGGGATGAAAACACCCTCGAAATCGTCGCCAAGCAGGGGCCGAACGCAGGCAACGCCCGCTACCGATACGCCATTCAGGACCAACAACTCAAGCTGTTGGATGATCTCGAAGGCGTAACCAATCCCATCGCCAGCACTGTGTTAAAAAAGAAAACCGCTGTCGCCAGCCTGCACAAAGGCACAGTTCAAATAGATTTTTTGAATGAAAACCAAAGCCCTATTTCCCGATCACAACTGGATTTTTCAGCGGTAGACATTAGCTGGATTCCCGATGGCAGCGGCGTTTTGGTATACGCGGAGGAAGAGCGAAAACTTTTCGCGCTCTATACCAATGGCGAGCAGCTTGCGATTCCGCTGGCCGACACCAAAGATAAAATTTTCTCGCGGCCACGCTTCAGTCCCGATGGTCAGGCGATTTTCTACACCGAGGAGAAGCGCAGTTCCAATATTGTCCACCTTGGGTTAGATGGCGCTAAAACCCGATTGACCGACACCACCGACCTCAATTATTCCGCGAGCTTTTCACCCGATGGCGAGAAAGTTGTCTACGCCTCGGTGCGCAACAATCAAACCCATTTGTGGCTAGTTGAGAATGGCCAAGAGCGGCAGCTAACCAGCCAACCCATTCCTAAAAAAGTCGGTGCTATTGTGTGGTCGGCAGATGGTGCTCATTTGGTTTATAACGCTGGTACGCAGATTTATCACCACAATCTGGAAACGTCGGAAAACGCTTTGCTTTTGGCGGGTACCGAAAGAATTGAACCGCTCGCTTATTCCGCCGCTAATAAACGCTTGCTCGCGGTAAAAACCAGCGGTGAGGTGAGAAACCTGTGGCGTATTGACCTTGGCAGCAATCAGCAAAAGCAGCTGACCTTTGGTTCAGTGGGTTCGGCGGTGGAATATAAAGGCGATATTTATTTCCAGTATCTGGGCGAAAGTGCGCTCTGGGTATTGCACAGCAAAGGCGATGCTTTGGAGCAACTTGGATCAGCGCTCGGTGACTACAGCAAACTGTTAAAAGTTGATGATCACGGTATTTATTTCGTTAGCGGCGGCGTTTGCCGGGAATCGGACATCTATTATTTTCAATTTGGCCAAGCCGTAAAATCGGTCTTTTTAAAGCGCGATAGTCAAATAGTCGCTACTACATCTTTCAACGCCAACGAGGGCGTGCTCCAAACCGAATGCTACCTGCCGGAAGCGAATATCGTCCTCTTGAAATAAGAGGACGTTAGTCTTGCAGCCTTGGCGTCTCCCATCACCTAAAAATTTTCAGTTATCCGGCAATTAGCGGTGATATTTGGCTGTTTCTGGAGTTAGTAGTCAGTTACATTGCGCTACAATTAACAATTGTTCATTTTCGCTAAGGCGCGCCCATGAGTTCGCTCACCAATAAACGTATTTTGCTCGGTGTAACCGGCGGTATAGCTGCTTATAAAAGTGCTGATCTCGTGCGCCGCCTGCAAGATGCCGGTGCCGAGGTACGCGTGGTGATGACCGCCGCCGCGCAGGAATTTATTACGCCCTTGACTATGCAGGCGCTGTCCGGCAACCCGGTTCACACCACACTGCTCGATCCTGAAGCTGAAGCTGGGATGGGTCATATCCAATTAGCGCGCTGGGCGGATTTGATATTGATCGCGCCCGCCAGCGCAGACTTTATCGCGCGACTGGTTCAGGGGCAGGGCAATGATTTGCTCACCACAGTTTGTCTCGCAACTTCCGCTCCTATCGCCGTAGCGCCCGCTATGAACCAAGGGATGTGGCGCAATGCGAGCACGCAGGCTAACGTTGAGATTTTGATCGAGCGCAAGATTGCGATATTCGGGCCCGCTGCCGGTGAACAAGCTTGTGGCGATGTTGGCCCTGGTCGTATGTTGGAACCGCTGGCGTTGGTGGATGCCGCCGCAGGTTTATTTGCATCGGGAATTTTGGCCGGGAAAAAAGTCGTGATCACCGCTGGCCCCACGCGCGAGGCGATTGATCCGGTGCGTTACATCAGCAATCACAGTTCTGGCAAAATGGGTTACGCCATCGCCCAAGCGGCGGTAGATGCGGGCGCGCAAGTGGTATTAATTTCCGGCCCTTCGCAACTTGCGCCGCCGGAGCGCGTCACGCTAATAGACGTTACTACTGCTGCCGAAATGTTGGCGGCAAGTCTGCAAGATGCTAGTTCTTGCGATGTGTTTATCGCAGCGGCGGCGGTAGCAGATTATCGCCCCGTTGAAATTGCCGCGCAAAAAATTAAAAAAACGGCACACGAGACTATCACGCTTAAGTTAGTAAAAAATCCAGACATAGTGGCAAGCATTGCGGCGCTCCCGTCAAAACCTTACACCGTCGGTTTTGCGGCGGAGAGTGAAAATGTATTGGAATATGCCCAACAAAAATTGCTTCGAAAAAATCTGGATTTAATTATTGCCAACGATATAAGTGCAGCAGGAATTGGTTTTAATGCCGACGATAATGCCGTTACGATTATCGACACTAAACAACGTATAGAAATAAGCCAACGCAGCAAACAACAATTAGCGCGCGATATTATTGCGATAATCGCGCATAACCTAACTGCTAAACAATAATCAATTTGTAATTAAATCATGATCACCAAGGGGACATTGTGGACGATCTCGATAGCGACATAAACAAACCGCAGCGGCTGTTAAAAATTCCGCCCATGATTGCGCCGAGCCCATCAGGCGGTGGCTCACGATCCGCTATTCGCGCGAAAGAGCAAGCCAAGCGCAAAGCAGAAGCGCAACAGCGTTTATTATTTATGATGCTCGGCGGCGCGCTTATTTTAAATTTAATCCTGGCCTACTTTTTATACGGCATCATGGTTAAAAATGTCACCGAAAATAATGAAGAAAAATATATTCAGCAGGAGTTGGATTCAGGTTCTGTAGCGATAAAAAAATATCTCACAGAACATCAGGAAAAATTAAATCAGCTTGCACAAAATACCGCTGTCATTCAGGCATTAAACGAAAAAAATAAAGATACCTTTCCATTGCTCGCTGCCTCTTTTGTACCGCAAGTTGACCAAGCAATTGATTTAAAAATTCTCGTTGCCGGTGAAGTCGATGTAGACCCTAATGGCATAGTACCGATTCGCTACGCGGAACTGGATTTGTTGCGCCGTGCCGAGCGCAACGAAAATGCTTTCGCAGAAGCCGCCTTAATAAATGAAAAATGGCAAATACATTTTGTAGCGCCCGTTCACGCTGGTAAAGATTTACCGTTAATTGGAACTTTGATGCTAACGCTGGATGGCGAACCCGTTAAAAAGTTATTAGCATCAACAAATAGTAACAACCTTGGCGAAAAGAAATTAGAACAGAAATTTGCAAACTCAGCGCCACTTCTCGTTTTCAAAGCTGGTGCTGGTAACGCCGCTCCGAGCAAGTCATTAGATATTCCGGACAGCAATTGGCAAATTACTTTCACACCATCGGACGCATTAATTCAGCAAGCAGAAGAAGCACCGACCTTGTGGATACTTGCTATAGGTTGCGCTATCGCATTAAGTTTATTTTTAGCGCTGGTGTTGAGCCGCTTCCTTGTTAAAGTTGAAAAGGAGACCGAGCAACAACTCGTTCCTAATTCAGATATTAATAAAGCAACTATTGCCGCTATGGCAGATACTGCCCCCAGTCCGTTGTTTCAAAAGCAGGATATTTTGGATATTGCGGTCATCGATGAAGATGAAGATATTTTAGGCTTGAATGACACACGCAATAAAAAACAATCAGTGGCGCCAGTTGTTATTGATGAAGCCAGTATCCCTGCACATATTTTTCGCTCTTACGATATTCGCGGCGTTGTTGGAAAAGATTTGGATGCAGCCTTCGCCGAAAAACTCGGCCAGGCAATTGGTAGTGAAGCTATAGATAAAGGAGAGCAATCATTAATTGTTGCTCGTGATGGCAGAACTCACAGCCAAGAATTAACCACTGCGTTGATCAACGGTATTTTGCGCTCCGGTTGTAACGTGGTGAATATTGGTATCGTGCCAACACCGCTAATGTATTTTGCGACCTTTCATTTTTCAGATGTACGCAGTGGCGTTATGGTCACTGCGAGTCACAATCCCGCTGAATATAATGGCTTTAAAGTTGTGATCAGAAATAATGCCTTGGCCGATGAAGCTGTCATGCAATTACGCACGCGAATTCTGACGCAGCATGTGCATCAGGGAATTGGTGAAGAATCTTTCCGTGAAATAATTCCGCATTACATTGAGCGTATTTTTTCTGATGTTGCATTAGCGGGCGATGTCTCCATTGTTATTGATGCAGGCAATGCAGTCACTGGTGTAGTAGCGCCACAATTATTTGAAGAATTGGGCTGCCGCGTCACACCACTGTATTGCGATTTGGACGGTACCTTTCCCAATCACGACCCGGACCCAACGCAAGAAAGTAATTTATTTGCGCTTATCGAAAAAGTAAAAGAAGTGAACGCTGATATTGGTGTGGCGTTTGACGGCGATGGTGACAGATTAGTCGTTGTCACACCTAAAGGTGACATTATTTGGCCGGATCGTTTATTAATGTTATTTGCCAAAGATATTTTGGCGCGTCACCCGGGTGCCGATGTTTTATTTGACGTGAAATGTTCGCGTCAATTAAATCAGGTGATCAGTGGCTACGGCGGTCGTCCAATTATGTGGAAAACCGGTCACTCGCCCATGAAAGCGAAAATGGTGGAAACCGGCGCATTGATTGGTGGTGAATACTCCGGTCATATTTTTATCAAAGATCGCTGGTATGGTTTTGATGATGGCATTTATGCCATGGCGCGTTTGCTGGAAATTATTACGCTTCGCGATCAAAACATTGATGATATTTTCTCGGCATTTCCACAATTAATTATCACGCCCGAAATTAAAGTGGCAGTGCCCGATAACGTGAAATTTGATTTAATCAAAAAATTAAGCGAGACCGGCGATTTCCAACATGGAAATATCACCACCATTGACGGTGTACGCGTGGATTACAGCAAAGGTTGGGGCTTGGTGCGTGCATCCAATACGTCGCCCGCATTAACTTTGCGCTTTGAAGCGGAAACTGATGATGCGCTTGCTATAATCCAGCAAATTTTCAAGCGCGAATTACTCAAAATTGATTCCAGTCTTGTGCTCAAATTTTAAATTTTTTAACTTTCAGATAGTAGGAAATTGTTATGTCACTCAACCGTGATTCGGCGATGAATATCGCCAATGTATTAACTGAGGCGCTGCCTTACATTCAACGTTTCACCGGCAAAACCATCGTTGTAAAATTCGGCGGCAATGCAATGGAAGGCGAAGCTCTGCAAAACAGTTTTGCGCGCGACATTGTGTTGATGAAATTAGTAGGCATGAATCCCGTTGTTGTTCACGGTGGGGGGCCACAAATCGGCAGTTTGCTGGAAAAATTAAATATTAAATCTGAATTTGTTAATGGCATGCGCGTTACCGATAGCGCCACTATGGATGTGGTGGAAATGGTGCTCGGCGGTACCGTGAATAAACAAATCGTTAGCTTGATTAATCGCAACGGCGGCCAGGCAATTGGTTTAACCGGTAAAGATGGACAATTAATTCGCGCAAAAAAATTAACAGTCACTCACAAAACGCCAGAAATGGTTGCGCCAGAAATAATCGATATCGGTCATGTCGGTGAAGTCGAAAGCATTAATAAATCCGTTATTGATATGTTGATCAACAGTGATTTTATTCCTGTTATTGCACCCATTGGTGTGGGTGAAGATGGCTCTTCTTACAATATCAACGCTGATTTAGTTGCCGGAAAAATTGCGGAATTTTTGCACGCCGAAAAATTAATGTTATTAACCAATGTCGCTGGCCTGCAAGATAAACAAGGCAAGGTACTAACCGGTTTAAGCACTGCGCAAGTTGATGGCTTGATTGCAGACGGCACAATTTACGGTGGCATGTTGCCAAAAATCGCCTGCGCTTTGGATGCCGTAAACGGCGGCTGTACCAGCGCGCATATTATTGATGGCCGTGTAGATCACGCCGTGTTGTTAGAAATTTTTACCGACGCTGGTGTTGGTACACTTATTACTAACAAAGCGAAAGCATCACCAACAAAGTAAAAAAATATTTAAAACATAGTTAAAGATAGCTAACTGGTTGGATCTTATTGCGGTGCGTTATAAATTATCAATAACGTTACCGCAATTAATCAACAAGTCACGGATGTATGCAGCAAATGAACAAAGCTGGCAATAAAATATCGCGTCGCGAGCAAATATTATCGGCGCTGGCAAAAAGCCTCGAAGATAGTCCCGGAGAACGCATTACTACCGCTGCTTTGGCAAAAGTTGTCGGTGTTTCCGAAGCAGCTTTATATCGCCATTTCCCCAGCAAAACAAAAATGTTTGAAGGCTTGATTGAATATATTGAGGCGAATGTTTTTACTGAAATTACACTTGTTCTCGCGTCAGAAAAATCTGCAGCCAAGCGCTGTGAATTAATTATTAATACTTTACTGGTTTTCGCAGAGCAACATCCCGGAATGTCTCGCTTGTTAGTAGGTGATGCGCTAACTGGTGAAACAGAACGCTTGCGTCAGCGTATAGTGCAGTTTTTTGAACGAATTGAAACCCAATTAAAACAAATATTGCGCGATGCCGAATTGAAAAATAATTTGCAGTCTGCTCTTCCCGCTGCTGCCTTCGCACATTTTTTAATGGCTTATGTTGACGGTGCAATTTTGCAATATGTAAGAAGTAAATTTCAGAGTTCGCCGAGTTTATTGTGGTTGGAGCAATGGAAATTGCTAGCGCCTCTACTAATGCAAATCGAATTTGTAGAAGCGTAAAAAAACCGGCATTGCCGGTTTTTTTTATGTGAACTGGCTTTTAACTGACTTTACTATTTTGTCAGCCCGGTAATCTGGATAAATCTTTCTCTATCCTGATCATATTTTTCTGCAGCGGTTTGATGCTCTTCTTCGCGCTGTTTAATTTGAACATTCAAATCTTTGTCTTCAGCGCGCAGCGTCGCAATATTTTTCAAAATATCGTCGGGCACTGTTTTGCCGTTGCGCTCGATAGCTGCCGCATGACCTTCCTGAATTTTTAATTGCGATCTAACACTGACAAGATTCGCTTTCAAAATATTAATCGTATTGATCAATTCTTGCAGATTGCGTGCTTTAGCCGACTCAATATCCGCGACTGAACTATAAGTGCGGCGCAATTCCAAATCAGTTCGCGCTTGTTCTTTAGCAGCTTTGCGTTCTTTGGCAATACGTTCTGCATCTGCCTCTGCAGGTGCAGGCGCTACAACTTTTAATATCTCACCATTTAACGTCAACATTTCATAACCATTGCGCACGTATTGCGGTGGAATAGTTTGCGATACAACCTTGTGACCGTCATTGGTGGTGTAACGATAAAAAACGGTTTTATTGTCGGTCTTATCAGCTGCGAACGTATTTGCGTTCACGGCGATAAATAAACCGCTTATCAATAAAAGCTTTGCTATCAAAGAAAATCGTTGTTTCATAGCGGCCAATGTTAAATTGAAAATTGCATGGAATGCACAGCAAGCTCCGCCATGCATCACGTTTAATTAGTCTACGCCGTAAGTTGCACGATACGCTTTAATTTTAGCGACCATGTCCTGCTGGTTTGACTGAGTTTCAAGGTAATGGATTATATGATTTAAATTGATGATGCTGACCACAGGAATGCCAAAAGATTGTTCAACTTCCTGAATTGCCGACAACTCGCCCTGACCTTTCTCCTGGCGATTTAAACCAATCAGAACCGCTGCTGGTGCAGCACCGGCAGCCTTGATAATAGACATCACCTCACGCACTGCAGTTCCAGCCGTGATGACATCATCAACAATCAACACTTTACCTTGCAGGGGCGCGCCTACCAACGTGCCGCCTTCGCCATGATCTTTGGCTTCTTTACGGTTGTAGCAAAATGGCAGATCACTTTGGTAATGATCTGATAAGGCAATTGCGGTGGTTGCCGCTAAAGGAATACCTTTGTAGGCGGGGCCGAACACAATATCGAAATCAATATTTGCATCTTTAATGGCGGCAGCATAAAAGCGACCCAACTCAGCGAGAGCGCTACCGGTTTGAAATTTACCGGCGTTAAAAAAGTAGGGACTGATACGGCCAGACTTGAGCGTGAACTCACCAAAACCTAACGCTTGGTGTTTAATCGCCAGCTGAATAAAGTCGTGCTGGTATTTTTGCATGGAAAATTCCTATTTATGGACTAACTTTGAATAATACTAAGAATAAGATTTTAGGGACATAAGCATTGAACTCAATTGCCTTTTGGTTATCTAGTAGTTTCCCTACCTGAAATCTCCCATAATTCTGTAAAAATTGTAACAATACGAAACATAGGTAACACATTGTGATAAACCTTGGGTATCATACACAGTCCGTAATCAAGGGGCTAACATGAGAGTTATAAGTCTTAGCGTCGATGGAATTGTACAGTCGGCGCAGCGCGGTCTTTATGACTGGCTGGCAAATCAGGACGCAGATTTAATCTGCTTGCAAGATCTTCGTGCACGCGAGCGCGATATGGAAAAGCCCGAGTATGAACTCGACGGTTATTTTGCCTATTTCTTCGACTCAGGTACCAAGAATTACAACGGCGTCGCCATTTATACCCGCGTACAACCCAAAGCTCTTATATACGGTTTAGGTTTTGCATCAGGTGTGGATATGGAAGGCCGTTATCTGCAAGTTGATTACGAACAATTGAGTGTAGGTTCTTTGCTGGCTCCAAGCGCAACCTCCGAGCTTGAATCACAAGAAGTGAAAATTAAATTCTTCGACGATTTTCAAGCGCATCTCGACAAAATTACTCGCAAGCGTCGCGAATATATTTTCTGTGGCAACTGGGCAATGGCCCACACTCCACGCGACGTCAGCAACTCTGGTGAAAACCAACACAACTCCGGTTTCCTGCCACACGAGCGTCAATGGTTAAGCCAGCTTTACAATCAGTTAGGTTACGTCGATGCATTCCGTCGCGTTAACAAAGATAGCGACGAATACAGCTGGTGGCCAAAAGGTACAAAGGGCGAAGGCGATGGCTGGCGCACTGACTTCCAGGTTGTCTCTAACAGCATCGGCCCAAAAGTAGAATACGCAGCAATTTATAAGACTCAACAGTTCTCCAGTCATATGCCTGTGATTATCGATTACGATATTGAATTACAGCCATAAATAAATCAAAAATTAAAAAAACTCGCTCCCTAACAAGAGCGAGTTTTTTATTTTGGGTGCAGTAAAAGTTAGGTATAAAAATAAAATCGCGGTAATTCTTAATATTCACCAATATTTAGCTTCCAAGTTTTTCAGGAATACCCAAGAATAATTTCAACAGATAGCAATCTGTACCAACAAAATATCTACAAGGACAATTTATGAATATTGGCGAGAAAATCAAACAACTTCGTACCGAAAAAAATTTAACACAGCCGCAACTAGCAGAAGCGATTGGCATCGAGCAATCCTATTTATCAAAACTGGAAAATGATAAATCTGTTCCCTCTGCCGAT
>Ga0247741_1001614_pt1 | contig 12515 bp, 9 predicted proteins | sample UWRJL213509R2_FD_180945 | JGI IMG/M metagenome (GOLD analysis project Ga0247741, IMG submission 180945) | Plant litter microbial communities from Arlington Agricultural Research Station in Wisconsin, United States - UWRJ-L213-509R-2 | ecosystem: Environmental > Terrestrial > Plant litter >... | reverse complement strand
TTCCCGACATTCCTGTGATACGAAGCCCCAATGACATCGCAGTCGTCTCTGAGAGCAGCCGGATAACGGCCTGCTCGCGTCGTGGACTTGCCTGTACCATCAACTGCATGTTCACCATCTTCATCCATTTCTTCGCCTTTGTCCTCCTCCATGTTGTCGCCTTCGTACTCCTCCATGTTGTTGCCTTCACCCTGCTCTATTCCGTACCATTTGTCTTCCTCCATCGCATTCCTTTCGTCTCCGTCGCCCATGTTATCGTCTCCCCCTCCAGGGTCTTCTCCATCCCTCGTGTCTTTGTCTTCATCCCGACACTCTTCGTCATCCTCCTCACCCTTGTCATCCTCGTCGTCTTCATCCTCCGAGTTTGTACTTGGTGTTTTGTCGTGCACCTCTCCATCATCTTTCACCTCCATCTCCCGATGTGTTTGTAAGGCACGAACCTCCGTTACCACATCAGCGTCACTGAGCTCTTCAGCATCAGCTTCCTTGTCGTCCTCTTCGGTATCAGATACTTCATCCGTGTACTTGGCACGCGCCCGTCGTTTCTTACGGGCCTGTTCATCGACAGACCAATTACTACCAGTGATGTCGCTCTCAATCGGCGGTTCAGCCCATTGCGATGAACGGCGACCGCTGTTGCCATGGGCAGCATCACGTTGAGATCCCCGGAACAGGGAGTCGTGAATGGTTGTCCCAGTACCTGCAACATTTGCAGCCATCGTGGTTGGGGCAGAGATGTGTAGACGGCGAGCTGGGACGGCAACGTACATCGTCTTGGGTGGAAGATGACGGGTTGGCATGTCCGTGACGAGTCCATCGTAGACGAAGTGTGGGGAGGCCTTCTGGGCACGCTTGTGTGCAAAGCCTTCCGTGCGCGAGACTGACATATCCTCATCGTCTTGTGCTGCGGTTGCGCTATCGTGGTCTTCACCTGGAGTACCAGGAATGTCGGCATGCTCGTCTAGTGTCTCACTGGGGTCTGAGCACGCTCGCCCTTTGCCTTTGTCGCGCTTTCCCGCTTCACCAGTAGAGTCGGGTAATTCCGGCTCGGTGATAAACTGGTCACCATGCTGGTCTGGGTCGATGAGCGGGCCAATACTGGAGACATGTCGTTCTCCCAGTTGATGAGAGCGTTTCGGAAGAGCTTTCAAGGGGCGTGGAAGGGGACGTGGAAGGGGACGATGGCTGATCGCTGGTGTCACTTTAGCAGCCCGCGTGAAGGAACGAGTTTGCGGTTGAAGTTCTGTACCAGGCTCGGGACTGTACAATGAACGTGAGCAGGCAGAAACATTGGATACTAAGTCTTACTCACAGAGAAGAAGAGTCGGATACCGGTGAGGAAGACCTCGAGAGACTTCAAAGATAATTGAGCATTGGATGCGACCTATCTGGAGACAACTCTTACCTTTGGTCTACCGATGTTTTCCTAGTACTTTGGGTGCCTCGGCCGCCTCGACCACCTCGACCACCTCGACCACCTCGACGTGTATTTTTACGGGATTCAGGCCTATACAATAAGTGTAAGCAAGTGAAATGTCGGATACGAAGTGCAACTCACTGAGCCAAAGAGGACTGAGCCACCGGCGGGGCAGACAACCTGGAAGCACTTTGAAAACGAGCAAGAATTAGACAAGTTCTATTCCAAAGTAAAGAAACTCCTACCTTCGTTGCACTGGTATATTCCCAGCAGAGCCCCTGCCGCCTCGACTGCCTCGACCGCCTCGACTGCCTCGGCCGCCTCGAACACTGTGGCCTCCCCGACCAATGGTTCCAGTCAACAGGCTGGCATTGGTCTCTTCGCCGCCTTCAGTGCCATTTCTGCCAATTACAGTACTAAAACAAAGAGAAGAGGTCAGCGACAGCAGAGAAGACCAACCGTTGAGAGGCATGAATGTGCGCGACTGAGTCAGCGCACAACTCGACTGCGACAAAGTCAGCAGTTGATCCAAGGCGACGAAGTCAGCCTTCCTCTCAGGGCTAGTGGAGGTGAAAATGAAAACTTCGTACCTCTTGGTTGGTTTCTTCGACGTCTATGGTGCAATGAGTAAAGTTGTGAACATGAAAGGCTATGAGCATACCTTAGATGATTTAGTAGCCTTGTCAATGTGGTCGCCCTCGTCGTCAGTCAAGGCTTTGCGCTTAGAGGACATGTTGGGGAACTGAAGAGAAAAAGAAATGAGGAAGGGTTAGGACGAGACGGTATTTATATGGGTGAGGCTCCGCGTCGGCTTAACAGCTGACCAATAATAATGAAAATAAAGCGTAAGTTATCCAGCCACTTGTGGAGCGTTGTACGACTTACTTGACCCTGGATATTGGCATTTAGCCCTAATCGCTTTGAAGAGTGCCCATGGAACGGGAGCTTTGAAGGTCATTCAAGCACTCAGGCCAAGCGGTTACTTGAGAGATAATGACTGTATGGGGGACGTCAAATCGATGTTAAGACTCGTAGAATTTGGGGTACTGACCTCCTGTTCTCAAAGGAAAGTAGGTTGACCCTGAAACACAGAGCGCCGGCCTTAATCGCTATGAAGGGCGCGACATGGCCCTTCGACGGCCTTCAAAAACTTGAGCTAGGTGGTGACTTCAGATATAATGAGGGCATGTAAGTGCAATTCAATATTTAGACCTAAAATTTATGGTACCGACCTTTTGCTCTTAATAGTGAGAATAAAATAGAGCCGAACTACGAATACGAGACAGATTCAGCAGTGGGCAATCATCGCATAAACACTACATACACTGAGCATAGCGAAAGCAGATAAAAACAGCACCCATCGTGGAGACGAAAGAGATATCGAACGTTCGGCCTTCGAGATCGTACACGATCGCTTAGGTTTGGCCAGCGTTCTGACCCATTCCGTGCGCAAAGGAGGCGATCTCGTCCGTTCTTTGGTAGTTTCAGGGTGTACGACGGCCCACGATGCCTTTCATTAAAGTCTACAATACGAGTCAGTGCATGGCATCCTTACTGAAAGACAACTCTTACCGGCAGGGACAATGACGACCGCGTGAGTGGATCCATACGCGCCAGCAGTCTCCTTCGTCCTGGTGGGGATAACAACGCTGTTTTCTTCAGGTGAATACCAATGAGCTTCCTCAAGTGCGAACACATACCGACTCTTCTCCTTGCCCAGCTTAACACTCATACACTTGCTGCACTCCCCGAGCTTGTGTCCAAATTTGGCGTTGTCGGCATCGACCATGAGGTTCTGGATGCGTCAAAACCTCGAACTCAAGTTCTCAAGACGTTGGCCTTGTTCGAGGTCATTGCACACATTGATATGGGCCTATTAAAAACGGTGAGATAGGTGTTGTGAGTACAGAGAAAGAGTGGGACGAAGAGAAGAAGCGGAGACGACGGTCATATAGCCAGAAGCTGTTGAGGATCGGTAGAATTAACATACCTGCATGAAGTACCCGTAGATTCGCGCAAATCGTCCTGATAATTGAAGGTCGGCCTGAAGACATCGAAATCTATGTTTTAGTTGGTCAGAGCACACCGAAAGTGAGTAAATATGGCACACCTTATGCTGAGTCAACGTCGAAGAGTAAGACGAGCACAGGCAACGCAGTCAGCCTAGTGCAGTTCTGATAGCGACAAAGTCAGCTGCCAGGGGGAAGCGACACATGGTCAGCTTCCTGCGAGGTTGTTTCAAAGACATGGGGCTTGGCGATGTCTGTCGATGGTGTTGAGGTGAAAGAGATTCAGACGACTTTGTTGATTGCCAAGGGGTGAGCGTGAGAGTGATCGCGGCGGGTCCGGACCGTAGAACTTAGATCCAATCCTGGCAGACGCAAGTACCAAGGGGAGGTAGATTACTTCAATCCCTGATATATATTTATTTTCTAATGATAAATTACCGCCATTTAACTTTAAAGATAATCAATCGAGAAGTCAGACACAGATAAACATACTTACTCGAACAATCGCTTCCGTGAATCGGCTAGACACTACCTGGAGGACAGCCCGAATGACACACCGGGGATCCGGGTGTCTCTACTAACTAGGAATATGTCCCTGTCCCTCTCAAGCCCTCTCGCGAACGACAGGTTTTATTGACGATCTAAATGGAGATCTGTTGTCTCGAAGCAATCAAGACGAAGATTCACTCACACGAACCATCAGTCGAGGTCCCATTCCCTGCTCACTGCTCCAAAAGCACCTCTTAATAGCAATGGTGTTGCGATAGGTTGTGTATTATTTACTAGCTAATTTTCTAACCATCCAGGAATTAGTTATCGGCTCCAATTCAATGACCGGATGACCAGAAAATCGGGAACGTACCAATAGGCACTTAAATCGTGCATAAGTTTGACCTCCGATTTCCTCTCTCTTGTGAATAACGACGTAATGTATAGGTAATCTAGATATAACTAATGCAAGTAGCGAAGGCAGAGGGATGTAAAGTAGATACTCACTGAGAACTAATCAACTCTCTGCAGCTAGGAAACCCTCAACACCTTCGATACTAAATCTTCTCCGCGACGAAGTTCTAACCTGGACACAACCTTCTTCTCCGACAAATTGTTCGCCTCGAGTAATTCTCCTGTCTCTCTTGAACGACAGGATTCGCAGACAACAGATGATGGTGAGGTTTTGAGTATCCAGCTATCGACGAAGGAGTAGTGACTTACCGAGCGTCAATCGACGACGAAACTTCGGGCGCTGTGCTTCCAAAACCGTTCAGTCTACTCAAACGACACGATTTCGATTTCGATCGTGTTCGGTTCTAGTGACTCTCCGCCCAACGCCTCTAGATGAATCATCGCTGGAAATCTAATCAGCGGTCAGTTGTTTAGGTCAGTTGTTTAGGTCACGTGCGCGTGTCAACGAAGACGCGCACCGCAAGTTAAATAATCTTTCCATCGACCACCACCACTCTCATGCCGCAAGCATCGAGCAACCAAACAACGAGGTGAGCCGCTTTCAAACTACAAACGCACACGGACATGATGTAGCCTCGGTACCGATCAGGCTGACTTTGTCGCCTGGTTGTGAGCTCCCTGTGACCTGACTGTGTTGGTCATAAGTGGATGCCTTGCCGTGTCGAGCTGACTTTTTCGCTCGACAATAGACCCTCCTGTCCACCGATGCATGCTGTCCCGATGCCTTTGTCGCTCAACGATCGTTTTCTTTTGCTGACGCATGCCATTTAGGTCTTCTCAAGTAGATGTCGTCTACCGGTGTGAGTGTCCTACTTGTCTGCACCAGTTCGTGTCACTTATATATTCACCCATTCAGTTGGAAAGATTGACTGCAATGGCCTGAAGAGGACTTTCTCTGGTGAAGCGGTGTTTGAGAAATTACTGCGGGCAGGCGATGGTGAGTGGGTTTTGTCTTCGCTAGATAAGAAACTAAACCTTTTTAACAGAGTTCACCGGTCTCGACGCATTGTGTGTCGCCGAATTGCAGGAGCTGAAATATCTAATCCCCGGTCTACAGTATGATAAACTCGAAGAGTTTCCGGACGGGACCATTCGCCCTACACGGCTGATTATCACGTCGCCAAACATGAGCTGGGCTCCCAACATGGCTAAAGACGAACTTTTCATTCGCGTCCGTCGCGACGGGCGCTTCTACACCGCCGACTTCACTCTCGTTCCTCAATTATACTTCGGAAACACCTATTACCTGCCTTATGTCCTGAGAAAACCACCCACTGAGGAACTCACGAAACATGAACATTGACTCCTGTGGTATGATCTCGACCGCGAGAAGGACTTCGTCCTAGAACCTGGTTCGTCTTCGCTGGGCCGGCTTCGAAAGGACCTCGTCAACGCCGTTCTCGATCTCCGACGTTCTCATTCTTCGAAGATCAAGAAATTTAAGCAAGAATCGCCGCAATACCAGAGTCAAATCCAGGAGATGCTATATTCGGAAACGGGCATGTTGTTTGCTGCAGTTGCGTTAGACTGCGCCCCACAGACCTTTCCCCTCACCCTCCTCACTTTTACATCATTCCAACGGCACTTCCTCGAGTCCTTGGCGTGCTATGATTACTTCACGAAGTGGCACGCTCGGCCTGTCACTGAAGAAAAGCCTCGTGACGTTGACACGTCTATTATGGGTGCCATTACTCCGGACCCTGAAGTCGCCATTAGCTTCTTCATGCAAGGTGTTCCAGTCTGGCTCGTGCGTCCCCCATCTCATATTTTTCCTGCCATGCAAATCGCCGATCCTTCATGTACTCCCTCATTGCCGCCGGGTTTGGTCACCGAGCTCCTGCCTGGTGGTGGTCCTATCTATGGTGAAGGCCCGAGCGCTTTTCGGAACCGCGCCTGCCAAGCATTTCGATCGCGAAACATTTGCCTTGGACACTCGGCCAATACGCCACGCCCAGCAGAGCCAGGTATGTGCTCGATATATGTCTTGTTCCATGCTGTAAACTCATTTTACATTGATAGATTCGGCCGGTACGCATAACTCGGCTTCGAGATCTCAGGCAAGCAGGGGCACCGCACACTCAGGACATGCTCCAGCTACACCGCAGCATCTACCCGTCTCGAAGCCTATTCAATGTGTTACAGAGAACTTTCGCAGTTCAAGCTCGCCCTTGGTACCCAAAACTCTCAAGAACTGGGAGCTTGCGCTCTCATCGGTTAATCACACACCAACGCAAGTTTTGAACCATGCCAATTTACATCGCCTCCGAGGGTTTCCAGTGCTGGACCCTTCTCAAATTCTGAAAGGAGGCTCACGGTTTGATCTATATCTGACGGCGTGGCTCATCATGCGAACTCATTGGCTCCATCGCACGACCGATCGCTCGTCTCCTACTGAGATTTCTTCAACGCCTTCCTCGACCTCTGTCAACCAACCCGCTGTCGATCGCTTCCCATTCGGCCAAGAATGGCGCGATTTCCTTACTTCAATTGGAAGTCGAATTGGATTGATTGGCACCATGGTGCCCAACACCAATCACACGGCTAATGAACCTGCGCGCAAGAAGCGCAAGAAGACATCGCTGCATGAGCTCGACTTATTATTTGGAATCGACTTGCCTCAAAACCTAGGCCCGATTAATGTCTACTGGCAGGGCTCAATCGTCGTTACGGAATCCAATATACAAGCTCACATATGTTCGATTCCTCCTGCTATCGCTACCGAGATTATTTGGGATCTCTATGAACATAACTTCCGTCTGGAGTTCCTTGCGCTTGACCGATGCATCCAACCTCGGGAGCTGATGCATACAGCGGCCGCGTCTGAACGGGATGATATGATTGCAAGCTGCTTCCCTCAATGCTCGTTGATATCAATCGATCTCCTGAGACATGATGAAGGCCTTGGCGCGAGATCAATGGAAGATCGATATGAATGGGTGGATAACTTTCGTATGGTGCTGGCATTGTGGCCTGGTGCGGAAGCAACCGCTTTGGCTACAATGTCAGCTGTCCGGCGAAGCAAGAATGGGTCTGTTGATGAGGCTTTTCCAGCTGAAGTTGAGGCAGTAGAGCGGATTGCCTATCTGTTTTATTGCCAAATGTTCTTTGATTACTTTGGACGAGCGGCTTCAATCCCACGCATTCTACCTCGACGGCAGTGACCATTGTATTGCTCTCCTACTTTGTGAGTTGCTCTTTATCAAAATGTCCATGAAACACTAATCAAATCTATCTTTAGATATTACTTCTTGTGCATCCGTTGTTCGCGTGATCACCCGGTTGGGGTGATCTTAATATATCTTGCATCGTGTTCCGCATTGGATGGCTGCTGAGTAAGGTGTGATAAGAGAATGTTGACTGGGCGTCTCCTCTTCTCTCTCGTCTGCTACAACTGCCCTTGTATCAGGACAGTGAGTACTCTACGTTCTAGGCTTGTTCACGTCCAAACACCTTATGGCATGCAGATGGCACCCGTATTCAAGAAAGCATCAACACATGCATCCTCCTCTTCACCGAAACCTACAGTAACGGGTTTGGTTCCAGTTGATGAAGCGAAACGTGCTCGGGGTCCAGAAAGGACTGGAAGATCAGCAGATATGATTACCAGCCTTGTCTATACCTCATCCGGTGTTTTCTCTCAAGTGATTCGGGATCGACCAGTCGAGGAGTTGTTGGCACCGCAGGATGTGCATGAAGCAATGGTCACGCATGTGGCCCTCACGGACAATGCCAATGATGGAATGAATGAGCCTCCGACTGATGCGGCAGCTGGGAAGAAGGAACGACAATGGTTGTCATGGAGTGAAGGTGTTATACCGTCTATGATTCAGCCATATCTGAAGTTACTTCGCGAATCTGAGAATCTGAGAAAGATGGATGGTGCTCGCGCCAAGGTTGGGTGTACTGGTTGTGGCCAACGACGCTTGGGAGTCTCATGCATATACTTTGAACGTAGGCCATCAATTTACATAACCAAAGACAGACAACTAAAGACAGGCACAATAGGCATCGAAAAAATTACTCTATGTACCTGCAAAGCACCTGCGTTGCAACTCCTTGCGATGGGCCTATTTCCATGTGCCCCATCTGAGCCTTCCCTCGCTGTTGACCTCAATATGCTTGACTTTCTTCAAGGTCTTTTTGTGAATTCAGCACCAAACGTCACAGCATGGTGCAAGACGTTGGAGTCCTTTCTTAGTGCGCGAAACTTTAAGTTGACAACACGGGTGAGAAAATTCAATTACTTGTGAAGTAAATATGCTTATGATTGTATTCAGAATAGTCTTCGTGGTCGATTTGGCAATACACTCCACTGGTATGCAACTCTTGTTGACACAAAGCAGCTTGTTATGCGCGACTATCTTAATGCTGTCCGTTGTGATATGCTGGGTGGTGATGAACATGAAAATGTTGATGAAGAGAATGGTATGTGTTTCTTTTACTGTGATGATTGTGGTCTGAGAAGACATATAGTGGATGAAGATATTCATGATAGATCATCACCTAAGCTATCAGAGCCTGCAGAATTCAGTATGTAAACCATATATTCCTATCTACTTCTAATAATTTGCCTAGTTGACCGACCTAGTGAATATCTGCGAGAAAAGTGTCCTTTGTGCTTTGGTGGTGAGAACTGGAGCAAGCCTGATCAGATGTGGGTGGCATTAATTCTGAAGTTCAGATAACTAAAGTTATCTATATAGTGTTGATGCTATTGTTTGTGTTGATGCCTGCTTCACACAGAAACGGCGTAAGTCTCGTGGTCATGCGTGGGTACCTCCTCGCAGTCATCCAGAGACTGTTTTTATTCCTCGTGATGAGGTTAGAGAGATGGCAACATTTGTTGAAGGTGTACGATTGGATGATCGTCCCCGTCATATACCTATGGCTCATCAGAGCTCTGTAGGCAATGATGCAGAGCCTGAATATGAGCCTGGTATCAGGGTACCCACCACAGTGTTGAATGAATGTAATGATTCATTTGTGGCTGCCAATGACAAGCGTGTCAAAGCCAGTACCCAGTTCTTTTCGGATACTGCGCTTATGGCTATGCTATGCAGGCATGATCGTGTTTTATGGCTTGTCAACATGACGTCTGCAGGCGAGAAGCAGTACTATGTCTTGTCTTTGATTCAGAAGCTTTTTGAGCACATTCCAGCTACAATGCGGATTGGGCTGCTATATGATATTGGTTGTCAGCTTCATCGGAGTTGTATGAAGTTTAACTTCCTTGATGCCTACGTTGATCGAATTATTTTTGGAATTTCGGTCTTTCATGCATATGGTCACCAGTGGCCCTGCCAACTTGTGTATCATCCTCGAAAATGCAAAGGCTTTAGTCTTAGCGATGGCGAGGGTTGTGAACGGTTCTGGAAGGCAATTAAAGGTCTCATTCCTTCATGCCGAGTTTCAGGCTATTATAACAGAATCTACACAATTGATACACAAGTCAAGCACATTGATGGACAATCATTAATGGGTCTTGGTCATTGGCTTCGAAAGAAGTGGATAGCTATGTTTTCAAAGAGAAGTGATGCATTAGAGGTGTTGGAGAGACTTGCAATAGCTGGTTATTCTTCTACCTTTTTGGATGCTCAGTGGGAAGCTCAGGTAGTGGAGCAGACAAAGCCATTGAAGAGACAGTCAAAGAGTGTGGCAGATAAGGCCATTGATGAGATTTTGGTGCTTATGAGACACACAGAGGACTATGGGAAGGAGATTGACAAGCTGGAGTCTATGATAGGGCTGGGAAAGTATCCAGAGGGAATGGATATTTACTTGGCAGATGAGTCTTTGGTGGATTTCCAAACTCGTCTTTTGAAAGCCAAGAATGCTATAGCCAACAAGCGGAGCAAGCTTGGTGTTGATAAGTGTCTTGCGCTAAGAAATCTATTGGGAAATGGCTTTCTCAGATTACGATTAAATGCTTTGGCTATAAAGCAACGCATTCGGGACCGATTGCGTCAGCGCAAGTTTGAGCTGGAGAATCTAGAGCGTGCTTATCGTAGCACAGTTAACCAGCTCAAACTCAGCCAGCATGCAGAGCAGCAGATCAAGCGGAAGGAGCCTGGAATTCAGAGCCTAGCAAAGAACTACAACAAGATGTGTTTGGAGCTAAAAGAGTTTATAGCCCAAAAGAAGGCTCCTCGTGGAGCAGTTGCTCCACTTCCAATGGAAACTGCTGGTCTTTTTAGACTTGATGTGGATGATGATATTTGGCAGGATATTGGTCTTACTGGAGACAATGATGAGGATGACATGATCCCTCCTTGGCTAGGTGTGGAAAATGTTCGTGAAGGCATCAAAAGTCTTCTTCTATATCGCCGATGTTTAGAGGAGGAGAAGAGACTTATAGCAGAGAGGATCTCTATGCAGCAATGGATGCGAGAGGAATGGGCAATAATGGTGGTGGCTTCAGAAATGACTATCATTCATTCAGATATGCACTATCAGATTCAGGAGCGGAAGAAGCACCTTATTCGTCTGTGTCTAAATTGGGAACCATTTGTGCGTGCTATTCCTGTCCAAACTGGAGATAGCTGGGGTCCAAGTGAGGAAGATTTAGCATGGGGAAGGAATGTGGAATTTCATGAGAGTGCAGCTAATAGAGGTTTGGATAAGGAGGACTTGGTTGGTGAAGAGGAGATGGAAATGGACTGGATCAGTGAAGATGAGGAGGACTGGATTGGTGAGGATGAAGATAATGATGCTGAATTGCTTGATTCAATTGAGACAAGTGCTAGGGCTGATCAATTCTAAATACCAACAAAATATATATGAGACTTAACTGTGTGAAACATGAAACATTTCAGACTGATGGAAAACATATTTATAAGACATAAAAACATAAAAATATATTTGTGGGAGATAGAAACATTTCCAATAAGATGGAAAATATATTTGCAGGACATGAAAACATTTCTGACTAGTAGAAAATATATTTACAGGACATGAAACATTTCTGACTAGTAGAAAATATATTTGTAGAACATGAAAACATTTCCAACTAGAGAAAACATATTTGAGAGACATGAAAACATTTTCAACTGATAGAAAACATATTTGTAGAAGATAAAAACATTTCCAACTAGGGAAAAACATATTTGGGAGATATGAAAACATTTTCAACTAGAGAAAAACATATTTGAGAGATATGAAAACATTTTCAACTGATAGAAAACATATTTTCAGGATATCAAAACATTTCTGACTAGTAGAATAAATATTTGTATATATGAAAAACATATTTATAGAACAAAAAAAATTTCTGGCTCCTAGTAAACACAGTAAATATTCTTTTTATAACTCAAGCAAGTGAGTAATAGTCCATTCATAAGTCAAGTATCAGTCAATAGAATAAGTAATACTCTGTTTCTAGGAATTTATTAGTAGCAAGCTCTGCAGCTGTATGTATTTCTGATGGACTCACCCAACATTCCATATACATGTGCTACATAAATGTAGATATCATATATAATCATAGATACATCTAATGTATTAGCATATGTTTACCACAAAGTCCCCAAACTTCTTGCTCCCTCCATTGATCCTGCCTCTCATATTGAGTATATCAAGTAGGTAATAGTCTGATCATAAGTCAAGTATGAGTATATCAAATAAGTAATAGTCTGTTCATAAGTCAAGTGTATCAGTATATATAATAAGTAATAGTCTGTTTATAAGTCAAGTGTATATAGAATAAGTAATAGTCTGTTCATAAGTCAAGTCTATATAGAATTGTTGGAATTTATTAGTAGCAAGCTTGGCAGCTACGCGTATCTCTGATGGACTTACCTGACGTTTCATACGCACATGCTCTTTAGATGTAGATACCATATATAATCGTAGCTACATTGATTGTACCAGCACTCGTTTGCCATGAAGTCCCCCGACTTCTCGCTCCCCTTGTTGATCCCGCATCCCGGATTTCAATAAGAATAAGTAATAGTCTGTTCATAAGTCAAGTGTATATAGAATAAGTAATAGTCTGTTCATAAGTCAAGTCTACATAGAATAAGTAATAGTCTGTTCATAAGTCAAGTCTATATAGAATAAGTAATAGTCTGTTCATAAGTCAAGTCTATATAGAATAAGTAATAGTCTGTTCATAAATCAAATGTAATTAG
>Ga0247741_1001613_pt1 | contig 12518 bp, 16 predicted proteins | sample UWRJL213509R2_FD_180945 | JGI IMG/M metagenome (GOLD analysis project Ga0247741, IMG submission 180945) | Plant litter microbial communities from Arlington Agricultural Research Station in Wisconsin, United States - UWRJ-L213-509R-2 | ecosystem: Environmental > Terrestrial > Plant litter >... | reverse complement strand
GAGCTCTTGGTGGTCTGAGACTTCCTGGACAGTATTTAAGTCCGTGCGGTCAAAAGGATGTGGCACAGTGGTTTCAGGGGCCAAAGCATGTTCCTCTGAGGAGTTATCTGCGGGTTGCTGTTCATGCACGCCGGCGAAAAGTGGATCAGAGCGTCGAGGGAGGTCTACTTCAGCTGTGTAGAGGGGTACAATGACATGCGCCTCGGCTTGTGGGGGTAGATCCGAGCCTTTATGCAGTGAAGCAACAAAGGCGGGTGTCTCTTGTGAGTCCAAACGCTGGAAGTCAGGGACCGCTAACGAGTCTTTGCCAAGAGCAGAAGTATCGGTCGTGAGTTGTGGTTCAGTGGCGGAATGGAAGGTAGGATCCACAGGTAGTTCTGGTTCGAAGGCGAGCATTGCTGGTGAGTGTGCTACAGAGGCGTCATAGACCTCCACGTCCAAAATGTCTGGTGCAGAGTCTTGGATTTCTTCATCGTCTACCATGTCGTATTCTGCGTGTTGGTGATCATCCATGTCGACCTCTATCGTCACATCGTCCTTGTCGTGACCGTGCATTGGAGAGGAACCATCCGTTTTCAAATTTGAGTAGAGCTCTGCCTCCATGTCTTCCTCCATTTTTGCTCCGTCTTGAAACCACTGGTCTGATGAGGATGGGTGCATCTGGATGTCGAGATCGGTTTGATAGTCAACCATTTGCATGTCGTAGGTGTCAAGCATGGTGGACATGACTCGTCGAGCATCTAAAAAGTAATGCGCAAGCTGTGGGCAAGAAGCAACACAGTCAGCATGGTTGACCTGGCTTACGTAAGACACTTTTTTTGGAAGGCGATAATATTTTGGCCAGGACCTTCATCTGCTCAACCATGGGTCGTGGTGTCCTCCTCACCTCTAATCTCCCTCAGCTTCAGAATCTCATAAAGCGCGATCCCGTGGCGTACAAAGAAGAATTTCTTCAACAATGGAATCACTACAATAGCATCCGTCAAATATTTAAGATAAATCCTGACGAGCAGGCACAACATTACCGGGAATTGGTAACCTTCATTGCTCAGGTTTGTATTCTCACATAATTGAAGCAAGAGCAGCAAGACTTAAATTTATAGGTCGCAACATGTTATCCAAAAGAGACGGCTGAATTTCCTTCACAAATATCGTCTCTCTTACTCGAAAGCTATGGCATCCTGTCTCCAGACACACGGAAAGCCTTGGTACAAAACTTGGTTATGCTACGCAACAAGGACGTTATAACTTCCATCGAGTGAGGTTCAATCTCCATAATGTGTCGTTTGACGGCTGAATTGTCTTTAGATTACTCAAGTCACTTTTCCCTCTCCTGCCCCGTACCTCATCGTCGACGCTTCGTTCCTATATTCGGAAAACCATCCTTTCAGATATCAAAGTTGCAAATATCCGATCCCAAAATCATAAGCTTAATCGCGCAGTTCAAGCCATGCTGTTTAGCATGGTCGAACGCGGAATGTCCGGGGAGGTTGTTGGCGATAAGGGCAAACTTCGGGCAGCAGCAGCTCCAACAACGGATCGCGACAGCCATAACACGGATGAAGCAATGTGGGCAGTTATTCTTACAAAGGAGCTATGGAGAAAAGGTGTATGGTTGGTCCCCTCTTCATTCTTCGTTTGTCAAATGCTTAATCACAATTGCAGGAGCGATGCCAAATCCGTCTCTATCATTGCTCAAGGGTGCTTTCATCCCACTACTAAGGTGCAGAGTGCCTCTTTGCATTTCTTCCTTGGAAGTGAAGAAGTCGACGAAGATTCGGAAGACGAGGTTCGATCCTCTTAAGACTCTGTTTTTCATGTCTGATTCCTATTCTCAGGAGGTGGACGTCAGAGCCTTGCATCACCGAAGGGAGATCAATAAAAAAACCAGGAGTGGTGACAAAAAGCTGAGGAAGCAGTTAAAGACAGCGAAGAAAGTGGGTTCTTTCATATATCCCCTTGCCTCAGCTCATTAAACACATCCACGAACAGAAAAGGTACAATAAGGATCCCACAACACCAAATTTCTCGGCAATCCAGCTGCTTCACGATCCCCAAACTTTTGGCGAAAAACTATACGACATGCTCAACACTTATGACAAACGATTCTCCTTGGACCATAAAATCCTCATTATGCAACTCCTCTCCCGCGTTATGGGCTCCCATAAACTCTGCGTTCTTGGATTCTACACCTACATCGTGAAGTATCTTGTCTACCGACAACTACGAGTACCCAGTATACTTGTAGCTTTGGCGCAATCTGTGCACGACCTGACACCACCAGATGCAATTACCCCGGTGATACGAAAGCTTGCCCAGGAGTTTGTACATCCTGGTGTCGCTAGTGAAGTTATTGCTGCGGGCCTGAATTCGATTCGCGAAGTCAGCCGGCGACAACCCTGGGCTATGGAAGAAGATCTGCTAGGCGATTTGATAGAGTATAGGAAGAGTAAAGACAAGTCTGTCACTGCAGCTGCCCGCGGCCTGCTCAAACTATACCGAGAAGTCAACCCCAACATGCTGAAACGACGCGAGAGAGTACGTCTTCCTTTCCGCATCCTATGCGATGCCATATTTACCTATCCTGCTCAGGGCAAAGAGGCGAGCATGGGTATCGCGAGTGGCAGCGCGCCTCTGCCATACGGTCACAGCGCCGATGCTGCAGTCGACATCGAAGGTCTATCGGTGGGTAGACCTCTTGTCAAGCCCCCACTTTACTCACGCAGACCTTTAGCTCCTCGAAGATCATCTTCAAAAGCTACGGGAAGAAGATGGCGTTGAAATGGACGATGAAGCCATGTGGGAGGGTTGGGATGCCGAGACTGACTCCAGTGAGAGTTCGGACGAGGAGGACTGGATCAACGTCGATTCAGAGGACGACAAAGACATTGTTGTCAGTGATAGCGAGGACGAAGGCGACAAAACGGAGAAGCCGGAGTTCTCTGAAAGTGCTGAACCTTTGAAGGCACCGAGAATATCAACCTTGGCTACGACGAAGGTACAAATTATCCAACAGCCATCTCCTCGTTGCTGATGCCTTCTCCAGATTCTTACCCCTGCGGACTTTGCCTTGCTCAATGACCTACGGCTACAAGAAGCTGCGAAGGCTGTGGAATCAACGGGAGGGAGCAAGGCCAAACGAAAATTGGCTGCGCTTGAAGCTTCTCAAAAAGCACGTTCAGCCGATCAGAATCAGGACGACTTCATATCTGAAAATGACATCCTTGGGCCACGAAAGAAGGCCAAAGCGGATTATGCAGAACGTATGGCGTCTGTCCAGAAAGGTCGTGAGGGACGTGAAAAATTCGGCTCTCACAAGGGGAAACAAAACAAGGCCGCGCCAAGCAGCTCAACGAACAGGGAGAAGGCCAGGAACAAGCCCATTATGATGGTGTTAAGTAGTGGTGCAGTGAGGAGCAAGAAGAAAGCCTCGCTGCGTGAAAAGCAACAAAAGCTTAGGGCACATATCAATCGGTCCAAGAAATCACGGCATTAATATTCTGGGGTATAACTTGTTGGACTTGTATTATGGATGTACCTTACTCGTAGATTACGCAGGGCCACTACAGACCTAGACAAACGAGTTCCTCCAAACTGCGACTCCTGTAATTGCCGCCCCGAAGCCAAATGCTGGAATGGCGAATGCATACCATGCAATGATGGCAAAAAGCTGTTTGGCGCTTGAAGTAAACCACAGGGTGGCAACAGCCGTTGACGAAAATCCGAGCAGCATATCCCACTTCAGGAAGTCGAGGAGGTGGACAGCAATATCGACCTTCGAATCAAGGAGGTGAATTGATGGTAATAGCAACGCCTTCAACCCTTCCAGATCACTGAAAAGAGGCCATACGGTTGAGATGTGCACGGAGGAAGATATCAAAAAGCAAGCAATGAACAGCACTCGAAGAGTAACATGCCCTGATTGCGGATGGTTGGCGCTTGTTCTGAAGAAAAGATGAACGGACTCTGCAATGGCCACAAATGCTGGGTAGAACTGCCACATCGCAGTGACAATGGGGTCATCCAGGATAAGCATGGCGACCGAGGGTACAACTACCCCCATGATGATTCCGAAAACCAACGACTCCGACTCTGCTTGCGTGACCAATTTTGAGTCGACATTGCGAGCCTTGCGAGCCCCACCCATCAAGATGAATGCGAGCCAATACAGAGGAAGTGTGGCTGCAATCGACATGAGTTGGCTAATGAGTAGCCAGATGACCGGGTAGGCGAGAAGGAAGCTCTGTCCGGGGCGGTAAGCTTCGAATGTCGGTATCAGCACAAGTGGACCCCCAGTCCCAATGGCGTATGTCAGGAAGGACATCCCGGTGTCATCGTGCATGAGTGTGTTGAAGAATGTGACGAGTGGACATAATGTTTGGTCGATTGCTGGAACTCCAGTGAATATTTGAGGAGTGAACTCGGGGGTGGTTCGGCAATGGGTGCCCAACTGCTCAGTCAAACCAGCAGCAGCGATGCGTCCAAACAGCAGTTTGAACGCGAGTGCGGTAAAGATTGGAAAGATTATTGTAGGAAGCACGCGATCTTTGAAACTGAGTAAGAGAATGGTGAAATACAACTTGACGGTACTCACTATATAGGAGTTTGGACATAGCGGAGAAACCGCTGAAAATTTTTTGGTTGAGCAGTGAACAGTCGGTAATTGGCTTTGGTTCGAATACACCGGACAGCCCATGATCGTAATGTTTGATGGATGACTCAGCAAGTAATCTCAATCTCAGGGCTTGGAGTCAACCACCACCTCCCCGGCTTGACATGTGCAGTGCCTGCCCTTTAACGCACCGAGATGCCAAAGTCTAGGAAGAGAAAGGAACCAATAGTGCAAACGACAACTCCGTCGATACCTTCAACCGATGCACAGTCATGCCGGAATACAATCCGCCAATTCCATGTCCTCCTCAAACGACGCACTCAGCTGGAGAATAAAGTAGAGTTTAGTGCAGAGCATGCTAAAGAGCTGGCAGACATAGGAGAGAAGATATCGTTCTTAGGGGGTCTGGAGAAGTATCAACATATGTCTGCTCTCGGTCAGCAGGAAGAACGTGGTGGAGGAAGTGAGAAGATCTTCATTGGCTGGATGAAGGAGTTGGATGTTCATCGAAGACCTGAAGGAAGGGGCAAGCTACGGTATGTGGTTAATTTTATTTGGAGTTCAAGCGTATCGTCTTACATACAATTCCAGGATGCTTGAGGTGGGAGCCCTCAAACCCGATAACTACGAACCCTGCAGCACCTGGATTGACTGGACCCCCATGGATTTGCACTCGAGACACCCTCGTATTATCGAACAGGATTTCTTGACTATGAGTGCTCAAGATCACATAGACAATTGGGATGCAATCAGCCTCAGTCTAGTTCTCAACTTTGTACCCTCACCTGCTGATAGAGGTATGCAGTTCTTTCACTATACCTCATTCGAGTAAATAATCGACCCACGTTAGGTCGAATGCTTCAAATGGCGCACAGCTTTTTGACATCGGATGGGCTGCTTTTTCTCGCAGTATGTCTTTATTCCTTTCCTTACGACATTAATTACTGACAGTAGCACTCAGCTTCCGTTACCATGTGTCTCCAACTCTCGTTATCTTACTTTCGAACACTTGAAGGCTCTAATGGAATCTATTGGCTTCTCCGAGATACGAGAAAGATGGCGACAAAACGGGAAAATGGGCTACTGGCTCTACCAAAAAACAGCAGTCCCGAGGGCACCTCACTTATTCAAGAAGAAAGTCGTCCTTCGACAAGGAAATCGAAACAACTTTGCTATCATTGTTAACACTTGACTCTCGTAGACAGGTTGTGGCCGTTTTCTGGCCACTCAGACTACGGGCGCCATTGCTAACCCCAGACGGCATGTGGAGTTTCCCACCGAGTGTTGTGGATGACCTGCGCCACATTGCACTACTCGACGCTGTCTCAAGTCCTTCGATTATTCTCTTCTAGGGCGATAGAAGAGCTCTATTGGCGTCCTATCTTTGGTCGAGCACCAGTCTTCTCTTGTGTTCGAATTGGGGTCAAGAGTGCGTGGAGAGAATGATATATCAGGTCAACCGAAACATCCAGCTTGGCATTTTTCATTGTAGTCTAAGAGATCTTCTTTGAATAGCTTGTAATACAGTTGCTTTAGCCTCTCTAAAATAGAGAACCAAATATACTGAGTCCGGGCCGGAGCTTTCCAAGCGATGAGAAGGAGCAGTGTGAACGTTCCAAAACTTAGCCATGTTCCGTATAGTCATGCCTGTTCCAACTTCGGATCTCAATTACTGTTTGCTCCTTGACTTCTCTTTACGTGGCCGCGTAGGCAAAATTCCAACAGGGCTCTATTCGCGACTTCACCTATCCTTCTGGGCTGAGAGTCAGTATGCGCCCCACACTGCACACTATGCAAGCCGCTAGTAAGGCGCTCCATCGCCATCGCGAAGCCAGCACCAGTTTCATCGGTCTTGGGAGGATGGGGTACCAAATGGCGCTCAATCTCTTCTCAAAGCAATACAAGGCGGATACCTCTGCTCGTTTCGTCGTATGTGATGCTCTTCCAGATAGTGCACGGTCATTCTGCGAGACGTTCTCGAGCCAGCACCCAGAGGCCCACATAAGCATTGCAACGAACCCTGAGGAGTGCGTTACTTTATTAGAGCACTGGCTATTATTCTGAAGCGGGGAATACCTCACTGTTCCAGGGCGACCGTCGTATCCAGCCGAATCATTACGATGCTACCTTCGTCTCCCCAAGTCAAGAGCGTCTATTCAGGCGCCATCATTCCTACTTTACAAAAATTAGACGCCATGGAGAGCACCCAAGAGACACTCTGCATCGACTCGACCACGCTGGATGTGACCATCGCCCGAGAAGTCGCGTCGAGCGTTATAAACGCTGGTGCGAGGATGATCGACGCGCCAGTATCTGGAGGTATGTTGCTTAGACTGAATAAATGCGCTTCTTTTCTTACAAATACATAACAGGCGTTACTGGAGCCCAAGCTGGTACACTTTCCTTCCTGGTGGGTGGATCTGAAGAGTCCTTCAAGCTCGCCCAACCCATCCTTGCACTCATGGGTAAACGAATCATCCACTGCGGGCCATCTGGAGCTGGACTTGCGGCCAAAATTTGCAATAACGTGAGTAATTCATATAGACCGCACATATGTTAACCGACTCATTAATTCCGCTTAGCTTGTACTAGGTGTCGAGCAGATCGTGGTCGCAGAAGCCATGTTATTAGGGCAGTCACTTGGGCTAGACCCTGCGATTCTCGCATCTGTGATCAACAGCAGCACGGGCGCTTGCTGGTCATCGTCGGTCAATAACCCAGTTGTATCTGCGTTGCCAGACAAATCCCCTCCTTGCGAACGAGACTACGAAGGAGGTTTCGCAACTGCACTCATGTTGAAGGTCAGTGGGATGATAAATATCACCGACAAGTTCGCTGATGATTGTACAGGACATGGGTCTCGCAAGCGACGTTGCTCAGAAGCAGCGCAGTCCTTTGCCGCTTGGCGAAGCTGCCAAAGAGATTTACTCCACCGTCATTGAAAAGCGGCCTGGACTGGCCACCAAAGACTTTTCTTCTGTATACCGATTCCTCAAAGAACAAAAGTAGTACTAGACTCTAGTAATACGCATGAGCTGCGCTCGCTTAACCCTAGAAAGGCTTAGCAATGTGTTTCTCATTTTGATGATCGGTTGCATTGTGTAACGACGGTTAGACTGATTTGTTCGGAAGCGGGACAAGAACGAAGAGAAGTCGGACGCGGAGTTGAATCTTGCCTGATCCGGGTTACCAAGCATGGAAGGGATCGACCCTTAGAGGTTTGCATCCGCTTACCTAATCGCGATGGTAACAAGAGTTTTAAAGGAAATGCGCCTTTTCACTTCCAATCCTCCTCTATCTCCCCCACCCTCCGCCTCAACCCAGTCAGAACCGCCATCATGGCTGCTGACTCGACAAAACCCGCAGTCCTGATCTTTGGTCAGTATAGCCAGTCGTTTTCCAGCGCCAGAACTGACCAATGCCACAGGTGGTTTAAACACCTGCTCTCGTGCACTAGCTGCATTTCTCGTGCCTCTGGAAGGCCCAGCACTGGTATCGGTAGGTATTCTTTTTTTTCACATATAACATGTGAATAAAATTTTACTGTAGCACGTCCGCATCGTCGACAAATATTCCGTGCATCCCGCGACTACGTACGTCTGATAATCATTCATTTCCATATTACGAGTCCTAACCCCACGTTACCAAAGCTACATCGGTCCCGAGTTTGCAAAGGTGCTGGAAAAGCCAGAGGTTGAATATCGTCAAGCAAACTTGACTGTGGCGAGTGCGTAAACTCATCGATCATCTCGGATATAGCTCAACCTTTTCCTTGAAGCCGCCATCCAATCAGCATTCGATCCACCCGCGGGCAAATCCAACTTTGACTATGTTTTTGATTTTACGGGGGAGGTCCGTCATGATCGAAGCGAGATGGTGCGAGGTCTAGTGCTTGAGATTCTAACCATAGCTCACCGCTCTCGACCAGATCCAAATTGGGACGACATTTGGTACTGCTCGACTTTTGGGAACGGAGGCTGCGAAGCGTGGGGTAAAGGCTTATGTCCGGATACAGCACCCATTCTATGAGACATCTAGCAAGCACCCCGCTGTCGAGAAGGACGACATTAAACCCACCGATACAATAGGCATTTGGTGGCATGAATCCCTTCGCATGCTTGCGTCAATAGAAAAGTACGTAACGCATCTCTTGTCTCCATGCGTGTTTTAACCACGTTCGTCAGCCTAAACCTCGTTGTTCTCCGTATCGGCCACGCCTATGGCCCATATACCAACTTTGGCGTCAGTAAGTTGACACTCTTTGTCCCCAAGGCGTTTCGAAATAACGCTGCGTAGTTACCTCCGCTATAACGGTCGCTTCTGTCTACGGTTACTCTCAAAAACCGATGAAGTCAATGTGAGCATATTCAAACTGTATCGTTGGGCCATAATTGACCTGTTCTCTTGCCAAGGTGGGCTCCTGGCAAGAACCCAACTAATACCGTCCACGTAGACGACGTGTCGGGTGCCGCGTGGGCTTGTGCCGAATGGATCGCATCGAAAGGCCGCAAAGCCGCGATCGAGGAAGCTGGAGAGCCCATTGCTTTCCACAACGAGAAGAGCAAGGTCAAAGAAGTTGAGGGTATGCGACCCCACGACGAGAAGCTTGTCGCGCCTATTTTCAATCTGGTAGGGAAGTTTCTAGCCGTCGCGTAATATTTTTACCCAACCTTTTTTGACAGGTCGATGACGCGAATAGCACTTTGCTTAGCAGCGGGACGACGGTCACATCTTACTTTGGCACAACCTTTGAATTTTTCAATATGGTCGAGAGCACACTTTACAAGGTGCGTGGCATCATCATCTTGCTTTTAGTTATTTCTGATAGCGTTCACAGCTTACGGAGGACCTTGAAGACATCAATGAGCAACACGTCGAGGCATGGACTGAGATGCTCATGAACTCGGCGCCTCCCATCACCAATACTCCTCTCAACCCATACATGGACAAGTACACGCTAGCAAAGCATGTCTTGTTGTACGACAACTCGAAGATCAAGAAAATTGTCGGATATAATTTGAAGCGACCTGATTTTAACCACGACAACGTCAAAGAAGTGGTCGATAAATGGAAGGAAGAAGGCGTATGGCCCAATGCGAGAAAGTCGTCAACTTAATCCTACTTTCTCCTCTAAACCTTCCCTCTTAACAAGTACTTAATACTTCCTCCCTAGTCAGTATAGTGATTATCCCTGTCGAATGTTTGGTTGTTGGCTCACTTGTTCCTTACCTGCACTTTTGTGCTTAATACTTCTTACAATTTCGCTATCCTAGTTGTATGTGTCCGTTGACTGTCGTTGTTTTATATCTAGTGTATATTCTGCTCGTCGTACCCTTTTAATGTAATGAGAGCATCCAATATGATCGATTACTGTCTTGTGAAGCTATAAAAGGGTGATTGCCATCTAAGATAGGGGAGGCTGATTAAGTAATATGACGCGCGCCGTTGAGCATTTGGCGACCCTCGCGGGACCAAATTCGCTTTCGGCTCTGTTTGCAACCAACCACTACATTCTATCTCGATTCCGTATTTCGAAATATGGCAACAACGCACGCGGTTGACACCTCATATCTCGTCGGTCAGGCCATGAGTGCAGGCTACCAGTGGACCTCCTTGGTTGTGCCTCCAGCTTACATTGCTAGCATGATCGCGAGACGAGGGAGAGCGAACCACGGGCTGTCTCTGAATAAAATTCTACGAGCGACTTGGATAGGTGGTCTATGTGGTGCGCAAACTATATCTCATCCCTAATCTTAACTGGTCTAATTTCATATCCAGGTACTGCCGTTTCAGGAGGAGCAGCTTACGCTCGGTATGCGAACACCAGCGAAGACTCACTACGGATTCGGAGGATAGAAACAGCATACAACGTACGCCGGAATTTTTCATTGTCACGCGCGAAAATGTTGACCGTGTTCCACTTCAGACGAGCATTATCAGGAGGAATGACCATTCCACCATTGGTGGCGTCCTCGGTGCTGTTCTCGTACCTGCAATTCTGTGGAAACGAGCTGGTATCATTAATCGTATGCTCTGTAACTGTTCTAGCGATGCCTTATTGATGTCACTTTCTCTCCAGTTATTCTCGGTGGTTTTGGCTTTGGCAGCGCTGTTGGTCTATTAGCACATTATGGCAGGACCTTGTCGGGAGACCCACCACCAAAAGTCGATTTTGTTCTCCCAGTTCCATCATCTCCATCTTGAAGAGAATTCGATACGTCCTCTTCCCTCGGAGGGCCTCAATCAACTCTCAGATTATCTTCACTTGAGCAGAAGGCGCATATGTCTCTACTATTGTACTTAATGGTGACCTCATCTAATTTCACCTCTCTCACTGAACTTTACAATGTGAAGGAGAGCTGTCTGCTTTCCGCATGTCAGGAGTTTCTGCAGACTTTGCATACGGTATGATTACACTGCAAAATCCAACTACGAAGCTTCTTTAGCGACATTTTTCAACCGACCATCTATAGCGGGCGTAACCACTAACAGATCCTCACTGATCGCATCCAAGGCCCCAGTATCGCAATCCTTGCCTTTACGAGCATTTGAACCATCAAACGCATCCACAGTACTCATGTGCTCCGTTGCAGAAATCTTCATGTGGTTCTGGTAATGAATCTTGGAGCGTCCACCAGTTACACCTTGCAAGACTTTGGCAGCAGCCTGCTTCCAGTGGTTAGCAGCAGCCGATCGCTGCTCGTGGGATTGTGAATCCTCTTGTAAAGCATGGATCCTTGCTCGGGTTTTCTCCTTGATTCCCTGTGCCTCTGGTGCGTCTTGTAATCTTATCATCTTGTTGACGAATTGAGATCCTAATGAATACTTTTGATCAACCCTAGACACCCGACTTTGATATAGAGAGTGACATACCAAGCATGTATTTTCTAACAATGGTGCTTAACATCGAACCACATTCGTCGTCGATGAGCCATTTCCCTTTTGAAAGGGCCGTGAATCCATCATGACCTTGCGCCATGTATTCTCGGGTCACTATTTTATATTTTCTGCCATCTGCTTCATTTTTGATAGCTTCCTCTTCGACAGATCCGTCAGCCTTTTGGTTCAACAGCCAGATGCCCAGTACGCGTTGCCCAGGTGGTTTGCTGGAGTCCCAGGAGACACGGAATCCGGACACTGTCGGGAAGCGTCTGTCGTAGATTGTCAATGACAAGAAGGTGAACCCCTATGAACAGGACAGACCCTTCTTGAGCAGGCCACATGCTAAGAGAACCTTCGAGCGCGTCCCAGAGCATAGCACCGTCAATTTCGAGAACCACGATGGGATCTTCGAATGGCAATATCTCAAGAATGTCACCGATGCTCATCGGGCCTAGGAATGGATTTCAACTCAAATAACGGGCAAAGGGTAACAACTCTTACCTGGGCCATATGTTGAATCTCCTCTAAAGGTACCAGCACAAAGCAAGACACCATCGGATCCTCCACAGCCTTTCATGCAAAGCGCGTCGTCATATGCATGTCTGGCTATGTCAGAGAACCAATTGCAAATCGGAGACTAAAGCCCAGGTAAGTATTCAGCACTGTATTGCATCAGTGTCTCTTACCTCCGTTGTTCTGATGAAGGTACCCCGAACATCCACCATCACGGTCGTTTTGCACACCGGCGCTTTGAGCGTGGAGTCAACAGACGACAGTAGCTTCTTCAGTATCTCGGCTAGCGCTTCGGACTTCCTCAAATCGGGTGTGATATTGTATCTCTTTCCTGTGAGCTTGCTTATAACTTTGGTTCTGACACTGCCTGCTAGCGTGGGCGTCAGCTCCAGGGTCATCTCACTCAGATCGCGAAAGTCAGATCCGCTCTTGATGACAAGGACGTCACCCTCATCTGCCTCTGCCCCAAGGACCTTCTCGTTCACGTCAAAATTCTCCCATGAAGTCACGC
>Ga0247741_1001612_pt1 | contig 12521 bp, 17 predicted proteins | sample UWRJL213509R2_FD_180945 | JGI IMG/M metagenome (GOLD analysis project Ga0247741, IMG submission 180945) | Plant litter microbial communities from Arlington Agricultural Research Station in Wisconsin, United States - UWRJ-L213-509R-2 | ecosystem: Environmental > Terrestrial > Plant litter >... | reverse complement strand
ATCGTTGCATCATCGCACTTTGCTAACCCCCTTCTAGCGAAGCTGCTGCGACACCACTCGTCGTCGACAAAGCCTGTGCAGAACCTTAGTGATGTGATCATAGGACATGAAGCGAGGCACTGTGAAAGCTGTTCCAAAGTAAAGCAGCGAGGGTCAATGGAGAGCCGTTTGAGAGTTGGAACCCATGAGAGAAATGATATAACACTTGGGATGCCGAGAGCGGGTAGTGGTATACCAAAGAATGAGAATTCTCGTAGAACGGGTGTTTGGATGACCGGGAAGAATTCGGAGAGATCCAGAGCAGTGTGGATGGTGAGATGGAGGAGATGGTGCATAATCAGCGCCTCACGATTATGAACTGGAGCGGGTACGAATTGATCCATTCCGTTCAAGTTATTGATACCCGCAGCTTCAAATTCCTCCTCAATATTCCCAATTTCCATTTTAATTGATACAAGGTTTGGGCAGTGACGCAAGATTCCGATGGTTTCATTGGCGGAAAGAGACTTTACGCGACGCCTTCTGCTGAGTTCGAAGGACAAATGTGACATGGGACCAGGGAAGCTGAAGATCCGCAATTTTCTCGTCGATGTGGGAAATCGCCAAACGATTTAGCATTGGGGCGCGAATAGCCCGCAACGGCTCCAGCGCTTATCATCTGGATCGTTCTTACCCCCAGTTGATTCGAGCTCCTCCAGGATCGGGACTTCTGTTAAAAGTAGTGAGGAGAATGGACCAATGACGGATTGGTTTCGTCCATGAAGGACCAAGCGCCTCCAGCGCGACGCGAATGGTCGGATGGCATCCAGGAAGAGCCTTTCGGCCAGAAGAAAACTCCTGTGAGCTGTTTCGATAAGGGATATACTTAGAGGGCATGCTCCGGACCTCGATAACCACTCTTGAACACCCCCTCCACACGTTTTCGCTGAGGTTCTCTGAGGTTGGGGAGCACATTCTCCTGAGAGGCCATCCTCCCGTGGAACAACTTTGAGTGTTGACGGGTACGTCGGTTGCATATGAGGATAGTGGACCAAAGTGATGGTGTTGAGAGGGCGAGATTCCTCCAGTCGCGGCAGATGTGGGTGAGCAGAAGTGGTGCATCCCACGGGTTCATCGTCGCATCGTGTGTAGTAGGTAGACAGTGGTGGAATATCTCCTGCAGTATGTCAGGGTATCTTCGTAGTCGCGAAATCAGCGCTTTGTGAAGTTCTATCGTATGGCATAGAGCATCTCGTGCCTCGGAGTGTCTTTAACTCCTTTTGCAGCTTGCTGATCCCTTTGTCGAAAGCTGTGGTCGCGGTTACAAGAGTAACGAGATATTTTTGAATTGCTGAAATTTCGTCCTCTGATGGGAGATGGCTGGTCCCTAGTATTGACGCGAAGGGTGACTCCGATACATCGACTGTTGACATTGAAGTATTAAACCAGTGTACAGGCGAGGATGACTAGTATATTGTAGCTGGTGAAGACAAGTGCGGCGTTGCCTATGTCGTGGTGCAACAGGGAGAACAGACACCACTGACCTGACCTGGTCAAGTTCTTCACAGTCGTGACGCTCATGAGCAACTTTCTCCAAGGGTATCCAGGACGCCAATAAAAGACACGATCCCCTTTTTGGATGTAAAATGGGTTGTGAAATCGAATTCTGAACTCCGTTTACGGACAGCATCCTTAGGTGAAAAGTTAGAGCCAGATTACTGAAAACTGAGAAATTTTTCGACCCCCATGTCTGACAACTTTTCTGCACATATCTCATCGTTCTGAACACTTTTCGAAAAAATTCCTGAGATTTTGGACCCCGTGTTTGGGTCGACAAATGGTTCAGACGTTGCCTCCAACAGCCCTCGAGATACGCAACCCAAGAGGGGTAGACGGCGCAGGTCTCCATGTTTTGAAAACCTTGTTCTGCATCGAACCCTGGAGCAGAAGATAAGCGTGAATATAGATTATCTAGGCAGACAGACCTTCAAACATTTCATCATACAGATCCGAATCCGTGTCCTCGTCATAGACGTAGGGTATAGTGCCGGCGTCGTTCACCTCATCCGCACAGTGTGGGGTCGGATACAAGGCCATCTTGAAGAAGCATCCGTGGAGGGTGAACCCGAGTCGGTCGTGAGGCGTTTTATCGAATAGGAGCCAGCTTTTCGAGACTGAATTACGCCACGTAAGGAGTGCAGGGATAAAGCATACTTCCGGAAGTTGGTATTTAAACACGAGAGCTGAGAGCTGTGGGGAATGAGCGAGGTAGTTGATCCCAAATTGACGTTGTATGCTATCCGTTTGAGAGTCGACAAAAGGAAGACCAGGTCACATGCACGCAATCGCCATGCGAGCGGGCCATTCGAGGATGTACATCTCGAAATCCTCTGGGATCTCCGCCTCGGGCCCGGTGCACTGCGACCTGAGAGTCGCCAGGTACGAATGCCGGTCAAGGGGTATGAGATTATCCAGTGTCCATGTGCGTGATTCGAGGAACAGGTCGTTAGCGAGCATCCTGTCGTAGAGTTCTAGAAATCGACGGCGAGTTGCGTGTATATTAGAGGGAGGCACCATTCTACGCCAGTCTGAGCATACACATCTCGAGAATATAAGACATTTCAGGTCCATACAGGAGAAGCAGTGCAACAACAGCATTTGAGGGAGCACCAAATTGTCCAGTATTGCGTCAGGAGGCACCGCCACTTTTTCCAGTGTTACAGGAGATGCTATCGATGTCGCGAGAGACGTTGTACCTGCTGAGGCAAATGGCGAGGCAGATGTGAGAGAGTTCGATGGTGAGAAGAATTTGGTGCCACCTGGTGATGAGGCGCGGTTGAAAAGACCATCCAGCGTTTGCCGCACAAACACTAGCCCTGACGATATATATTTGCTGGGGAAGATACTTGAGTCGTTGGGATCCATGTTCTGTCTGAATAAGAGAGATCAACAGAAACTCGGCGGTGAAGCTGAGTCTCGTGGGAAGGTGCTGCCGCATCTGAAGCGCCGCGTCTATTCGCTCTCGGCTCCGTATACGCTCCTCTATGATGCACGAAGAAGGGCACTACACAATACCAGACGTCGCCGAAGGACGGAGGAGCTTGTTCCTGACGATGGTGACGAGCGGGTCCCCCAACGAGACTCTGAGCAACGCGCAACTCGTGCCCGGGAGTTCATAATCTCGTTGGGTTCGGGTATAGCCAGTTCTGGCACTAGCTCCTCCGACGTTGGTGCTGGACGTGGTGTTTGGCCCTTGTGCCACTAGCGTTGTATCACTGTCAGGCGCATCATACCGAGCACGAGACGAGCCAAAGTTCGGAAGGGAAGCATAGGTGTGCCACCGCTCAAGCTGGTGGGATCGGCGTGTATGCCCGGATGTCGAGTGAATACTGGGAGGGCCAGAGGCGGTCTCAAAGCGACGATTGTGGATGGAAGATGAGCATGAAAGGAGAACAGGATAACTCCAACGAAAAAAGTGGGCGAGGAGTACGAGAGTCCGCAACACGTCCAGTTGCGAGCTCGAGTGCTAATCGCCATAAATCCCAGCTGAAGCCCTCTTCTGAGCCGATTATTGACCAACGAGCGATGGGGGCTCGTATTTCAGTCTGAGCCAGCGACCATCGATACTAACAATTGGATTTGATATTCGTCGTTGTTGAGTAGATTTATGAGATATCTAGAGTCGTTGTGAAGTGCCCGGAGAACTTGTGTGCAACCGCAGATACGCGGCAACTCCTCGAGTGGATATTGGATTGACGGAGAGTAGGAGGCGGCATGAATAGAGGCGGGATATTGGAATGGTGTCCTTGGGAATGGAGGTGAAGGGTGGCCTAAGGCAGTATGTCCCATGGCCAAAGAGCTTAGGCTGCACGGCGTAGAAACCCGCATCTTGATAATGATATTAGGCGCATGCAATGGTCCATGAGCTACAACAATACGCCGAGGTGTATGACTGCCTTGATGACCTCGATAGCCCCAAATCTCGCTCGAAACTGTGTGCTGGAGTATTCACGGGAAAAAGTGGTCGGGTGTTTGACCATCCATGGTTGAGGGACTGGGGCATCGAGGGGAGGTGGGACAAGGGGTGGATAACTTCACGGCGGCTTGGAGGCGGAATGAGAATTTGGCATTTTCGAAGATGGGGATGCTTGGAATTTTCTAGCGAGAGTAGTACTTTGCGACATGTTCTTTGGCCCCATCGATTCCGAGTCAGCCCTCTTCAGATCCTCGTCCAGGCGGGCTCAAACGTCTTCCCTGGACGCTAACCAAGGGTCGTTACCACTTGAATTTGTCCATGAAGTCGTACTTTGCAGAGGCCACTGGCACGTTCTGAGCATGTTTCCAGGTCCCGCAAGCTTGGACTTCCATCCAGGTTTCGCTGAGCACGTTCGAATTTGGAGGCACTGTTGTATTTTGTGAGTGGGCATCGGGAGTCTCGGTCCGTCTCGCCTCCCCGAGCTTTCCTCGACCCCTTTTCTACCCTCTTCCTCATCCGGGTCGCAATCAACCCCACTAAAACTCAAAGTACTCAACCACTACACGAAAGTCTTATAACCCATCGTCCGACTCTGATTGTTGGACTAGCTCCATGATGAGGGATACGACTTGAACCCGTTGTCCGCACTGTGACCCGGGTCAGCGCATTGACACCAGTAAAGAACGTATTCTGTCACTAGTTTACTCTGGCAAGCATTAAAGCATCGAGATAAACTTAGGTTCGTCTCATCCCTCATCCTCACATTTATAGCCAAAATCTGTCAATTTTGCTTTGGGCCTTTGCCATGGTATCCACTAGTGTTCGCTCTCCCACCTCGTTATACATTGTCGAGATGTCAATCTCATATGACCACATCACATCTGCCTCGAACATCTGCTAGGACCCCGACGTTGGCCAACGGTCGCCAACCACAGCACAGACGCTGATAGCAAGCTTGACCGTGACGTTGGCTCGGAGTTCCGTAGTCCGGTCATGGTGCCCTACCATCTCGGGCATAGGACCTGGACTTGGAAGGGATGCAGAAATCTATGATTTGAGTACAGGAGAGTCAGAAGTACAGGATGACAATATGGAAGAGACTGAACAGAGTTCCCCGAAAATGAGGGAAGGCAGGCTGTGGATTCAGAGTTCAATGCGTTCAGATTTCAGGGTGGCCGAGTTGCTGGAAAGTAGAGGTTCCACTATCAAATCTCGAGAGCCTGAGCTCGAGGTTAGTGCTCCCTCTTCCTCCATCCTCAAACTCAAACTGACAATGACGATCCTCGCCTACTCATCCAGGTCTACTCGCCTCTCGCCCTAGGGCATAACATCTACTGTTCTTGTCAATGTCACCTTTCAACCCCTCAGACTTCAGAAAACCTCGAGCTGGGATCGCGTTCCGCTCGTTCAGTATGACCTCTGTCATATTCCAACCTCAAGCTCTTCATCACCCTTCGATATTAACTAGTAAACTTGGCATTGAACTTAAAGTCCTCCAATTTCCAGAAGGGTCTTAGACGGCTGCTCGCAATGTCGAATATTCGACCCATAAATTCCATTTCCACCACAAGACGTTTGTATGTACCATGAACCGGGCACCAGCAAATTTCAAGTTTAAACCATCATACATCTTTTGTTTAGTTACAACTCCGTTGAGAAACACAGCCGCCAATGTCACCAATGAGAAGCGTTTAGACAGTTTTAACAGTCAGATCGGAGGTTGATCGTCGGGGTGGGCTGAATGCACAGATGTTAATTAAATAGAAGCCTTTGGTAAAAGACGAAAGGCTTGAACGCACGGAGACGATGACACAGAATGATATGGAGTAAATCCTCCTTAAATGCGGTCCGTTTGTCGCCCTCTAGTTGTCCTGCTTTCATGAGGGAATACCCCCCCAGTGCTTGGATGGCTGTTTCCACTTTCTCCTTTGTACCAGTATGAAAGTACAATTCCCAAGCCTCCTTGAAGCCGGGTTTGAAGTTCCCAGGTTTGGCCCCGCGCCAGAAGGAGTTCTCCACACAAATCAGAATTGCTAACAAAGCCAATGATGAGACAAGGATATAGGCATGCCATAGAGGGAAAGTCTCGAACAGACCAGAAAACAAAAAAATGTGGGGTTTCTGTGTGGAATTAGACATTCGGCGGGACGAGATTTGTGGGGTATAATTACCTCGGGGCTGCCTTGAATAACTTCAGAGATATCTCTAGCCTGAAGGAAGACACCATTAGAATGTGGTTAAAACTCATTTACACTAACAACACACGCCCTGGATGTGTTTACAGGGGGCCTTGTCAGTGTTCAACTCGTGCCAACGATGTAGAACGCCTCACGGCCTGTATTATTTCAGAGGACCTTGTCAGTGGTCAACTCGCTCAAATGATGTAGAACGACTGACAGCCTGGATGGGTGTTCAGGGGGCTTTGTCAGTTGTCAACTCGCTCAAACGATGTAGAACGACTCACGAACTGGATGTATTTTCAGAGGCCTTGTCAGTCGTCAACTCGCTCAAACGATGTAGAACGACTCACGGCCTGGATGTGTTTTCAGGGGGCCTTGTCAGTTGTCAACTCGCTCAAACAATGTAGAACCACTCACATTCTGGATGTGTTTTCAGGGGGCCTTGTCAGTCGTCATCTCGCTCAAACAATGTAGAACCACTCACTCTCTGGATGTGTTTTCAGGGAGCCTTCAACTCGCTCAAACGATGTAGAACCACTCACAGGCTGGATGTGTTTTCAGGGGGCCTTGTCAGTCGTCAACTCGCTCAAACAATGCAGAACCACTCACAGGCTGAATGTGTTTTCCGGGGGCCTTGTCAGTCGTCAACTCGCTCAAACAATGCAGAACCACTCACAGGCTGGATGTGTTTTCCGGGGGCCTTGTTAGTCGTCAACTTGCTCAAACGATGAAGAACCACTCACCCTCTGGATGTGTTTTCAGGGGCCTTGTCCGTCGTCAACTCGCTCAAACGGTGAAGAACCACTCACGAACTGGATGTTTTCAGGGGGCCTTGTCAGTGGTCAACTCGCTCAAACAATGCAGAACCACTCACCAACTGGATGTGTTTTCAGGGGGCCTTGTCAGTCATCAACTCGCTCAAACGATGTAGAACCACTCACCAACTGGATGCGTTTTCAGAGGCCTTGTCAGTCCCAACCCGCTCGAACAATGAAGTGCAACTCACAGACTAGAGGCGTTTGCAGGTGCTATTGTCAGCGGAACAAGCATGGCACAATACTTAACTAAGTACCTCCTACAACATATATACGTTATTCATTGGATTCTTTATCATTCATAAATTCTCACCGTTTCTCCCTAGAAACGAGCTCCATAAGCATTTCCTGCTTCTATCACCTAGGCTATCACATACATACTAAAATCATCAACATAGACAATTCATTGTTTGAAGCAACTGCAACTACACTCACGTCCTAAATGATATGTCAATCTCGACTTTCATGATGTGAGATCAACATCGGTCGTACATGCTGTTGTCCTCAGCGTCTTCTCGCAATACTATTGGAGCTGTATCAGCCGATGAAGCCATTCAAAGACATAGGATGTACCATGAATTCAATATTGGCACTCACATTCACCTATTCATCGAATGATATTAACTAATATGCAATTCGCCATATCCAAAGTTTACTCACGTAACAATGCCTGAACCACACCACGACCTCTCTTGCTGCCTGTAACTTTAACGGCAGAGGCAGGACTTCATTATCTTTTATGGGTTGGCCTGCCATCTCTGTACTAAGACAGAGGTAAATCATAAGGTTGAACAGATCACCAAAAAAGCGTACTCTTGTATCGCATATTCCATGCAGAGCTCCATATTATTCTGCTGCACGGAAACAAACAACATCCTCAGGGCGGGTGTATCAAGAGAAGATGCTGTATTCTTGATAAGTTTTTTTACTTGGTCCTGGTGATTACCATTGTCTTCGTGTATACCTATACGCAACCGAGCTTTTAGATCTATATTCCGAGCGGATATTAAACAGAACATGCCTTCAAAGCGTACATATGCCCGTGGCGGATAGTTATACTCATCGAGTGGTTTTCGAAATTTATTCTCCAAGGCTTGTAGGGCAGCCTGGCAATTTTCCTCTTCCTCCAGGTCCATATCGTAGACCTGATTTATCAGGTCGTCGAACTTGGTGAAGATCGCAATCACAGGAACTGTTATCTTCTATTAGTGCGGAACTTTGGTAAACTAAAGGTATAGAAACCGTTTCCAGCGCGCCTCTCGTTGAAGAACCTCCTTTCTAATTCCAATAGAGGCCTTGCATTATCTGTTACGAAACAAAACCTTTACCGATAACGGGATAAGTAGTAACTCCGAGAGCAGAAGTGAGACCAACCAGATAGCATGCAACTGATCGTGTACTTCAGTTGACTTTGCTCTCTCCTCAATAAAGGCCAAGACTTCTTGAAGTTGCTTCTCATCACCCGCCTCGAATCCAGGAGAATCGTGGAAGATGAATTCGGGGTTGGTCCTGAAGGCGAACGGTTGACGGATATCGTGGATCCCTCGCTGACATGACAAGGTCAGCCATCGAACAATGTCAGTGAATGAGCTACCTTCGAGGTAGGTTCAAGCTAGTTGAGCGTAGCACATTAGAGCCTGCAATCCTTCCTTAGTAAACGAGCCTCACCAGATTATTGTCACGCTCGTCATAAATGCATGGTTCCTCAGTCGTATTGCAGACTCGCTTCAAGAGTGTTGTTTTACCGGCATTAGCACGACCAATCACGAGAATACGGAAATGGGTATATTTCTGTCGGAGGGCAATGGTATCATCCAACTCGTCCATTGTAGTAGATGTCAGAGTTCAAGTTGGTGCGTGACCGCTGGGAACCATTTGCCGAACATCTTCAACTGTTCGTCCGAACTTGCATGGGCACTCGTAAACTGCATCTACGATAGGTCCCTCTTTGCCTTCACTCGGTCATTCACCTACCACCTTGCATTACGAGAAAATGACTCGAGATCTTCTGATACTCTCGCGTCCTGAAAGTCTGACAGAGGAACGTTGATGAGTTCGTCTCTTTCCCTTTTCCCCCTTTTCATATATGATCTGACAGTCCTCACTAGTCCTCTGCTATTCCACAGGCCCAAGCTTCCATATTGTCAGGAGAGCAAACCTCCAGAGTAATGCGTCCCGCCAACAGGATCAGAGCACCTCTCCGAAAATAAGGACGGGCCGAGCCACACCCAGCTTGCCACCTCGAAGCTCTTCAACATAGGCCTTCCAGTCTACTACCCATCCACCGCCCCCTTGGTTTCTCCGCTGCTCGTCTGCCACCACAATCCGATCTACAATTTTTGATGCATGGCCTTTCCTCCCACTAATGGCAACTCCGTCCATCTGATGGTTACCTCTACTTCCTCTTCCACACTACTCCCTTTGTCACCCCTCACCCAGCCATTTCATCGCGCAAGAAGCGCCGCCAGGGGCTAACACAACATGAACGTTTAAAGATACATACCTGTCCAATTGTAGAAGCTTGGAAGCTCCCGTACCCAGCGTCAGACCCACTGGCAGGCTTAGGACGACCCATCGACCCATTGACAGCCCGAAAGGGGATGTACTCTTATAATCTAGCCAATGAATCACAAGTTAGTCTCTCTCATCGGTCGCCTCTGTTCGTCCTCTTTTCATGCCTCCTGATAACACCGCCTTCTAGGCTTCACCTCTGCTAGATCAAGTTCACGACCCCAATCTCAGAGCGTAACAATCCACATGTCCTGCCAGTGCTCATCCCCGCATCCGATACCCCATCTTGTCGGTCATCGTCCCAAACGGACTTATCGGATGACAGCAACACGGTACAATATCAGACGCCCATCGTTTGCGATGACCGTCTAGTTTAGTGGACGACCACCACCTGTTGGAATTGCCTTCATTCGAGAATCATGTGCTAGGCGTCGACGTCGACATTGAAACCAACGACCCAAAGTAACACCAATACCAATAGCGACACCGGTGTACGTTTTGATTCGAGAGAAGCGGGGATCTGGTGATTTGTTTTGGCTTTCAACGGAAGCGTGCATGGACTGAGGATTTGGATTTGTGTTCCAAGGGGAGGCGAGGGTTTTTGGATCCATATCTCAAACAGACGCATCGGGCAGAGTTCGTGGTCGGTGGTTGGCAGACTCAATCCACTTGGTGCTGGTTGATGCTCGGTTGTATGGCAGTCTGCAGCCGTTGGTTGCTGGAAAGCAGAGGTCCCACTATTCACTATCGGGTCCCGAATCTGGAGAGTCCAAGCCGGACGTTAGTAAGTATCCCCCTTCCCTCCTCCATACTCAAACCAAAACTGACATTCTCGCCTATAGGTATAGACACCTCCAGGTCCAGACCCCCAGACCATGAATCCGATCTAGTGCACGACAAAGCGCCGGACTTGCCAGCTTGCAAGCGTTTGAATGTCCGGCCTCAGGCCTCAAGTTCCAGCAAACCGAGAATTCGGAACTGGGGTCGTGTTTCTGCTATGTGTTCAGTTATCCACCCCTACCGATCCACCGTCTTCCAAGGTCTTCCAACCTGCAAAAATCGCGGTCTCGAGAAGTTTGGCATGATCCTCCACGTCAACTATGGTCTACATTGTCAACTCGGCCTCCTGGCTCCCCTCACATCGAACTCCGGTCAGAATCCAACTCACAGGCTCTCAAGCCACATACTGGATGACGATGACGATCTTGGATTAAACCGAACGGCCCGTCGTTACCAATTGAAATTGGATTTTGGAAGGAGGGACGTTGGACTTTGGTGGTAGCTACGTGTCTCACTCGGGAGCCACCCAACATAAGATTCAATAGGTATGGCATACATTACTCATCTCATTGCTACCTATGAAACTAAATGCGCGAGTTTTTCTTGCAATTGTAGGGCTTTGCATGCCGCTTCGTCATCATCATGGCCGCAGTTTCTCATGACCATTCCATTGGGCTACCCTGTTCGTCACTCTCCGATGTCACTGCGCCGAAACCCTTATGCGCCAGCCCTTGCGTTTCCTACCGGCTCCTACGCCCTAGACTGTGACGCGTATCGCGGCTCTGAGGCTGATGTACCACCACCAGCGATACTTGTCATTTCGCGTTACTCTCCCATCTCCTCCCAAATTTCCTTATATGGCAACTGAATAACCGCTGAGTCGCTGACAGGAAAAACCTCAGAGGTGTAAAAATCGATTTCCCAGCTAGATTTAATGCCGAAAACAAGATCGTGTCTTTTTGGGTGTTGGATACCCCTTGACTTTCTCGCACTGATACTTTCATTTGGTATTTATACCACCCACCCCCTTTATACATCGAGTTTCAACGCTTCACGCTTGATACCGGTTTCTCATAGATCTCACTCGGCACTCACTGGTACCGCATGACTCTCTCAATTCCGATTCTTATGTAGAACCTTCGCATATCGCTCATATATTATTACTTGTAATAAACTATGTTCCTGACTTCATTTAAATGTTTTGATTATTGACTCATCTCAATACATAAATGGCCTAGCGTAATACGAATGCAGTGGATTCCATCGTGAACCTTGTGGGCTATAAAATAAACAGGGAATACTTCTCTATACACCGACGACTCTGGATTAGGGGACCTGCTAGAAAATGGGTACCGAGAACATCTTTATATCACGTTGGTCAAACGCCCCCGGTTCGGCTGTGATTGCGTTGCGAGGATATTGTGCAATTGACGCCAGAGCCCTCACAACTGGTTCCTCTTCAGTGGGTGGGGGGGCAGGTTTATTTGCGGTGAGTGTAAAACCGTCAACGTCCCGCAGAGTATCCAACAAATCCCAGTTTTGGTAATTCGAGAATTGGACACTGACAGCCTCCAGCTTTGGATATCCGTTTTGAGCTCGCCTCTGCCTGGCCGTGATGAAGTTATAGACTGAATCTGCAGTGAAATGAGCTCTGGTTGCATAAAACTCCCACAGATATCGACAGAGATATTCGTCGCGATCTGCATCCTCCGATGATGGGGTGATCGACGCTATCGTTGTAGCATCGCACATTGCTGACCCCCCTCTAGAGAAGCTGGTGCGATACCACCCATCTTTGACAAAGCCGGTGCAGAACCTCAGGGATGTGATCATAGGACATGAGGCGAGGCACTGTGAAAGCTGTTCCAAAGTAAAGCAGCGAGGGTCAATGGAGAGTCGCTTGAGAGTTGGAACCCATGAGAGAAATGATATAACACTTGGGATTGTAAGGTACCCTTACTGGCTGAGCACGGAAAACACGCGCAAGACGTCCATTACGCACGCGCCCGTCTCCTAGGTAGTATCATTTTCTTTTATTGCTCATCATTTTCGTAGTTTTATTATTCCGGACTCTGACTCGGTTTTTCTACTCCTATTCCATTTTATCTACTATAAAAAACCCATGTACACTACATTTTCAGTAGTGGAATCGATCCCCCCCACTCACCAGTCGTCGTCGTCGCCAGTTTCGTTCAGTTCGCCCCAGTCGTCGCCGTTTCGTTCACGTCCAGACGTCATCCAGCTCACGAGAAGCATCCAGTATATTCACGTTCGCGCACA
>Ga0247741_1001611_pt1 | contig 12528 bp, 15 predicted proteins | sample UWRJL213509R2_FD_180945 | JGI IMG/M metagenome (GOLD analysis project Ga0247741, IMG submission 180945) | Plant litter microbial communities from Arlington Agricultural Research Station in Wisconsin, United States - UWRJ-L213-509R-2 | ecosystem: Environmental > Terrestrial > Plant litter >... | reverse complement strand
ACGAGCTACGGACATAAAAGAATCATCGCAGATTCCCGCCTCAAGCACCAAGGACGACGAGGAAATTGGATTTAGGAATGCTACATTTGCCTGGTCCTGCGAGGATGACACTCTCGTGCCGTCGCACCGGAGGTATAGGCTTCATGTCGGGGATGAGTTACTCTTCAAGCGTGGTGTGGTGAATTTGATCGTTGGTCCCACGTAAGTGATAATTATAGTCACATTCGCTGAAAATTGGCTAAGAGTGAATATTGCGTTATAGTGGATCAGGTAAAACATCGATGCTCATGGCCCTTCTTGGTAAATCCCCTACTGGCGTCCTTATTTTTCTTCCGCTGAACAGAAAATAGGTGAAATGCACTTTATGCCCTCAAACCCTGACTCCTGGTTCAACCTTCCTCGTACCGGAGGTGTGGCGTACGCTGCGCAAGAGTCCTGGGTCCAAAATGCTACTATCAGGGGAAATATTCTTTTCGGACTACCTTTTGATGAGGAACGATATAAAAAGGGTAAGCTTCCGTCAATGGTGCGAATTGTCAATGTAGAAGGTTGCTGAACAACTAAACTGCTACAGTCATCAATCAATGTGCATTGGAACACGATCTGGAACTTTTTGATGTCGGTGATGCGACTGAAGTCGGCGAGAGAGGACTGACTCTGAGGTTTGTCGTTCACGAAATCATGTTGATAGAGGTCTGAAGGAGTTGCAGTGGCGGACAAAAAGCTCGTGTAACGCTTGCAAGGGCAATATACTCCCGGGCAGACATAATACTCCTCGACGACGTTTTAGCCGCTCTTGACGTCCACACGTGTGTATAAATTGCTAGGGTTCTGTTTGTATTTCCACTGACGATGCAAGCTAGTGCCGCTTGGATCGTTGATAACTGCTTCAAAGGAGATCTCGTTCGGGGAAGAACTGTTTTGCTTGTTGTCAGTACCGAATTACTCGGAAGTTAACGCAGTTGGCTAATACTGTACCCAAGACTCACAACATAGCCCTTGCCAGCCCTATCGCCAATTTCATCGTCTCGATCGGTCTTGACGGTAGCGTTCGGTCGCAAGGAACCGAGATAGCTATTGCTCTGGCAAACGACCCCACACTAGCAGCTGAAGTCAAGCACGACAAGGAAAACCTCGAGCTCCAGAAAGATGAAGAAGCAGTTGAAAAGTCAGGAGGTGTGAAGGCGTCCTCTGATGGCAAGCTGATTATGGCAGAAGAAATTGTCGTTGGACATGTTACTTGGAAGTCCATGAACCTCTTATTGACCGGCTTAGGGGGAACACACCCAATCCTTTTCGCGATACTCTGGACATGCGGTATGGGCTCTTATGCTGTACTCTCTTCCATGCAGCCATGGTTCCTTGGAGTGTGGGGGTCTCAGTATGAAATACATGATCCTTCTGACGTGAATGTCGCCTAGTATGTTGCCACCCTATCGCTCATGATAAAAAGCTTAAGTCCCTCTTGAACAGCTATATTGTCATCTTTACTGCAATCGCTTTCTCCTACAACCTTCTCTTCGCTGCCGTTCATTTCTACTTTCAGTGCCGAGCTGTAGAAGCTGCTCGAAGCATCCACACAAAACTTCTAACCTCTGTCTTTGGCAGTACACTTCGGTTAGTCCCGTGTTTCTCCTCTCCTTTCATTCAACTAACTCCGGGTTCCAGCTGGTTGGATCAGACACCTACATCTCGAATCATCGCTAGATGCACTCAAGATATGAATACTATCGACAATTCCATCGCTCAATCCTTCTACTGGACTGTCAACGCAGTGATGGGGATAGCCACACGGCTTGGCATCATCGTTTTCTTCACGCCGATTTTCTTGCTACCTGGAATGATAATTGCAATCATTGGCAACTTCATTGGTAACATGTATCTAAGAGCGCAGCTTTCTGTGAAGCGTGAAAAGAGGTCAGTATCCTGTCTTTTTTGGAATTCACTAAACTTATTCATTCCTTTCCAGCAATGCTCGTTCGCCCTTGCTTGCTCATTTCAGTGCCGCCATTCATGGACTCGGTATATATTCTACATATTTCAGCTCCCATTGTTGCTGACCTTGTAATAGTCTCCGTTCGTGCATATGGAGCTCAAAAATCCTTAGAGATGGAATCTTTGAGACGAATAGATCATTACTCGCGGACTGCAAGGGTGTCTTGGGACCTCAATAGGTGGATTAGCGTTCGCATGGAAGGCTTGGGGGCGATTTTCACCTCAGCCCTTGCGGCATACTTAGTATACGGGAAACCGATCGGCGCGGGGAACACGGGCTTATTGCTCACCATGGCCGACAGCTTCAGCTTTTTCATCTTTTGGATAATCAAAATCTACAATGAGCTCGAGGTGGAGTCTAATAGGTGAATAGTTCCCTCGCTCATTCTCTTGGTATACGTTGATCGCTCTGATAGCTTAGAACGAATTCAGGGCTACATTGATATTGAGCACGAGCCAAGGCCAACGGAATCCGGGCAGCCACCCGCTGCTTGGCCTGCGAGCGGGGAACTTAGTGTAGAGAATTTGTCTGCGCGATATTCTCAGGTGAGGACCTTTATATCAAGCCTCCGTTGTGGATTTCACACCTTGTATTGCATGCAGTCGGGTCCCAAGGTTTTGCATGATATTTCCTTCCGTGTGAAGTCTGGAGAGCGAATCGGCATCGTGGGCAGGACAGGAAGTGGGAAGGTGCATCTCCAAGTTCTCTTTTCCTACCTTTATTCTCAATCAAGTACCAGAGCTCCTTAACGCTTGCCCTCCTGAGGTGCATCCTTACGGAGGGTACCGTATACTTAGATGGGGTTCCAACCGATAACATCAATTTGGACGCTTTAAGGTCGAGGATTAGTATCATTCCGCAAACAGTGAGTGTTGAAATTTGTTGCGAAACGGAGGTACTAAAGACGATATACAGCCTGAGCTCATCAGTGGTCTGTACTCGTTTTTGCTTGCCTCTTTATAAGATCACCGATGCGCATCTATCTAGGTACTCTACGTCAAAACCTGGATCCGTTCGATCAGAACGACGATGCCTCACTCAATGACGCTCTTCGTGCCTCGGGTCTCTTCTCTCTGCAAGAAGAAGCTGGGGAGGCTCGAATTACTTTGGATACCAAGGTCGCCGGAGGAGGGGGAAATCTTTCCATTGGTCAAAGGCAGATCGTCGCCCTTGCTCGCGCCATGGTCCGTGGTAGCAAGCTCTTAATTTTGGATGAGGCGACCTCGGCAATTGGTCAGTCCCCACGAATCTTACGCTTTGATTCTGACTGTTTGTCTCACTCACTTCTTACTACTAGACTATAAGACTGACGCCGTCATACAAAGTACTCTGCGCAGTCAACTTAATGACGTAACAGTCATCACCGTTGCCCATCGACTGCAAACCATCATGGACGCGGATAAGATTGTGAGCGTCTGTCTTCTCTTCAGCGTATTACGCGATGTTGACTGCGATTATTAGATGGTTCTCGATAACGGCCGTATTGTAAGTGTTTCCTCGGTCATGTTTGGCCTCTTTTCTTATGCAATAGCCGTAGGTTGAGTTTGAGAGTCCCAAGCTGCTCCTGAAAAAAGAGAACGGCGCATTCAAGACTCTTGTTGACGGTAGCGGAGACAAACAAAGGCTCTATGAGCTTCTGGATGATTAGCATGTTTTACGTAGTCCAGTTGGTCTGGGGTATAGACGGATCGACTCTGCTCTAGTGTCCTTGGTTTCATTCTATTGGCAGGTCCCGCAAATGGTAGCCCTCGGATGACCTTTATGACTCATCATACACTTCTCAAAGTGGGAACAGCAACGTCCAAGTTCATCGAAACTCATCATTTGCTAGAACATCAATTCCAACGAGTCCTCTTCAGAGTCATGCTGGTGCCCAGAAGATTTATAATTCTTGAGTTAATCCCAGCATTGTGATCGCAGGAAGATAAGTGAAAGGCAAAATATTGCAAGGTGGGATGCTACCTACCGAAGTGTTTGACCGACCAAGCCCAGCAAATTCCTGCTAAAATGTCCTGAGCATCGGATATTCAAGGCAAACTCGTGATCTTTTCTTCGCATTGGGATCGCCTGAAAATCATGATATTTTTGTTCTCGCGAGCTGGTTCTCGTCTAGTACAGTCAATCGTATCCTTGGATACAGCGAAAGAGAACGCTGTTGGCAAGTGTTTACAAGACGTTGTAAAGAGGTTACTGCTTAAGAACTGTGCCGTGCCTTACTGTTCCACTGAGCTTCGGAACAGTCTTGTACGCGGACCAGTTTTGCAAATCGCTCGAGTCGGAGTATATGTATTTGCCTAAAGTTTAAAAGAGAAGAGAAATCAGACATCCAGCCACTTTTGTCAAGATTGCGTCACCTACCGCTGAGGTAACCGTCCGCAAAGCTAGAAAAATTCGGGCGTCCGTTAAAAATATCATAGAAGAGGGATAATGGAATGAACGTACAGACGGAATTTTCCATCAGGCAACACCGTCAAGCATGGCCCTTCTATCTGACCCCAACCCGCAAAGTCTCCAGTCTGGAGAAAGGTGTATGGTCCAGTGAGGGATGAAGCGACAGCGTGTTCGACGTGCTTCTTTCCATTGGTCTCTGCTTTAGTAAATATGTGATACTGATTGCTGTAAAAGCGGAAATAATATCGGTCGTCTGGTAGTCCAACGGTACAGGGAGATAACATACTTGAAGTATACAGGGAAAGTGTCGATATACCCTAGCCCTGCGTTAGAGATCCCAGAAAATACGACGGGTGTAGACCAGGAGGTAAGCGTCTCATCGTTTGCAGTGAAAGCATAAGGGAGGAATGGTCCGTTGTTGGCGGTAGAGAGGGAGACAACGATATTGAGTTTGCCGGTCTTGGGGTCTTTGAAGAACTCCTAAAATCCAGAAGGTCATGTTAAAAGGGGGCCAATACGGGGTTCAAATTTTGGTGTACTCACAGGAGCCCATGTATTTACTGGTTTGATGACTGAAGACGAGGTCGAGATGGTGACTTTGAGCGTCCAGCTTGTGAGGTCGGAGCTACTCTTTAGTCACCAACTACGGTATCAGCGATGCGATGTGAACTGAGGAAATCTGCGTACTGCTATCGCAAAATTTGTGCCAGACCAGTTGGTCGTGTCTATACATATCACGGTGGGCTCAGAGTCGTGTCGCTACAGGAGTTTCAGACGAGCGGCCTTACAGACAATGTAGTATTTTCCACTAATGAAGAGATTGAGAAGCTGAGGCCCAAATCCAAGAGGCCACTCACTCAGTGTGCAAGATAATACTCGGATCTCGAATGAGACCAGTTGGAGGTGTATACGCTGGCCCTTTTAACAGCGAGAAATTGGTGGCATCCGTAGATGTGTACACGTAGAGGTTAGATTCCGATGCTCCAGTAAAAGCTGTGAAGATGTAGGGAGCCGATATAGCACGTTTAAAAGCTTCAGGTGAGAGAGCAGGTGTGGTTGAAGTGACATTGCCGGGGATTAGCGCCGCAGCGGTCGATGCTGCAAGCAAGCAGAGAGGCGCAAATACCACATAGAGGGAGGGGAAGTGCATCATGGAAGCTGCGGTAAAACTCTTGCAAGGAAGACCGTACATATATAATGCAGCGTTGCATATTCATGTTGAACGAGAAGGATTGTTGTCCGGAGAATGCCTTCCAATACATCCGTTGAGTAGCATGACTTGTAGGGCGACTTGCACATTTTGTTGCGCCATTTGACCACGACGTAGCGGCAGGTGATTCAAATTCGTTATTTGTGTTCTATACAGCTTGTGGATGGATCTCTTCCCCCAGGTATTGTCGGCAGAACCATGTCACTCCAAGTAGGCACTAAAAATACAGGAGCCACAGTGTAGCTAGCAGAAGGCTCGGCTCCAGTAGCTGTGGAAGAAAACCCTCTCGTTTCCAGAATGAATTGCACAAAGTTTCGACTTCGGCGAAAACAGGCTTCTGAGCGAAATTGAATCCCGGGGGCCGGGAGGTGTAACCAAGCCGTCAGGTGATGTACAGGTGAAGCAGGATGTGTACAAAGTACGTGCAAGGGGCAATATCTCGGACATGATGGATGGCGTTCAAAGCTTTAGGTAGAGTGCCAACAGGATTTCGAATTTCGGATCTGGTGTTCCAGAGTGCGCGGCAGCCTATATTTTTCGATCCCAGATAGCCCAGACCTTCGGTGAATCCATGAAGGAAATACCTGAAGTTGTGAAACTGAAAAATATGCGTAAGGGACTCTGTCGTTGTTGTAGTTATTCGGAAGAATAAATTGCAGCCGAACGAACTGGAAGAGGGGGGCGGGTATCGGACCTGTGGCCGCTTGTATCGGGCTCTTGTCTTCTGTCCTCTCGATCCCATCCACGATCGAGTCACCACTCGGTAAATTAGACGAATATGTATACTCGTCGTGTTCGTACTGGTCGTTAGCGGTGCGACTGGGTGAAAATCCGATGTGCACTGGTAGTGGTGCTACAAACAACACATTAGACATGCTCGACGAAAATGAGACTTTCTATCGCATTTACACCTATATCACTTGTGAGTACACGCCACTTCTTCCTTCGGCCCCTCACTAACGCCTAGCTTCCGTACAGCACCAAAGTACTCGCCTGGAGGTGAGATCTTCGACCATGCGTCTATCGAGGCATTACTGACGTTCTGACTTTGTTAGATAGTCTCTAGAGAACTTGTGTTGGTCAGCAATACGAATCTGATAGAATACGATAGAGACACACCTCTACACCCGGCGGTACCTCTGCCACTCTTGCCAACGCCCAACCATCAATAGCGCCTGTTTAGACGTAAGATCTTTAGCAGTATATCGAGGTTCCGTAACCCTGAAGATATCCACTGGGAGTTTTCCTGATCGCTATTAACCTGGAGTGTCTAGACGGGATGTTGACGATCTTTTATTGTAGTTAAGAAAAGAGCTTGCGAGAACATGACATGGATAGAATGCCGCAATCCCGGATTTTGGTCACTGAATCGTTCTGTGGCATGTTATTTCTACGATCCCGAAGAGAATATATATTAAGCTCGCTTGAGGTCGATAAGTATGAGCATATGCGCAGGAAGGGAAATTTGCACTGTTATGGTCGAGAAGAAGAATAGATTTTGTGGGAATATCTGAGGCCGTCGCTGGCCCCGAAAGTGAGCACCTCTTGCAGAACAACCAACATATCAATCCGATTGCTTCTTCGCCAACGAGAACGGTGCACAAAAACCCACTACACCGCATTGAGAAGTTACATAACCGTCCTCCTCTGATGGTGAGATGGCTGTCACTAATATAAACTCACTCGGTACATCAGCGACCTGTGACCGGAGCTGAGTCCAACCACCACCAGGACCCTACTACCCGTTGGTTTTATCGATTAAGGACCACCTAGAAGTCGGAAATTCAAGAGTTCTGCCTCTCCAGATGAGATGATCATAAACGCCATTTCCGACCTGATATTGTTCTGGACGAGAAAGTCTGAGGTATCGTACGTGTTGGTGAGTAACTAGCGCTGCAGTTTATAGACTCTGTGTTCGCAACGTGAGATTCGGCCGAAGAGGGCGGAGGTGGAGTCGTGCTTCTCGCAGACGCCAGCAGCCAGAAGGACCCGAATGCTACTCTTTCGCCTCCCTCATGTCGACGGAACGAGCACTGACCAAAGGTTGCATCGAAAAGCTAGACCAGGCGGTCGATGCCAATGACGGCGCCACCTCAGAGTCCTTTGAGAACACACAGGAGGAAAGGGACTTGGTCCGGAAACTGGACAAGCGAATACTTCCGATTACCTGCCTGCTCTACCTCTTTGCATGTTCGTTCTCCGTTCTTGAGTAATTTATGTATTCTTACAAAAGAAAATTAGCTCTTGACAGGTCAAATTTGGGCAATGCGAGGCTGCAAGGTCTCCCGGAGGACGTCTTGGGCGGAGACAAGACCGGGGAGTTGTTCGACTGGATAACTTCTGCCTTTTTCTTTTCGTACGTCCTGTGCCAAATCCCAGCGACGATTCTGTCCAAATTGTTCCCGCCACGGACGTATGTCGCGCTTGCGGCTATAGGCTGGGGTACAACTTCGACTCTCATGGCGGCTGGGTTTAATTTTGCGAGTCTGATGACTGCAAGAGTGTTTCTGGGCGTATTTGAGGCTGGCTTTGGTCCCGTAATCACGCTATACTTTTGTAAGCGGTTTCTCGATCCACCATCTGCGTCTCGGTATTAAATATAGGCTTATCCAGCCTTCTTTTATACGAGGAAAGAACTTGGACTACGGGTACGTGCCTCTCACCGTTTTTAAATTTATTTATTTATTGAACCCTTCTCAAGTTCGCGCTCTGGTTCGGCTTTGCGACAGTTGCAGGAGCCTTCGGTGGCCTGATCGCATTTGGAGTTCAACACATTCACTCATCCATACAGAATTGGAGGTTGTTGTTCATCATTGAGGTGAGCCCCTGCATTGTATTCCTCTGCTCATATTTACAATCCAAATGTGACAGGGCATCCCTCCCGTATTGCTCGGAGTGGCGACATACTTTTTCCTTCCTAATCGACCAGAGTCATCAACGTACCTCACCGAACGAGAGCGACAGATAGCTATTGAGAGAATGAACCGGGATTCTAGCGGTGATCGCGGTGCCACTGTCAATAAAGGTATGAAATTTCTACTGTCATTCGAAAATGTGGCTAAATTTTCACTCGCCTCAGCTCATGTAATCGCCGCTTTCCAAGACTGGCGAGTTCGTTACCTCCACGAATGCAAATTTTTCATCAGCTGACTCTCAATGATTAGGTATACGTTGGAGGCATCATTTACTTCGGCCTGAACTGTGCTCTTGCGTCCATTGGGGCGTTCTTACCCACTATCATTACAACATTTGGATTTACGCACGCCCTTGCTCAACTGTTGACTGTCCCACCATATGTAGTATCCGCGATAGTGATGGTGTCGTTCTCCCTTACTTCAGATAAGATCCAGAGCAGAGGCGTTCCTATGGCAGTGGCGAGCTTCATCGGTGCCATTGGGTATCTGTACGCTATTCCTCTAGCAGTCAAATTCATGACACTTATCTGTCTTCTTCCTAGGCTTCTACTCACAGTGCCTGATAATGTGCATGTCCGCTATTTTGCTACGTTCTGCGTCACAAGTGGAACGTATACGACCATTGGACTGACCATCGCTTGGTGTACGTCCTTTACTTTTGTTTTCGTACCAAAGCACTGTTGACATCACGCCCGCTGATCAGTCGGTCACAATCTTGGATCAGAGAGTAAGAAAGCCACTGGGATACCGATTTTCATGGCCATCGGACAGTGCGGAAGTATTCTGGGGTCACATCTGTACCCGAAGACTGACGGTCCGAGATACCTGTTAGTCTCTCAATCCATGGTCGCCGCTCCATCTCAGTTCAACTGACATCTTGTTCATAGGAAAGGCTTTGGGACATCTTTTGCCCTTCTAATTCTAGCTTCGGTATGCGCTCTCGTATTGTCGGTGAGTGTGGTGCTTCTACCTTTCCGTTTAATATACTGATTAGTTCGGATTGGACAGATATCGTATAGATTGGAAAATGCCAGGCGGGATAAAGTTTATGGAAAACCGAAGCTCAACACCAGAGTTGTCACTCACGAACTAGCAGACAAAGTATGTATACTGAAAGTTCATTGCTCAAGATGGATGCTAAATACTCTTTATCTAGGCTCCGGATTTCCGATACGTACCATGATGATTGGTGAAGCAATATGGTGTTTACACGCTAATCTAAAACATATAATTGAGATTAGCCTAATTTACAGTTATTCAATGCCACGACATGTAAAGTAGTACGAAATGTAAGACGTTGCAATTGTCAGAACTACAACTGGCCATTTTGGTCAGATCGCATCTTGTTCCCTTCCACCATCATCACCGATGAAACAAACGCGGCCAGCCTCACCAATCGCCGCCAGAACACTTACCTCTCAAGCTGTGGTCGCGCAACCACGATTTCCCCAAGAACTGCTGGATCTTTTCATTGACAATCTAGCCCCTCATAAACCTGGGCTACGGGCATGCGCCCTTGTATCTCGGGATGTGAGCCTACGCGCCAGGCGCCATCTCTTCTCCACGATCTCTCTTGGCTGGAGCGAGCAACACCTAACAGACGCGGCTCAAAAGCTGCGTGCTCACGCTCTTATCGAAATCATCGACAGCGACGAAAACATTCTGCCATTCGTCCAAGTCCTCGAGATGCAGATTGACCACGTCCGCTTTGGGTCGACAACGGACTATGAGTCAGGTCTACCATCTATCTTGACAATAATGTATAGCCACCCCCGCTCCAAACTGCACACATTCCGTCTGATAGGGCCATTATATCAAGAACATGCATGGTCTCATCTAGACTTTGCCTTCAAATCAGCGTTGTGTAACCTCTGCATGTCCGGGTCACTCTCAACGCTATGCATTTCCGATCTAAAGGACATTCCACTGCTCCTCTTGGCTAAATCTCATGCCAACCTCCTTCATTTAGAACTCAAGAAGGTGTCTTTCCAGGACATTGGCTGGGTGATAGGGCTGAATACAGGTCGCAATCCTTCACCGCAATTACAAACACTGGTGGCGGACGAGTCGCTGCGCCACATCGATGTGGCTCTTCACGAGCTCAACAATTCTCCCGGGGATCGCAATAAGTCGGCATTTGCCTCGTCATTCTGCACCAGATTAGAAGAGATACATTTCCCGAGGATGTACAAGCCTGACGAAGAGGATATGTACTGGCAAGTCATGTCCTCTGCCAGCACTAAACTGCGTCGTTTGACTTTGTAAGTTTCCCATACCTTACAAAGTACGTATACTCTTATTGATTCATTTGATTATACCTAGGTCTTTCCAACTGAGCTGCCGGTCAGGATCTTATACCTACATTGACCTTTTTGCTCTATCCTCCCTCACTTCACTAACTCTGTGTATATTCACCGACTCTTGTGGTGGATCCTCTATTCCGGAGGTCCTCTCTTTACTCCAGAGGAGTCCTTCTGAGACTACAGGGTCGTCAACCAAGCTAACTTCCGCGTCATCCTTGGAATCGATCACAATCATCGTCTACACTCTCCGCTCGTTCAATAATCTCCGGGAGCTCTTTGTTCCATATATGTGGTCAACTCTGGATGCAACACTCTCGGATACGGTAGCCTACCCCTTTCTGAAATACGTGATGTTAAAGATATCCTCACGCAACCTTCCGTTTGAAGAACGGGTGTTGCGTGGAACCATGGTTGAATACGCCGGGCTCTCGTCTTTTTACAGGCAGTTCGGGATGCTCCACTCATCAAAAAGGATTAAATTTATTATCAAGATTGTACGTGAGCTCACGATATAGTATTCTCACATACAGTTGGACGATAGAGCACGGACAGAGCACGGATACGTGCTAGAATATGCTTTGGGCAGTAGTATAGTCCATGGTGGATTGTAAGTTCAGTCAAATCCAACACATACATCGTGGGCAAGCCACCCTATGGTCGAGGCGAAACGTTGCTGATAACTCCTGTGCCGTCTGATCCTGCGGTTTTTATTTGCATCGTTTCCTTGAGTATCTAGAGTATTATCGCTAATAAAACACCAAAAAGAGTAATAAATTACGGAGTAACCTGAGTTCGCAATACAGAGCAAAAGAACAGCAAAGGAGAACATTATTGTAAGTTTGCATCCACTGGCAGTAGATGCGGCACCTGTCACGACAAGGAATTGTCTAATCTCGAAAGTTCGTCTTTGGCAGACAGTAGGACTTCCTGAAGAATCATCAGCTATAATCACAACACCGTAAAGAAAAAAGGCATACCGTGACAAGGGCCTGCCTAGCCTCGTCCTTAATCTCCTTCCACCTCCCCTCATACGTCCTTAACAACTCATCATACTCATCGCGCTGCCTCCGATCCCCACTTATCGCAGTTCTAATCACACTCCTCAACACACAAATCCCAGCAACCCACTCGACCTCGTCCATCTCCCACACTGCATCTCTGGCTGTCATCTCGGAGAACGCCCTGCCCATCGCATAAGCATACCCGCTATTATCCACATCGCTGGTCCTGCCCAACCCCAACATATTCAGCTCCAGCGCCGAGGCATGGATCCGTGCCCACTGTATATGATCTTTTCGCCGCTGTCGGTCCAGTGCAATACGCTGCATCTCATCCGACAGCGAGGTGGATTGTTGGGGCGTCGAACGATTGTTTGGGTTTCCAGATGCTGCAGATCGAGGTGGAAGACTCGGTGTCCACACTGAGTACTTTCGGATCTGCATCTGCAGAGCGCGGGGACCAGCTAGTGGACCGGAGACGCCTGCATGAATGATCGAGACAGGGAAGTAGGACGAGGCGTCAAGGAAGTGTTTCAGGTAGGGCAATGGATCGCGGCTGAATGGGTTGGAGGTGGCGTCAGAGGCTATGGCCTCGAATAGAGCGGCTACAACGGGCGTAAGAGGGAGGGGAGATGGGTTGGCGGCAACAAAGTTTTGGATCATGTTGGCTAATGTTGATGGGTCGAGACCTTGCAGGAAAGACTCGCGCATGGTG
>Ga0247741_1001609_pt1 | contig 12540 bp, 15 predicted proteins | sample UWRJL213509R2_FD_180945 | JGI IMG/M metagenome (GOLD analysis project Ga0247741, IMG submission 180945) | Plant litter microbial communities from Arlington Agricultural Research Station in Wisconsin, United States - UWRJ-L213-509R-2 | ecosystem: Environmental > Terrestrial > Plant litter >... | reverse complement strand
AACAGATTATGTATAGCTCCCTTCAGAGATGTAAATTTGGCTCATAGAATGCTCAATTCTCGAGAATTGCTATTTTGGGAAGTTCAACTTAGTTACCTTGAATCTTGGGACGTGCATTCTGCTCACTGTATGTTCACTCCTCGCTCTGTGGGCTAAACTAAACCATGAGGAATTGCGAATAAGAGTAGAGATCAGCCTAACAATGGACCGGCATGACTCATGCTAGGCTAGGAGATGAGTACCTGCAAATCTTGTATACAGTACGTATGACAATAGGTCTGGGAGCTACCTACATGCTACTCAATGTGAACTGATAGCTGGCATGAGGTTGAAGGCTACTTCGCCTTGCAACTAGCAACCATCCATGTCCTCGTCTTCGTCAACCCGCGTCGATGATGACGGCACACCAAATCCATCACCCTCGCCGTCTTCATCATCTTCGTCTTCGTCGTTGTTGTTGGCGTCAGATTTTCCAGGTGGCTGGGCTTCAGAGTCAGCAGACTCCTCTAACGGGGACTTCCACAAATTTTGAAAGTGGCTTCTGAGCGTGTTTTTGATGGATGCTTGAGTAGAGGATAAAGCACGAATACCTTCTGCAAGATCACGCGTTGCGTCTGTTCGGAGGCCAGCCTGCCGTTTCCATTCCTCTTCCTCCCATGTCAGAGTCTCCAACACACGCCTCATCTCCTCCTTGAGTCGACAAACTTCTTCAGTAGCACGTTGTGATCTCGCTCGACTCTTTGCCCACTCAACACGAAGAATCTCGTCTGTCCCCTCCTCACCCGTACCAGCTCCAGCTACGCGCCAAATCCAGGATAATACGCGTCGAGTTTCCCCTGTGCCATCACGGCGAGTGCGAGCCTCCGCAGTGAGAAAGGTCTCTGGCTCCTCGAACCCTGGAGCTGTGGTGATTTCTGGCTCTGGCTCTACATAGTCGTCCTCCGTTACTCCACGGCGTGGTTGACGTGGTCAAAGACGATTGACGTCCTGGTATCCACGAATATCCCCATCAACCAAGACTTGTAAAGCCTTCTCCCATTCGCCAGGTCCTACAAGATTCATCTTTGCCACACGACTGGCTCGATATTTCTCGGCTGCAACTCTGGCACGTTCGTGCACTCGGGCGATAACAGCCCTTGAACGAGTCCCTTCGCGCTGGCCTCGAACATTGCGGTTCTTGAAGGCAATCATCCGGGTCTTGATCTTTAACGTATGTCGAACGGAGTTGAGGGCATCTTGACACTGTGCTGTCCGAAGTTGGTCCTCCATCTCTGCAAGCTCTGCTTGGCAGACAACAAGCCTCGAGGCAAGCGCGACTCGCGAGGAAAGCCAGAGTTCAACATCCTCTGGGTTGCTGGACCCCTCAGAGGCAGTTGTGGAGGGACGAGCGGCAAGATCTGCCTGGTACTGCAGCAGACCGGGCATGTAGATGGGTGCTACCTGCTCCCATGCCCGTATGCGTGACCGAAGGATGTTTCGTTGCTCTGTGAGTGAGCCTTCCTGACGAATCGTAGCAGTGTCTAAGGTCTTCTTTGCAATTCAGTGGAGTCGACGTCTAAATCATGGGTGTAATTAGTCCAAGATCGAAGGAGAGAGGACTGAGACCAACTTACTGTGCTTCCTCAAGCTCTAGACCCGCTATAAGAAACGCAGAGGCACTCGTCGCGTGTAGAGCGAGTCCTCCCGCTGCCAGCCTGGCTGCTTCATCTTCTGCGAGAGTCTTTTTGACTTGAGCTTCGGAGATTGCTATTACAGCTGTAATTAGTAACCTACATAAAAAAGAGAAGAGGTTCACTCACTCGCCGCCTCGGCTTCATATGGATTGGGCTTCGTCTTTGGGTATATCTCCTGGTCCCATTCGCAACACATTTCCTCCCATTTCTCCACCAGCGATTTACTCAATGCCTCCGTAAGCCCACGGTGTGCTTCTTTTTGCAGGTTCCTATCCCCCACTGCATTTTTATAGCGCCGCAGTAACGTATCGCCGTGTCCAATATACTTCAACCAGTTCCAGAAGCCAAAGTGAGCATCTAGAACATCTTGACGAGAGCCTGGTCCTTGCATTTTGGTAGCACTTCCAAGCGTGTTGTGCGGGGCCCAGATGCGCTCAGGAGCTTCGCCGTCCGTTAGACCTACACCTGGAATGAAATTGAATGAAAATCCCTGATGATTCAAGCTCTTATGCATTGGCTCATGAAGCTTTGGGATGGCAGGAATGAGCGTAGTGGTGGACGGCGGTCGAATATCGGTGGGCCAATCAGAGGAGATACGTTTGTTCAGGTTGATGAACCATTGACACGCAATGTCGTAGCTGACGATGAGGATGGAGACGGCGAGACTCTTGATGGCGGATGCAAAAATGTAGTCCATGTTTGCATACCTATTAAATCGATAGATTAGCCAGAAGGCACAAACGTTTCGTGCATTGGAGTACCCACCTCTCTCCTTTATGAAGATTCCCTGCACCAAGTGGTAGAATCATCTCCGAACGAGCACAGGATCCCAACCCCATGCCCGTATAACGAAGACCGACGGAGTTCTTAGCGTTGGCCTGAATAACGGCCTGCATGTTTACACAGGACTTGATCTGAGACAGGATTGGTGTACGAACGGATTTAGGCGAATAGGTATGACTCACTTCTTCATCGCTTGCTTTGCTGAGCACGTAGGCTTCATAAGCAAGCCTGGGCAACAAATAGGCCCACCCAGTGCCCAGCCCAGGATCTTGAGAATAATTGGAGACTAAGTTATTCTTGAGACGAAAGTTGGCGTCCAAACTGATAATACCCGTATACAGGTATCTGGCTGGGGGGTCAGCAACCATCTGCGCGCGGAAAGACGCATTGCATACCTATCTTCAGGCGGCACATCTTGCCAACCAGCCGGAAGATTCACACCCGGTCGCGGACAGGAAGGACAGCAAATAGCAAGATCTCCGGGCTGAGTAGTGACAACTCCATTGTCAACGTTTGCGCGTCCAGCCCACTTAAGCATCTTAAGGTGACGCCACTGAAGCATCATGCGCATTAACGCGCGATATCGAGACTTTGGCGTGTCGATCCCTGTGTTGATGGTGAGCTTCTCGAGTGCTCGATAGAAGTCGTAGGACAAAGCCTTGGTAGTGAAGGACAGCATGTGGAGTTGGCGCAAGAGTTCGAAAGTTGCACAGGTCTTCACTATGATTTGTGATGCCGGGTAGAGTTGCCGTCGAAGGAGCTGGAGATGGGGGGGGATAAGGGACGTGCAACCGCAGTACTGGATTGCCACTTCGTGCAAGCCGTTTGTGTGGAGAACGAGCATATTCGCGTGGCAGGGAACAGGGTTCGAGCAGACCATGCTCGCATGATTAAGTTGTATCTTTAATCCCAAGGATTTTAGGGAGACTTTAACGAATGCATCGCCAGTCCATTCCTGACGCGCAGAGGCAAGTGTCAGAAGCGATGAGGTTATTTAAGAAGAATGGACACACCTCTATGCGATGAAAGGGATGTATCTTGTGCCTTTTAAGGCAACAGTTTTGACAGGTGAGATCGGGCTGGAAGCACTCCTGGCACCGATACCGAGCATGCGATGGGGTAGGAAGGCTCCTAGCGATGCAATCGCTGCATTGCTTGGATTTCATGAAATCTCCTCGACCACACCACCGCGTGAGTTCGTCGAGGTAGGTTTGGCGATGAATCGACATCCACGTAACGTGTGGGCGTTTCTATACAAGGTCGTCAGGGGAGGAATAGAGCTTATGGTCACAAAACTCACCGAGACCATGCTCCGAGTCTTCTTCGGTTTCGACATAGCCTGTGCCTGTGGCCCGATCTCCTCCATAACGTGTGATTCCACAGCGATATCGTACCAGTCACCGTTCGGGTCCAGGGCGAAAGTCGAATCATCCGGCGGCAGCCAAAAGGACATACTGTCCCAGGAGTCGGTAGCTGGCTGGGGTGCTCTTTCGACTGGTTGAGAGTGCACAGTAAGTCGTTCTTCTCGTGCGTAGATGATGGCATAGTCGTGATCCAGAGGTACAGAATCCTTGTAGGAGGACTGATGAGACGGACGAGGGCGCTTGTGTGGGCGAGGCTCCATTTGGGCTGACAGTGAAAGCACTTGTGACTTCGTTTGTTGATAAGAAGTCCGTGGGAGAGTTGACTTGCCGGCCCGTCAACGCGTGAACGTTGACTCGGACGTAGAAACTTGACACTTGTCAAGATCTTTGCCCCGTTCAACTTCAAGTCCTTCTGATCTGCTTCATGGATCCCCCTGGGTCTCTACAAATGTCAGGTACGCTTTTCTAATTCTTGAATCACTCTTTCTCTCGAGTATCTATGAGCTAGTGTACTTGGAGACACCGTCAGAAAGACTCGCGCACCGGGACTACTCTGAATGGACCGTCTCCAGTACCGCTCACTTTAACTGCTCTGCAATCGTTGCTGTGATAATTTATCTTAAGACGCTCTCGCTCACCCATAATTTTAGAACCCACTGGCCAGCGGTCAGAGGAAAGAGCCGTCGCCGACTCTTCCTTCGACTTTACTGCCTGCCTCCGACGCAGATTGGCGGATGAAGACACGGCCTATAGTCAACTCTTCAGCCTTTCGCCGCTTTCTTCGTGTTCCTCTACTCCTGCGAGCTCTCCTAAGCCCGTTACCAAGACCACACTGCCCCCTGCCGACAACATTCGTCACCCTATTGTGCAAACAACTTCTGGTGAACACCACCAACCGATCATGTCTCTTCATAGCTCATTGGCGCCACCTCAGTACGCCAACCCTATGGAGAAACGGAAGTCAAAGCTAAAAAAGGCCAGTAAAACTCGGCGGGCTAGAGATCAAAGCCTCCAGAAGGCGTCCACTGCCTTTGGGGCGTACAAAATTACCTCCGCTCTGGTTTGTCGCCACGTTGAGGGCTCAGAGCACATCGTATGCGATGCCGATACCTCTCAGCTCAAGAATGTGGTGAGTACCGGATTTTCTGGGATTGACAATCGAAGGCGAAGCAAAACGGTGTACACGCTGGAGCAGTTAGTGGGGAAGGAGTCGCAGTTCAGGTTCAGGCTTCTTCGCTGGGATGGACGGTTCGTATTTCCCGGTTCTTACCTCTCTCGCGTATCTTACCTAGACGACCTAGTCGCCCTATGCCAATCGTTGACAAAACTGGCCTCACTATCGGAATACTCGCCGGGGCACCTCAAGATGCTGAATGGCCGCTGTTACACCTTCAAGCCTGCTCCGTTATGGCAGACCTTCGACCCAAATGCACCCCTCGTAAAGGCAAGTGCCGCGTTCATCGTCGCGGAGCCTTCGTCGCCTTACGATGCGGAATCTCCCATGGCGGCGGTCAGGTGCGTCCCAAGAACTTGGTCAACACCCCGAGTGATGCAGCGGTCCTCAACGAATTAAACTCTCATCCCTTCTTCAAGCGTGTCGCTGGCTTTGCTACCGGTAAGCCCTTAAACATCAGCCAACCCCAACTCACTCTAATGCACACACGCAGGGGTGATGGCTACCTGGGCGCCAAAACTTTACGCGTATTACGTGGAGAAGATTGGCCAACTCTACCAACAAGATCCCTCTCTGACGCCTGTATTTCGAAACAGTGTTTTCTCCTCCACCACTTACAACCTCGGGCCACGCACAGTCTGCTTTAAGCATACTGATTTCGCCAATCTCCCGTTCGGTCTCTGTGCGGTGACGGCAATGGGATCTTACGACCCGACCAAAGGGGGTCACCTTGTTCTATGGGAGTGTTGCCTGGTGATAGAGTTCCCTCCGGGCTCTACTATTCTTCTGGCCTCGGGAGTGATTGCTCATTCGAATGCCTCCGTCATGCAGGGCGAAACAAGATACTCGGTTGTGCAGTACAGTGCCGGTGCTCTGTTTAGGTGGGTAGAGAATGGCTTTCAGAGATCCGTAGACTACTTTGCTTCGCTCTCGAGTGAAGAACTAGAAGATGTTCAGGCAAAAGATGCAAATCGATGGGCGTTTGGCCGCTCCCTACTACCAGTATTCAAATAACTAGTTTTACATACTAACTTCGTATCTCTGCGCCTTTGGCAATAATATAATAACCATCATGTTCAATAACCTTGAATGAGACGAGACCACTAGCACATCACTGAGGCATATTTGGGCATCGGCTTCGAATTTTTAGCCAACTGACCACCGTTGAGATGATACTACCTCTGTATGTTCGAAGGACGGCTTCCTTATGGCTCCTGTAATACACCAGTACGCTTCAAAAGTGAGAAAATCCAATACTCTGGGCAAGCTGAGCTTACAACCTAAAACCTATGCGCATACTTTCGCATTCGCAAAGTTTGAACGTACTATCTACTCGCCAAGTACCTAGATTTAACTCACTTATCAACCTAGCCTGCAATATAGAGATTTGCGATCTACATAAAAAGAGATTGATGTTCAAGACTTTATAAAACGTGCTAGTTTGCTTGCAGCACGGCAATATGAGCTTCCAAATACTGGCGTGGTGATGTCGGGACAGTTGATTATAGCACGCATTGGGTCAAGCAAATGCCTTTTTAGGAAGACCCTGAGGCCTGAATATCAAAACTCTCCTTCGAACATAGACCACCAACTCTCATTTCATCCAGAACTGTCAGTGCCCAAATGTCCGATCCATCTAAAGAGAGAAAATTAGCACAGAGACGATCATGGTATGCTAGGTCAGTGGTCATAGCGCCCTTCGTCGACCAACATTCATGTTCACTTGCTATTGGTTACACTGGTTCAGGAATGCCGAGACAGAGCGACAAAAGCGTCGGGAACGTGCTCAAAAGTATGATATTTTCAAACACCCGTGATACTGCATTTTCTGAACGGCACATTCAGACGCAGAGAGGAGGTGGTTTCTGAGGATATTGCAGAAATGCGAAGACAACGCCATTGTGATGCCCAGGCTCGTTACAGGAACGCAAACCGAACTGTGCTACGGATACAGAGCTGGGAGAACCGGTTAGTATTCGTTGCTGTCTCGCTGACATTCTGATCTAAAGATGAAACCACCAGTCGTAAGACAAGATCGAAGAAAAATAAAGATGCCCGTGACAAGGATGAAGTAGAATATCAGATGTTCATGGCGCTTGAGTAGGGTAGAAAACTGCCGAACATGAGATGGGGATACCTAGCGCCGATGGCTCGCGAGGGCGTCAAAACCCAATACTGGTCTCCATGACTTTACTTGGATGACAGCACCTGCATATCATGATACATCATATTTACAGGGTTTTTCACTGATATTCAAATATTCTGAGAGGTCTTTCCACTTCGACTCAGAACAATAAGAAGACATGAGCATGTATTGAGTTCAAGCATAGGGTTCAGTAAATAAATAAGGGTATAGGTAAACGATGAGGCATAGGGTTGTAAAGATAAGGAGCATAGGTAAATAATGAGGCATAGGGCTGTAAGGGATGGCATATGATGGCATGTGAGACGACAGAGGAGACGCAGGAAGGAGGCGAATCTCTAGCACTACTTTGGATGCTTCTTAGGAAGACTTTTTAGAATGAACGAGTCAAATTCAGACGAGCTTAGGTGAGCAAATGGGGAAGGAAGAGGGGCCTTTTGCGGGGTATGAGGGGAGAGGAATTGAGAGCTGTTATCGATGTTTGATGTGGAGGCGACCGCCTGGTAGTGGGAGCTCCCTTGAGGAGCATCCAAAGAGAATGGCGTGTGCAGGGTCCTCGCGTTTGGAGTGGACGGAGGAGGAATGATGGACAAGGGTAACTCCTCTGAGGAATCGGAGAGGAACATATCATCAGAGGGTGAGGGTTCACGTTGACGTGCAGTTGCTGGTGCAGGTGCTAGCCCAATGGAAATACCGTCCTCTGCAGGGGGGGTATTAGGTAAAAACATATCATCGGGCGACGCGTCACGGATGGGTACAGATGCAGGTGTACGACGAGTGCGACGAGCGCGGCGCCCGCGACCACGGGAGGAGTAAGAGGCGATATCCTCGAGAGGCGAAGGGTCACGTTGAGGGACAGACGCAGATGCAGATGCAGATGCATATGCGGCAAATAAAGGAGCAGAAAAAGTACTGTCCCCTGCAGGGGGAGTGTTAGGTAAGAACATATCATCCGGTGGTGATGTGTATCGAGGAGAGGTGGAGGCAGGTGTACGACGAATGTGACGCCCACGACCGCCATGACCACGCGGGGGCCGACTGGAGCTGATAGAAGGGGTCTTCACAGCATCAGTGAGATCTTGCAGCATTGTCGCAAGAGATTCCTCCTCTGAGGAATCAGTGACAACAGTCACGGGCCAGGGTCCAGGGTTTTGAGCCTTTCGGCGACGAGTTGGTGCGGGAAGAATGGCCACTGGAGAAAGTGGTCGGCAATGTTTCTTGGTTTTACTCACGTGAGTCTTAGCACCTTTACTTTCCCTCTTTTTGCGAGGGCTTAGCGAGGAAATCCAAATAGGATTGGTGCTAGTACCAGTTGGTGTAGAAGGGCGAGGAATACTGAGTAGGTCCAGGTTATCGAGGTGGCGAGTGACACCTGGAGGGCCCGCACCGCTGGTTTCTGTAGCGGGTGTCGCTGTTGAGCCACCCAAGACAACGCCAATGTCACTCTCGCCGCCGCGAGGTTGATTGAAAGGGGTTGGGCCAGGGAAAACTATGCCCTGAGTGAGATTAGCCGCTGAGAATAGGTTTGTTAATCAAAGGAATGTTTTGTAGCGAGAAATGACACTTACGATACTGCAAGCCGCGTCTACGTGTGATGACGGGCGGGCCTAGAGTTATAGGGCCGTCATCGGCAGGAGCAGGAACTGAGAGCTCAACTGCACTGGTTATGACTGGCGTATCGCGGCCGTCCATGGTTGACTCTATGGAGACAGAGGCAGTGGCAAGCGTATCAATACGACGGCCTGGGTGGCGTGCAGGCGAGTCAGACAGCGACGCCAGCATTTGAGAAAAAGTCGGCGGGCTTTGAACACGACTAGAGACAGAGGTGGTGGCAGGTGTATCAGCATGATGGCCCGGGTGGAGTGCAGGCGAGTCAGATAGCGACGCCAGCATTTGAAAGAAAGTTGGTGGGTTTTGAACACGACTGAGGAAGGAGTTACCAGCAAATAACTGGGGGTCGTAGTCTGGGAAGCAGGGTACCTGTGCGCCATCGGCGACTGGGGCTCTGGGGGTTTTTTCGTCTGTGAGTTGCATACTGATTTTGCGAATGAAAGACGGCATTGAGGCCGCTTGGTTTATATTCAATTGAGAGGGGATCGAATGCTGATTGGGAATGCTGGAGATCGATCTGAGGGTCAGAACGGGGTGGGTTCAACCTAACTTGATTGTGCTCATACCTTTGGATCTGATTGCCAAATCCCCGGGCGAGATTGTGTCGGACGAACCACCTCAGCAGGATGTGGCTAACTTGGGTTGCCAATAACTCACCTGACTATCCTGCGACCAAATTCATGCCGCCGTTTCACAAGGCGAGATTGCGTCGGACGAACCAGGTTGACGAGCTTTGCCAATTGCTTGCCCTGACAGTTGTAAGATTGGGCTGGTTCGCGGTCAGATGGCGCCTGATCATAAAGGTATCAGAGCCTGCTCGTCTGAATGTAATCCCCCATTTTTTTCTTGACGAACATCGCTGGCAGCAAGAACAAAGCAGGTAGGTAAAAAATGAACGATTTCCATCGAAAGTTACTCACCTTATATCTGCTAGTATGGTTAACCCAGGAACGTTCCGTGGTACTAGGAAGGAATTTCTAAAAGGAGAGCTCATAGCATATGCCAGAGCTGTCGAAGGCGGCTATCCTATTGATGGTGTTGCCTTGATCAGCCGCCGATACTTCAAGAGATACCCAGTCGACCTACCTCTTGACGAAGAGCCAACCCCAGAACACCTCGCAGCTGTTGACGATGAGGAAATTGAGCTAGATGAGCCTGCTATTGACCATACTCAGCTGAGCTTGGAAGAATTCATAGCAGAGGGTTTTCGTCGAGAGGAACGTGCAGCACTGATTGTTTATCGCCAAGCAGTGAGTTTAAGTTATGCTGTGTTTGACTCCGAAGGCATTGCTCACCTCCCTCCAGCAAATCAAACGCTGGCTTTCTTATCACTATATGAAGTCCCAAAACCCTGACCCTCGTGATACGGGTGAACACAACCCGTATCGAGCACTCCTCTTCAAGCTTACGAAAAAGGGATACAAGATGCCGCGCCTGAAGGCTCCGTTTAATCTCTGGCGCGTTGGCGAACGTGATGAGATCAGTAGATTGGCGAAGCTTGACCCAGGATTCAACAAAAATACCGCAGCAGCAATCCGGGATCGAATTGCGAAGAGCTTGTTTGAGGAGCTATCGTCTGAGGAGAAGGAGGAATGGGCTATTTGTGCTGCTGAGCTTTACAACGAGGAGAAGATCAACTATGCCCGTCATATGAAGGAAGGGCCTTCGACGCGGCCAGAGGATCGTCAAACGTATGTTCAGTGGTCTAGTCTCACCTGAATCGAAGATAAACTGACATTGTTTAGCTGTATTCAAGGCCTCAGCAAGTTTTCACAGAACATATGTGATTTGTTGGCTGAGGCAACCGGTCTGAAGGTGACGATTCTTGCCGGAGGACCAGAGCCGGCTCAAGGAGGACGTCTTCAGGTCATAAGGTATGTTTTGCCTATCTGATATCCTCCAGTACACTAATTTAAATGTCAGTGTTCACTCGGGAACTACAACGGGCGATGTAAAGATGAACTTCGGTCGATTCGAGCGTACTCGCTACAAGAAATATATTGTACCAATCTTCGGCAATTTCTTGATGAACTGCTATAGTAAGGATGTTCTATACTAGTCTAGTCTTCTCTAACATAACCGGTGTTGATAGGTCTCGAGGAATGCCACTCGCGTGCACTTCCAGATACCTCTGGCTTCGACCCGTTGGAAAAGATGGGCCTTGGAGACGATGTGAACTTGGACAGCATCGAAATGCTGGCATTCCCACCCTCGTTTACTTTATCCACGTCCACCCGTGCCCCGTCAGTTGCGATTTCATCCACTGGTGTTGGCAACGCTGCTGGTGCCCCCACTCGACCATCTGTCAGCAATAATGCTTCAAATCAGCGCAGTCGACCAGCTTTATCCACTATCTCACTTAACCCTACCAAAGCAAGTGGCAACGCAGACAAATCTAACGCCCTGCCTAAGTCTAGTGAAGAAGACACGACTCCTACGACTACAATTGTGGGCTCAACACCAGTGATACAGCCCACTATCCAGCCTGATATGACATTGTTGGCCACCATTCCCACATGTTCGACTTCGGGCGGCATTGCTACAGGAGATGATGGCAATGGAGGTGACGGAGAGAATGAGACTGAGGTTGACGAGCCAGGTACAGCATCGCCAATCCTTGGATTCCCTTCAATGTTCGACCTGCCCCCCTCTCCGGTTCTTTGCTTCGATGAACTTCCTGTCTCTTGGTTTACCAGCCCCGAGAACTCAGGGGACAATCCAGTACCAGCACCAGCACCAGCACCAGCCACTTCCATATCTGCGTCCACTGCTTCTCAGGGCGCAATCACGCCAAATACTCCTCCTGGACTCAAACGCAAGCAGCCTCTCATAGCGAATGAAGCCGTCACTGCGTCTGAGGAAGACAATGGACGCACTCTCTTGGCCAACAAAAGGCCTCGGAGGTTGAACACGAGGGGCTCAGCCATGCCTCCAGCTACTACTGGCACACAGGCACGAGGAAAGGGTGACGCTGCGAGGAAGGATGTAGCTGGAGGGATGGATGTTGCGAGTGCAGTAACAAAGAAGGCCGCCGCAAAGGAGGGCGTCGAGAAGGAGCAGGGTTCTTCATCCTCCCCCTCCCCCTCTGTTGTTGATCCCCCTTGGCTCACCTCTGCCCTATCAATGCTGGGATCGGAAGAGCTTGGCGAAGGGTGGAAGTCTCTCATTCAAACCTGGGCCAACTTCGAACGGAAGGAAGACAACTGTACCCCTGGTGTGCTTGGCTCTACTCATCGACCAGCCATCGTCTGCGACTGGATTCAACGCGCACGGTCGACCTCATATCGCCCAGTCATCAAATCTACATCCGAGTTCCAAGCAACCTTCATGAAGTGGTGGGAAGGGTTGCAGCCAGACTGGCGTCTGTCCACCTCAGGACAGATTATCACTTCGAACGTCAGTGGGGACTGGGGCAGCTTACAGAGGGCAGGGCGTAATGGGATATTGAGTGTTGTGGCGGCTCTCTTCTTCTGGGGATTAGCGCTCAAGGAGGCACCAGATGCAGATCGAGCGGGATGGAACATGGCGAGCAAAGATTGCCTGCGTGTCTTGAATGCCCTCATTCAGTAGACCTCCTGGGCTGTGTATCACTTAGCAACACATACATTTATCGCACTTCATGCTATGTAGACACTCCATAATAATCATATTGCTTCCTGATTAGAGAAACTTCCGAATGTGCTTGAAATGAGTGGACAAGTTGAAAAGCAACACTCCAGAAAAGGAAATTCTGAAAACTTGAGCAGCCATAGGGCTAAATTACTTTTCTGAGGGAGTTACGCATAATCTGTT
>Ga0247741_1001608_pt1 | contig 12542 bp, 15 predicted proteins | sample UWRJL213509R2_FD_180945 | JGI IMG/M metagenome (GOLD analysis project Ga0247741, IMG submission 180945) | Plant litter microbial communities from Arlington Agricultural Research Station in Wisconsin, United States - UWRJ-L213-509R-2 | ecosystem: Environmental > Terrestrial > Plant litter >... | reverse complement strand
ATCATCGATTGATCATTGGCTCTTCAAGTAGGGCATCCACCATAGGCAACGTCTCTCGCACACATAAATCCATACTTACAAGCTGCGAAGTTGTCTCTCTTGGAATGTGTTCCATCACAGGCTAGGCAGTGGTCGGCCGACGGACTCTCGTTTGCCTCAACGCCGACAATCGTTTATGACCACCCGGCCACTGCATCAACAGCAAATAAAACTCCGCACTTGCGAAATTAGATATCATTCCAGGGTATGTATCGATCTCTCTCAGATGACTTTGATATTGACGCATGTACCTGCAGGCCAGACACTGAGGCTAAAGCCCAGATAGCATGGTGTAAAATAGTTGAGGCGCACTGTCAAGTCGATATTCGTATTGGCACTGTAGGATGGTCGGGTAGAGGTAGTGTGATGCCGTTGTCTCGTTTTGATGAGCCGGCAGGTCAATATCATAGCCAATAGTCAAGTTTTGTGTAAGTACACAATGAGGGCTGCATTCGCCGACGCACGGTTTTCTTTTTATCAGGGCCTGAGGACCGTTTGAGACTAAGCTTTCCAACGCGTATTCAACCTTACTATCCCAGTGCGAATATTTATACGTCACTGTTGGCTACGGTCGAAAACGGATCGTATACTTACAGTATATATGGAAGGGTCTGAGGCTGGTTGAATGTGGGCTCGAAATGCTCCCAAGCCTGGGCGCCTAAATTGACGCCTACGAATACATACCAGCCCGCCTACATCGGAACTTCATCATGGTCAAAGTAATGGTGACTTTGTAAGGTGGTTGTATTACTGCCCTCGATGTAATATTGAAAGTGGAGGTCACACATCGATCTCAAGCTCAAGCCAGCTGATTCGGCTTTTTCAGTCCAATAGTGAGATACATGCATACTCAGACAAAGCATACGTGAATGATGAACTTGAAATCTACATATGAAGCCACATTCGTCTCTTCAATATCTGGACAATGCCCATTTCTATAGTCAATGAAGAAATCTCAGATGAGAAGCTTAAACCTTGCTTGAACCCCACTTCCAAGGCGAGGCTAACTTGAATGGACAGAAAAAGGGATACTGCGCCTGAAGAATCTGATATTTAAACGATGATACCTTCAATCTACAACCGGAAACCCATGCACTACCTCAACCACTCGCACTGGCGACAAGCGGATGCGAGCACCTCCCATGCCTGTGCCTCCCCCTCTTCTCCGGGACTGTATACCTGGGGAGCTTCGACTTTGTAAAGTGCGCTATACTCGTGAGTTTCATCCCAGAACCTGTTTCAAACACAAGACGAAAATCAGGCAAAAACAAAGTACAAGGAACTATCTTACTCGAATCCAACAGTGCTAGCTTTGATATCTGAGGCATTCCAAATGTCGAAGCGAATGACGGGGTCATCTTTATTAGGACCCTTGAGTTCAACATGATTTGCATAATGATTGTGTTCAGATAGGCCCGAAACCTTGCGGCCGGATATTCTGGCCAAGAACTGTTCCGATTTTAGTAGCGTACATCAGGCCTAGGCTGTAACATTTCGTACCTCCAATGTTTGGGTGCAGTGTGAATCGGTATCACACAAACTACCAGATGAATGAGTGTGAGTACACAAAATCAAATCAACTTGACATACCCTATGCTCAGTCTGGTGTGAGCAGCGTTGGCGTGTGGTACAACCTCCCAAGTGAAGGTGCTCCAAAAGGCCTTCAGTCTCGCGTCAACGTCAGATTCATGGAGACCGGTCAATTGATTCTCCTGAGTGGAACTAATTTAGTTCAAGGGAAATGGCAAGGATGAAATCCACGGACAGTAAAAATCATGCAGATCTGCTTCAAGACCACAGTGGCAGGGTTCCGCTTCCAAGGCGTTATGCGCACAAACAGCTCGTATTGACCAAAGATGATGTTTGGCAACATTCTGCGGAGTTCTTGAGAGTATCCATCATTGTCGCAAGATGTTTCAGCGGCCTTAAGGAGCCGTTGAACGGAGGCCTCAGCTCCAGCTTGGGTTGAGGTCTCATAGACATGCTGGAAAACTAGTGGAGAATTAGGGTTAGAAGCGATTTCACAGGCTTCGGGCTCACTCACATGTCAAGCCAAATGTAGCTCGAATGCGCAGGCTCACCTCCAGTGTTATGCGAGCTGTTTCCAGATCAACACTGAAATCCTTAGATCTAGATTTGTCCATTAGAAAGTCAGGGAATGAAGCGTGAAGAATTTTGATATCCTCCCAATCGGTTCCAATTTTGAGCAAGGAGTGCATGTCTGTAAGAATCCGTCGGATATCACCAGGATGGAGGTTGAGAATTGCCTCCAGGCGCTTTGGCGAGCTAGAGTTGGCAGGCGAGCCAAGGGCATCATCGCCGCTAGCCATGTCCCGGGCAATGAGAAGCTGCCCCAGCACCTTCAGAATACTCTGTCGATGGTTCGCATTGGTTGTGATATGAGTATACAGGAAGTCAAGTTGGGCAAAGGGGGTGTCACCAGGAGGTGCTTCGAGAAATCCACGGATGACTCTCAAACGTTCGTCAGGGCGGTGGTATCGGGTGATAATGTAGGCCATCACAGTTGTTGCGTAGATGAAGTGACCCGAAGCTTTATCGGCAAGCTGTGAGATGATATCCGAGCCGGGCCAGTCGGGCGGTACTTCACGGTGCATGGAGCGAACCTCCGCAAACTTATTCCTGAGATACACCTCAATGTCCCGTCGCGCCATAGCGTCTTCACTGAGGTCAATCTGGGACACGCGCCCTGGAAAACGCGATTGCAGATGCCCAATGGCGTCAACTATGTGGGGCTCTGGCCGACTGGCAATGAGGAAGCGAAGGGGGAGGCGGATGTCTTTCATAGTTTCGCCAATAATCCTGATGATGTCGCTCTGGACCTCCTTGCCGGTGATTTCGTCGAGGCCGTCAATGACGACGAGAGTGGGGTACGATACGAACCCAAAAGTGATAGTTTCAAGGAGGCGTGTCCAAGTTGCGATACGCTGGATTGGCTCCACGAATAATGCTTTCATCTGTACTTCTCGTCCCTTGGAGAAAAGAAGAGGGTCTTCGCGGATCGCCTTGTCAACGTAGTACTGGGTGGATGGAAAAGCGTGCATGAGTTGAATGGCCAGTGTGGCAGCAATCCTATTGCCGTCGTTGCAGTTGGCGATCCGATTCGAGGCGAAGTAGGCGCCAGCCGAACGACCATGCAGCCTGCACAAGTCCGCAAACGTGAGCAGCAGTGCGGTCTTCCCAGTACCAGCACCTCCATACATCCACATCATGGTGGCGGAATCGATTTTGCTCCTTTCCCAGTCGTCCAGCTCCTTCACCATCTCTACTCGAGTATCCTCCATGCATCTGGGCTGATCGATTCTGGCTTCGTTATCTGGAAGAGCAGCTGGCGAGGCCCGTTCAAGAAGGAGATTCTTGCCTGGCAAGGTGTTATTCGAAAGTTAGATAGTTAGAATAAGAGCGTTAGAGGCAACGATGCACCTTTCAGCGATAACCCCTGGTAAATGTTCTGATTCCCAGCAAAATGGTGAGGGCCAGCTACCGTCAAGGAACCACTGGCGTGATGGTTCTGATCGCCACCAAAAGCAGTGAGCGTTGCACCCTGAATATGTATCGGGGTGTGCTGAGCATTGGGGAAAAAGCTCATGAATCGAGTAACGGCGCGAGAGTATGTGGTGGAAGGGTGAAGTCCAGGACGAGTCTGTCGAGTACTTTCACAGCCGCTATGGGTGCAAGCTCAAGGCCTACACGTGTGATCCAATTCAATGCAGTCTGCCGCAAACGCAGCGAGGCGTCTGTCACCCCCGTCAATCTCACTGCAGAGGGCTGTGACTGTCTAGAAATAGATAAGCTGTCAGCGCTTCAGCTATTGGATAGAAGTGATATAATGAGGATACAACAAACCTTGTATCGACTTTGAGAACGATTGACGACCGAACCCAACTTGTTAACCCACTGAAGATATGTCCCCATGAGTTTTACGTCAAAGCTTGGTTGATCAGACATGAAGACCAATCAACCATAATCTTGAAACCATAGCCACATATCTGTTGGCGCCATTGCTTGCTGGAGTTGGTGGTACTTGAAGTCACTTCAAATTCAAGTATGGCTTCTCTTTCGGGGAGGAGAATTGTAATTCGTTTACCGAAATTTCAAAATTGACACACATGATACTACCAAATATAATATATCCCAGGGCGCAAGCAGAATTAGGAGTGTAAGTTTGGGCTTCACCCATGGCGCTGTTGAGATGCTGGTGGTCGGGCCTGACACATTCGAAGTCGTGGTAGGTGTAGGGGAAGCCGTGATGGCGGTGACACATTTTTAGCGCCCCGAAAAGTGACATTCTTGATATGTTGCTCAACATAGTCTTTCTTCGTGTAATAACTAGATTTTCAAACTTCCTGGAGCCCGTAATACAGGTTAAGTACTCTCAAGGTAAAAGACGAGAATCAATTGAAGAAACTCACTCTTCGGATTCCCACCGTCATCTGAGTGACTCCAAGTGGCAAGCCTGATGAACGCCCATAACATCGTCATAGTGGCCTTTTGCAAGAAAGTCAAACATCGACAAGCGGCGAAGGGAACTCACCCGAGCTTATGGAACGGCTCAACTAGCGTTCGACTGAGTCGGCGAAGATTTGGTACATGGAACGGACTGTGTTAAGCCACTGGCCAAGGATTTGTGTCTGCAGCTCAGGCGAGCCTAGGCTCGCGGTAGGAGATGGACATCGACGTCGAAAACCATTTTGGAACCTATAATATAGTTTAGTTCAGAAGGAAGTGACAGTGGACATATACGTACGCATGTGATTCAGCATTGAGGCACCTTCAACGTTGTTTAGGTTAGTAGTTTTACTGTCAGGCAGAAAAAGCTGCGGATTCGAAGAGAATGTTCAGAAAAAAAAATAGAATTGAGGCTGGATGATCGACATACCTTCACCATCTGAAAACCATCCTTGTACTGAACCATTATATTGTCCACCGGAATCCATCCAAGGTCACCAGTCACCAGTGAGCAGCATGAGGTGTTGGCTCCTTTGGGGTTACACAGAACCGTACATTGAGGTAGACTGAGGTGTTGACCTTCGAGGACAGAGGGCAGCGTGCGCCATACAGAGGACAACACTGTCCAACGATTCGCTAGAGTCAACCACATGCGAATGGGGGCTTCGGGTAAGAACACTCTTCTTGAGGTGTCTCGCGCTCGTTGGTTGGCTTAGGACAAGGGGGCCACAGCGGAAAAAGCCGAGATTCTGTCCTAGTTCAAACGTCAAGCGTTAAGTGCCAGCGGTCCCTAGCCCGTTTCGGTGGTGGCATCAGTCCAACATCCATTTAGGGAAGCGGCGCTCAAGCCGCCCGACTTTTCCTTCCAAGCAGTTTACAGGCTGATTCATGCAGCTGCAGATAAGTTCGAGTGTTGTATACGTAAATGTAAACGTATATTCATACACTCAAAAACAAAGACTAGGACATTGCCTGCGGCTTCGGGACTGTCAGGGCTCAAATCGAAAGTAAGTAAACCGACAGTTCTTGCGTTTCGAGCGCGCCTGAGGTGCGCTAAATTTATCTAAGTTATGCTTCAGTGTACATTAGCTAAGGTATAATGCTAGAAAAAAGTGCTCAACCCATCCGAGTCCCTACTTTCCCTTTCAACATAGCAAAGCAGTGCAGACGAAACTAATGTATTCTTTGTATACAGAAATGCATCGACTACAATGTTGGCATTCTAGTCCCGGGGGTCTCCCCTTGTAATAATTGTTGAAACAACGAAACCTTAATTTATAATGGATACTGAATATTAGAAAGAGTCGCAGAATTGGGTGTATCATTTGTGGTATCCAGAGTGATTCAATGGCACGTAGGCCCCTTCCGAGAGTTAGATAGTATTCATCATTAGAGTCATGCGGGGGCTTTATAGACGACGACAATTAAATGCTCTTTTTGGAACACAAGTGCATCTTTTTCTGACATTATATCTTATGTACACTGAAGCACAACTTAGATAAATTTGGCGCACCTCAGGCGCGCTCGAAACGCAAGAACTGTCGGTTTACTTACTTTGATTTGAGCCCTGACAGTCCCGAAGCCGCAGGCAATGTCCTAGTCTTTATTTTTGAGTGTATGCGATGCTTCCAGAATGATTCTACTCTCCTAGTGTCAATCTTAAGCTACCGCTCTATTGTTCCCAAGCCTCTGAAGACCTCCCCTTCGCTTAACTGCCTGGACTTGATCATGAGGGGATTTTCCTACTCTTGCGTCGTAGAAGTTTGGCTGGCAACAGAAAGATGTTCGGAGGAAGCGCACCACGAATTTTACCCAGAATGACGCTCAGTCTAATCAAGAGTAAGTTCCATTTCTCACCCCGATCTAACAGCTTTTCCAGTCAGATTCTACGTCGCCTCGGGTCCATGCATCCGTTCCTCGCGCAACGTCAGCTCTCCATCCACCTGTCATTCCGGCTCCTCGCATCCACAACACTTATTATTCCTCCTGGCATCAAACACCTGAAGCATGGAAATTGCAGACAGTTTCTCGTACTCCGGACAGTGTAGTGAAGCACAGGTTGGGCACTTCATTTCCCCATCCTTATCTCAATCTGACTCTGGTCCTTTCCAGTCGTCTGTAATCATACACATCTCTCGTTGCCAAGTCCATCTCCCTGCATCCTCGTCAGCTCCACCAACGTATAGCTGGAAGCGCATGAATTCCTTCCCTCGCACACAGCTCATCACCCACCAAATCTGTCTGCCCTATTGAAGCCTTCTTGAGCCCTCAGGTTCAGTATTCATCCATTCACCGCCGTTTCGAACTTCCGTCGCCATGCATGCTCCTGGAGTCCTCCATACTTCGCATCATGCAGCCATTCATGATCGGTATAGGGAAGTTGGACGGACCTTGGAGGAAGTTTCATACTGGGGTAGTAGTACAATAAAGGTTGGTCGTATCGATTCTCTCTCATTTCTGAACTGACTTTCCGCCTCTTACTAGTCCATGGACCCGATTCTATATACCGACTCTTGCATCCTCTCTCATATTCTCGCCTCACCTCTGTCAATCCTCGAATACAGATGAATCCATGCACCAGCAATCACTCTGAACCTATGGCAGACCTCCATGTTCAAGATGGACCCTCTGGGTACTCTGCAGCGACCTCGACGCAAAATCTTTGAGTCCCTTTAATCCATGTGGACATGGTGGCTCGCGACCTACCGCAACTTCGCCAAATAGCTTGTCACTACGTTCCCCCTACTCGTACTACGACTACCTTCAAACACCTTGGCAGGAACACCTCCCATACCTGCGTTCAATGTTAGGCAACAGCGCATATATCCGTTCCAAGGTTCGGTCATAAGGAGGTGGTCGTCGCTCTGTCGACAAAACTCGAGGACAGTGGGTGTCCATTTTCGTGTAATGCAAACGGTACGTTTTCTATATCCCATATTAGTATATCTTATCATTTCTGAAAAGCCATCTCTTAGATCTCCCACAAACTGCTGTGTTTCCGACGCCAATTCGCACACAAAGGCCATTGGCCTTGGCCTGCTTTTGTCTGTGGCGAACACTCGTTCAACAGCTGTCGTCAATTATCCACGAAGCGAAACAACAAGCCCTTTGAACCAACCTCGTCAGCCTAGTTCGACATCTCAGCAATGCACTCTTTATCAAAAATTGGTTCTCGCACGTCAATCTCCTAAACATAATGACTCAAAGCGTTCATATCCATGAGACGCAAGGAATATTCGTCAACGGTACTACCAATTATGCATACCGCTTATATCCAAGGGCCATGGATTACGACGGCTTCCCAATAGGTCGTTTCTTGATCTTTTTCTTCTGGAGTCCTTACGCTTTTCACTGTATGAGATCGCGCCAGCTATTCTCTCCACTAATAAATCTTCGTTTTTTGTTGGCAAACTTAGATCCTCTCATGCTTCCAGAGTCACCTCAGCGAGCATCTTCATGCATATTTCCTCATGCCGTGAAATAAATATAAGGTGCTCTGGAATATCCAAAGCTTACCTATGGGTATGGTAATTCCAGGCATGCCAGGTGTTAAACTTGAGTCGGAAGAGTCGTGGTATCTATAGTTGTACTTCCAGATGTAGTACATCTTTTCCTAGTACCTCCTTCCGTAACCGCTCCTGTCCAGCTTGTCGGGTGCAAAAGATACTTCCTCGATGCTTGCTTTGTCAGAGTGATCGTTATGCCACAGCACTGACAAGAAACTGTAAGCCTATCTGATTTCTCTCAAACCAGAGCAATTTCGCTCTAGACAGCCACATAGAGTAAATATCCATGTGCCAAGTTCCTAACCTAATTGCAGATGCAGTGCCCACTAGTACTGCCATGTGCTTACTTCCAGTCATTCTCCCGTTTTTAGCTCAAGGGCCCCGTCTACACCACCTGCGCTCAAAAATTCGCTCAAATGTGAACGAGGGCACAAACGTTCAAAATTAGTTATCTACAGCAGAGGTGCAAAACCCAATGGCATTTCCGCGACGATGTTGAGGTACATGTAGTCTTGGAATTCTTCGACGAACACCCCCCGATACTAGTTCAACCACTTACATTGACGAGAGGCAGAAGCTAAGACTTCCCAAGCTTCCACTTCCCCTTCTTCTCCGATACTAAATTTGCGAGGCACCTTTACTACGTACTTTGGACCCTGACCCCTTGGGTGATGAGTATCAGAGAACCTATTTCAAAACGAAGGACAGTCAGGTAAAATTAGTTGCACAAGGGATCATCTCACTCGAATTCAATGTTGTCAGACCCGATATTACTGAACCACCCGAAGTCGAAGTGCATCATGTAGTCACCTGCTTTAGGACCACGCAACCAGAGATAACGGGACATATTTTCAGACAGAGTCCGGTGATTGGACAACCGAGCCATAAACTATCTCAATTTTGTTAGAGCAGGTCAGGTTTAGGTTTTGAAATTCCGTACCTCCCTTGTGGATGCACCCCTGTAATCACTGGCCAAACTTCCAGACAATTTCATGAGTGTGAGTGCACAAGGTCCAGTCTTCATGACGTACCGTATCTCCAATTTGGTGGGAGTGGCTCCACCATAAGACTTCTCCCAGGTGTATGCACCCCATAAGGTCTTCAATTTCCCTTCTAAGTCTGATTCACGGAAAGTGTGAAATCCACTCTCCTGGTCAAGGAAGCGTATCAGCCCTTCAATTAAATGTGACAGAATGAAATATAAGGACCGTCAAATTGGCATAGATCTGCTTCAAGACCACGGTAGCAGGGTGCCGCGTCCAGGGTGCTGAGCGGACAAATGATTCGTATTCACCAAAAACGATGTTTGGCAACGTTTCTGGCAACAATCCAGCATCCTTACAGCGCGCAAGAGTAACCTTCACGAGCCTTAAGACTGAATTCAAGTTCTCGTTTGAACACACGTCTGTAAAGACCGTTGAAAACGCTGAGTGATGAAGTGATATAGAGATCAGTGACAATAGATCGAAAAGCAGAAGATTACATGGTTATGTACCTTCGTCAATAAGAATTGTCCTAAGAGGTGCATCTCGGAGAATGAGTCGAGCGTCATTGACATCAATACATAGTTCTTGCGACCTGGACGAATCGAGTAAAAACTCAAGAAAGGATTGTTGACGGATCTTGATATCTGTGTATTCATCTCCACCTTCAAGCAGCGAGTGAAAATTTGCGACAAGTCGCTTAACCAGGTTATGCTTTAGCCCAAGTATAGCCGCAATTCGCTTGGGGGATGAAGAATTTGTAGGAATACCAATAGCGCCCACGTCAGGCGGGATATCTTTGGCGAGGATAATCTGCCCGAAGACTTGGAGGATAGTGTCTCGATGTGTTGAGCTGCTGATAAGGTGCATGTATACTTGATCATACATATCTTGCAGTTTGAGCGATGGGTTATTGCTCCAGGGCATGATTGGACCAGGGAAAACCTTCGAGAAAACTTATTGAATTAAAGGGTGTCAATCAAAGAGCAGGTACAGAGGACATGATTCACGCACCTTGAGCACCAAATAGTTTTCTAATCGGTGCCGCAAACTGGAGCGTGAGGCGTGCTTCATCCAAATCAACAAAAATTTTCTTCGATCTCAATGGATCAAGCAGAAAATCACGAAAAGCAGGGTCGAGGATTTTGATGTCCTGATCTCGCTCTCCAACTTGAAGTACTAAGCGGAGATCTGCAACAATTCGCGCAATGTCGCCAGACTTCAACCCAAGGATGGCTTCAATTCGGCCAGGGGATGAGGTGTTTGCAGGGAACCCAATGGTGTCCAGATCGTCGGGCATGCCTTCAGCGACCATAACCTGGCCAAGGATTCGAAGTATGGCATCTCGGTGTCGTGAAGTGCCAACTAGATGGGTGTATAGACAATCAAGCGTGGCCTGCACATCGATGGCGAACTCTTTCGATCGTGAACGGTCAAGAAGGAAATCGGGAAATGATTTGTGATAGATCTGAATCTCGCGCTTGTCGTCTCCAACGTTAACCACAGAATGCATATCTATTAAGCATCGTCGGGCCTCCCCTCGTCTGAGGCCAAGAATTTCACCAAGCTTTAGTGGGGAGCACAGCCGTGTAAATCTGCCAACCGGTGCGTTAGCAGTGGAAATGAGTTGATTGATGATGACCAGAAGAGCAAGGATTTGCAGAATGTCGCTTCCGCGAGTAGCGTTACGAACAATGTGCGAATAAAGTTCGTCAATATTGTGGTAAGGTTTGTCGCCAGGTGGTGTCTCCAATAGACCTCGTATAATTGCGAGCCTCTCTTCTGGTGAATGGTATTCAAACATGATGTACGGCATGATTGTGGTTGCATAGATGAACTGTCCAGAGGCCTTGTCAACGAGCTGGTCGATGACGTCTTCTCCTGGCCAGTCCAGGGGTAGGTAATCATCTTTAGCTCGAATCTCTTCGAACTTGACTTTGAAGTAGCGCCGGATATCACGATGAACGAGAACGTCCTCCCGCAGGTCCATGGTAGATACATGGTCCTTGGGAAACCGAGATTGAAGACTGTGGATAGCTTCAACAATATGAGGTTCCGGCCGACTAGAGACAAGGAAACGGAGGGGTAGGGGGATATCCTTCATGGTATTTCCAATGATCTTGATGATGTCGGTTTGGACATCCTTGCCTGTAACTTCGTCAAGGCCGTCGATGACAATGAGGGTCGGATACCACATGAACCCAAAGGTAATGGTTGAAAGAAAGCGTGTCATTGTTGCTATTTGCTTAATTGGTTCAACGATGAGCGCAATCATTTGTATCTCGCGTCCCTTGGAGAGGATGTGGGGATCTTGACGAAGAGCATTGTCGATGTATTTCGCGGTGGATGGCAAAGACTGCATGAGCTGAACGGCCAGTGTGGCGACAATCCGGCTGCCGTCGCTGCAGTCTGCAATCCGATTCGAGGCAAAGAATGCCCCCACTGAGCGCTTGTGCCGTCTGCAAAGGTCCGCAAAGGTGAGCAGCAGAGCCGTCTTGCCGTCACCAGCGCCTCCTGACACCCACTTCATGGTTGCAGCATCAATGGGGTTTCTCTCCCAGTCGTCCAACTCGGCGACAAGTTCGACACGAGTTTCCTCCATGCACCTCGGTTGATCGATCCTCGCTTCGGAATCGGGCAGAGCGGCGGGTGAGGCGCGTTCATAGAGGAGGTCTTTACCTGGGCAGTTGAACCTCAAAGGTTAGACAACAATTGAAAGGCTGGACGATGATTCACCTTTCAGCGGAGCGACATGGTAATTAATCTGGTTTCCAGCAAATTGCTGCGTACCAGCTACTGTTACGGGACCGCTATTCTGCTGATCCCCTGCAACAGCGGTGAGCTGGGAGTCCTGGAGATGGATATGACTGTTCTGAGCATTAGGGAAAACGCTCATGAATCGTAGGGTGACGGGCGGATGATTGCGTCCAAAGTCAAGTCGTTATTATGCCTTGTAAACACACAGGCCTGTCCGCTGCCAACTCCTTCAGGCATTCCATGCCAAACTGCCAAACTGAGCCTTCATTTGTACATGGCTCCCTGGGGTACTCGGCCAATTCGCATAAATAATTAATCACCCATTGTCTGCTCCTCGATGATGATGCCACCTACACCGTCAAGCTCTCAAGCGATTGGGCCAACATCATATACGTGACGCATCCAATTGTTGGAAAACTAACTTGCGCAACCTCGTTTTTTTCTTCTTTTGATTCCCCGACCTTTTCCAAAGAATTGAGTCAAGAAAAACCAGTGTATTTCACGACACCAGCCATTAATAATGCTGCTACGGCTGCTGGTCATCACCAACGGCAGCTACTGAATGCAAGGGCCTCGTCAAGCGCTAAGGTATGGCTCATGCACGCACCTACAACGTCACGTGATTTCGTGACAATGGCAGGTTTCTGACGAAAAGTCGAATAGCCGTCGCAGAAGGGAAAAATTAGCAAATATGGCTGCACAGTGTTTTAGAGAAATGAATTTCGAAGATCGTGGTGCGAACAGTTTTTTTATTTTTGCTTTCTGCGGGCAGCTATTAAGGATTTGCGTG
>Ga0247741_1001607_pt1 | contig 12544 bp, 17 predicted proteins | sample UWRJL213509R2_FD_180945 | JGI IMG/M metagenome (GOLD analysis project Ga0247741, IMG submission 180945) | Plant litter microbial communities from Arlington Agricultural Research Station in Wisconsin, United States - UWRJ-L213-509R-2 | ecosystem: Environmental > Terrestrial > Plant litter >... | reverse complement strand
GTCATTTCCAATGCTTCACCACCACAGACAGGGCAATCGTCGCGTTTCTCATGCGTAAAGGTGTACGAGTAAACACCGTCTGTTCCAATCAGCATAAAGTAGTTGTTTAAGTATGCTGCTGAGCTTGTCGCGATCTTGAAGGCTTCATTACAGCAAGCCGCTAAATCGTATGGAACATCAGAGGAAGTCGAAAAAAGGCAATGCTATAACTTACCAGCGATGATGGCATTCGTCGATGCAATTGCAGGAATGATATTCTTGACAACACCTTGCGTCAAGGACCATGTCACGCCTTCAATCTTAAACTCAGCGGCTCGAGCAGCAGCCACTTTATACAACCAGCCAATGTGTTCGGGATCGTCAGTGTCCATCTTCTTGTCTCCATGAACCTTCGGCCATTCGAGAACTGAGGCCCATTCAATGCAGTGTTCTGGTAGACGAGGGGTGTTCGCAATCGTGCAAATGGGGAAGGCAGTAGGTTTGTTCAGCATGTCCAGTGAACACTCGTAGCAAGAAGTGACTGTGGGGAGGATGACGCGAGCCTGTCCTTTGAATCCTGCAAAATCATGAGATTGTTTGTCGCGTGGATTCGTCTTTGACTCGTAACAGACCTTCAGTTCCTCCGTCGATCAGGGGTTTTAGGCTGTCCGGATTTTCTTCATCGACCATGTTCACTAAAGTTGCGTTCATCCATCGGCGAGCCTCCACCGAGTCAAGTCCGCAGATCACAAGGTCGAATTGCATGTAGTAGTCGTCTCCCTTGTCTTGTATCTTTCCAAAGTACCTGAGGTCCTAATGAGCGTGGTGGTAGATTTCTATTACAACCAAAACTCACGGAGTGACCTTGACGCCTGGCACTCGCTTCATGATGAATTCGGCAGCGACTGTAGCCTTTGGATGCCCAACATCTTTTGGCCTGCCAGTTGAGGTGAGTCTCTATACAGATACGCCAGTGTGCATGTACCTGAACAAAAACTGTCGATTAAGATTACTGATGTCTATGGTGTCCATGTCGATCACATGGATGTCCTTGAATCCAGTAAGCGCCAAGTTTGCAAGAATCTCGCATCCAAGACCGCCAGCCCCGATAACTAAGATCTTTGACTTGTCTCGTAAGTACGCTTTGACCTTCAAGAAAATACGCGGTGAGTAGAAGATCTTCGTTAATGAATAGGCGCGTACCTCATCACCAGCAGCAAAAGCAGGGTCAGTTCGAGGCCCTCCAGTGTTCAAGACTTGATCGATATGATAGTAGCGTCCGGGCCAGTCGGTGCTCGTTGCAGTCTCAGCAGTGGCCATCGCGATGAAGGTGAAAGGAGAGAGGCGTTTGAGTCAGCGCACGTCGAGGCTGTCCGGGACGCACCTGCCGCGCATCGCCTGATTTGGGACGCGTTTATGAGGTAAGCGGGACATCCAATTTTCTGCAGACGGCCTTTCATGTCCCTCATTCATTTCAGTGGCCACCAGCATCTCAGAAGTCGGCTGGTGTTGTCTATTCTCAGTGGAAAACATGTTCGAATTGACAAGATTAGATCAGAAGACAAGAATCCTGGTCTGAGAGGTGTGTTCGAGTACTTCTCTTCTGGTCCGATGCTCATTGGATTGTAGATTTTGAGATCAGTTTCTTGCGATTGCTGGAAAAAGTGACGAACGGAACTGTAATTGAGATTTCCGTGACGGGTACGATTTGCAGTATGTTCATTTGGCGGAAGCTAATCGCCTCAAACTAGGTACTGCTATTCTCCTGAAACCAGGCATCATCCTTGGTGGGGTGCTGCAACACGAGTGTCCTCTTTCTAGGTCAACAGGGTATTTCCTGGAACCCATCATTCTGCTGGCACCGTTCTCCAAAAAACCTCTCAATTTGACACTGAAGGGAATCACTACTGACGAGCATGATCTCTCCGTACGTTTTTCGTGCACTTCCCTTCTCAAGTGTTAGTCTAATTCATTTGTTAGGCTGATACACTTCGTACCGTCACCCTGCCACACCTACAACTTTTTGGAATATCAGAAGGCTTGGAGCTACGGGTAAGGCAACACTCCCCTTCAGTGATCTCGGCTCTCTGACTGGTATATTCAAGATCAAGAAACGAGGTGCAGCTCCAGGTGGAGGAGGGGAAATCCAATTTCTATGCCCGATAGTCAAGCAAGTCAAGACTCTCAACTTTGTTGAGCCTGGAAAGATTAAGCGCATACGTGGAGTCGCGTACGTGACTGCTGTGTGGACTGTGTCGCAGGGGTGCTCATCTCGCCTTTCCTTTACCAGACACGCCGTCCGCGTAAACCCCCAATTCTCAAACAGAATGATCGAAGCATCACGCTCGATTCTTAACCGTTACATCCCTGATATCTACCTCTACTCAGACGTGTATAAGGGAGATGAAAGCGGCAAGTGAGTGAAACACCAATTTCCTGTACGCGACTTCGACGCTTAGCTCGCCTTTTCTCTAGATCCCCTGGTTATGCCTTGACTCTCCTTGCCGAATCCACGACATCTGCAATCTATTCGGCAGAGGCATTATCTGAGCCAGGTGTGGCGCCTGAAGATATCGGGCTCAAGGCTACAAAGGCACTCCTCGCAGAAATCGAGAAAGGTGGTTGTGTCGACGAAAGGCATCAGACACTTGTGCTGTTGATGATGGTACTTGGGAGCGAGGATGTAAGCCGGTGTCGAATGGGAGAGCCAACTCCTAAAACGTGAGTGCTCTTCACCAATCCCCAAGGAAACTCGTATTATAACTCGATCTACTTTTTAGCATACAATTCTTGAGGGATATTCGATCATTTTTTGCAACCTCCTTCAAGGTTGTCTCCGTGGATCCTTCGGACCCAGAATGTTCGCAGTTGCTATATTCGTGCTATGGAACCGGTTACGTGAACGCAAACCGTACATTGGCATAAGGAACTATCGACTTTTTGGCTCACGCAAGATTAGCTTTGGGTTTTCAACCAGCAATCTGTTGTCGGTGGACCCCGAGAACTTTGCATCCCTTATGCTTGGGTCCTACCGTGACCAGCACTTTATCCGGTGCTAGTTGTTGTAAGTACCGTACAATAAAAGTATTGTAACTTTCGTCCTGTAGCAATGGACCTAATTTGTGTGGGAACGCTGTATGCACCTCGTCTCAATACTGTCTCTATAGAAGCGATAAAAGGATCTCACCGAGATTTACGGACGTCCTCGATAGGTAAAAATCAGAGTTGCAGTGACTGCTCCGGCCACGAACGCGGCCACAGTTGGAAGGCTTGAAAGCGACGGTGATAGCCACGTTGCTTTCGTTGAAACGCGATGGATCCCGAGGTCCTTCAAGGATGGTACACGCTTTCCCTTCTCCCATCCTTCATCTAACACCTTATCCATCATCTTTTCATCGAGCACCGTAAAATCTTCCATCTCCCATTCATTGCACAGACCCGTCATCCACTTCATCCTCTCCTTTCCAACTTTGCCTCCCACACCCGGAGCTCTCTCCTTCAGCTTGCTCCTTAACTGACCAACTTTCGTGATCGCCTCCCCCTCCAAACCAGTCAAACCATTCTGCAGCCTCGTCCTAATGAGACTAGCCATCCTAGGTCCATTCCCATTCGTCGAGATCATGATTTGCAAAGGGCCGTCGCGAATCTGCGCCCCAAAATAAAAATCGCAGAGGTCGGGGATATCGGCCGCGTTCACTGGGATGCGCCGTTCTCTGCTCATCTCCACGATCTGAAGCGAGAGGTCGTTGTCGTCTAGAGCGGTGAGCACCATGTCCATGCCATCAAGCTCTTGTACACCTTGAAATGCGCGGTCATGGTACGTGACGCGGTCGTTCCGGAGCTCGATAAAGCGTTTGGTGCGTGGGTGTAGTCCATTCGAGGGAGAGAGGACGATGATAGACGCGTCGGCTGTTAAGATCGATTCAATGCGCTGTGAGGCAACTTCACCACCACCGACAATGAGAACATGTTTATCTTTGAGTTGCCAGGCAATCAGAAGTGAGCCTCCGCCAATGTTTTTGATTCTGGTGTCGTCGTTCATGGAGGAAAAGATACCGAAGCTTGACCAATGCGGGTGAATTAGTTAGCAGATTATTATGTAATACTTTGCCTCTGCTATGTCATGATTCTCTGCTCAACATGACTGGCAGTCATTGCATCTTGCTGCCCAACTACAACCAGGTTTCCGTTCATACACCGAAGAAACCGCCTGAAGCGTGAAATAGCCTTGAAAATGCCTCCAAAAGCCGACATCAACAAAGCAGGATGGGAGCAGAGTGAATTCCCTATCCTCTGCGAGACTTGTGCGTATTGTTTTACGTTCTCTTTCTGGTTCTGGAAGCTGATATTTTTCTTAGGTCTGGGCGACAATCCCTTCATCCGTATGGTAAGTTAACTTCTCTTGTGCTCGTCCAAAACCACTGATCAATACACAGTCAAAACAAGAATACGGCCGTTCATGTGGAACCTGTGCACGCCCTTTCACTGTTTTCCGGTGGAATCCTGGTCAGGGTGCACGCTTCAAAACGACCGTCATCTGTCAGACGTGTGCGAAGATAAAGAACGTCTGCCAGACGTGCCTGCTTGATCTAGAGTATGGTTTACCTACACAAGTCCGAGATACGGCGCTTGGATTGCAAAATGAGGCCCCCACGAGCGACATCAACAGGGAGTATTACGCACAGAATATGGAAGGAAAGGTGAGTCATGCCTAATTTATATCAAGAACTTAACTGACTTGTTAAATCAGCTGGACGGGAACAAGTCAGGACTCGACTCTGGACGTGCAGCGTCAGCAGGCAAGGAGATGCTCAAAAAGCTGGCCCGGACAGACCCCTACTACAAGCGCAATCAACCCCACGTATGCTCGTTCTACGCCAAAGGTGAATGCAAACGCGGTTCAGAATGCCCTTACCGACACGAGCTGCCAGTCAACAACGAACTGGCACACCAAAATCTACAAGACAGATACCATGGCCGAAATGACCCCGTTGCACGCAAGATTCTGTCAGGGAATGCTGAGAACCAGGGCTTGAAACCTCCAGATGATGTTACTGTGGTAAGCACGTCGTCCGTCATGTTTTAACTTAGTTGACTGACTGGGTTAACTTCGAATCAGACATCACTATTCCTTTCCTCTCTTCCTGCAACCTCAACAGAACTTAGCATCCGGACACAGGTCCTCAAATCCCTGCCTAGCGTTCAGCCTACACAACTGAAGTCTGTAGTCCACGTGGAGAAGACAAGATGTGCCTTCATCAACTTCAAAGAGCGAGCTGTGGCTGAAACAGCTGCACAGGCGTGGGCGAATGGGTTGGAAATCGACGGCGAGACGATAGCAGTGAAATGGGGTCGCAGTAAGCCTAAGCAGCCTTCGAATCTTGCAGGTCCTTCAGTTGCCGGTCCCAGTGTCGTCGATCCTGCTTCATAGATGTTCTTGAGTACTTACCTTTTTGTAATCTAGTACAGACTGTAATTGAGATTGCGTCAAATCATTCAATTTTAGTGGGGTATTTTATCTCGACGGGTATGTTTTGTATGATTATGCCTCCTAGTATAAAGAACGGTTCACAGGATGGGACGTAGGATTCCAAATGCAAAGTATGGCAATGATGATATCGTGATATCGCTCCGCTGAGCACAAATATTGGGTCATAAGGCGAAATCAAGCCAACAGGCCACCTGCAACCATGGACGCGAGCCAGACAGCGTAAGGCGTCATGGCGTGTCCACCGGATCCCAATGCGCGACCAAAATTCACGAGTGCAGGACCAGCTAGATAGTGGCGGTCAGCAAATGGGGAAGACGATAACGAAAGTGACAGAAACTCACGGCAGATGCCCGCAAGACCCCAACCAACGCCAAAGATCGCAGATCCAACAAGCAGCTGAGTGTCAATTTCGCTAGCTCTCGAGACTGTCCATTTATCAGCAAAACGAGGGCGGTCGCCAGCTCGTGCAAAGTTGTAAAGCAGAGCACCAAGCGATAAAGCACCACCTGCGACGAAGGCGAGCGAATAGTCAAATCCGGTGTGAAAGGGCAATATTAGGAACCCGAACACGCGCTGGAACTCGCTCAGATTTGAAAGACGAAGGGCAACCCCAAATTGAAGACCGGTGGCGAGGTAGGTCGAAATGCGGAGAGCTGAGTACGGGTATGGCGGATTGATGGCGTTTCCATTACCCTCCAACTTGGATTCGGCAGTGGCAGTTCTGGGGTGCTAATATATGCGCTTCAACACTGAATATATACCATAAGAAGAAAGGAACATTCTTACCACGAAAAAGTAAAGTAGAGCTGATCCCAAAAGCGGGACGGCCTGGAGTGCGACAAAAGTAGCACTTTGTGTACCAAGTGACCAGTCAGGAGACGACTGGATGGGTGGATCTCGGTAAAAGATGCTGGCTGTTATCGCAGCGGTTGCAAAAAAGGTCGCACTTGCGACTATGGACCTATGGGGTTGTTTAGCCATCTTTGTGATTCATCTGAAGCACTGATCCCACCTTGGTGAGAAGCGGGAGATCCCACATATCATATGCCTGGATGAAGCTTGTTTAGCAGCTCATATAATTCTGATACGGGCGACGAACCCAGACGTGCAGCCATTGGCGAGCTGTACACGAGGTTTGTGAGCGAATTAAACTGTGTGCGAGGGTGATAATGCGTACCTTCGTTCCCAACCCTACTAGACAGCCTGCAAGCAGAACTTGGGGGAGAGAGTTGTTGAGTGGAGCCGGACCCTTCCCTTCCACCGTTGCGACCAGAACACCACTGAGTACCAGGCCGACAACACCAGCTAGCCCCTCTAGATTTCCGCGAATTGCGCGATGTAGAAAGCCAGAGATACCGAAGGTATTGCCGTTGAGAACGAGCAGCTCGTGGACAGCGAGAGAGATGCCAAAACCCCCAAGGAGCGACTGCAGGGGAGCGGGGCTGGTGGTCATGGGGGAATGGAGAGATCGCAGCCGAGTTGGGGATGCTTTATTTCCATGCTGCTCATGTCATGACATGACAGAAAGTAATCAAACATATCTTCGCGTCGGACAATGATAAATGACATCACGTGCACTAATACTATTGCTGGTCAAGCCGGTCAGGTGTAAGTGTGGCGTCTACATCTTCTTTCCGCTCCTGTTCCTGTATGTGAACTTGCACATTCACTTCCTCCTTCAATATCCCAGGGGCACCAATTTCGGCAAGGTATTTCCCAACCATCCGACGCCACATTGTGTGCCCTTCAACCTCTGCACAACACACGTTCTCTACCCCTTTCACTGGCACAGATTGCAGTCCAGCAACCTCCCAGGTCGCATCGGAGGCCCGTGAAAGAACAGCAAGGACATAGTCCTTCTCTGAGTAGCCATTCACAAGTCTCCCTGCAACCACCCTTCGGATGGACGCCCAATTGCCGGGGTGTGTTGACGTGGGAGTGCCGAATAGATAAACGTCGTGTATCAAATGCGTCGTCTTGGACGGAGGAAGGGAGGCCAGGTTTCTGAGAGCTTCAAAAATAACTAGCGATCCAAGGGAGTATCCTGTCAATGTCACTGGTCTGTTACCGAACACGCGGTTTGCAAGCAGATCACCCAAAACAGCCCCAGTTTTGATCGCTAGTGCTCTAGCGTTCATCCATGGATTGTCTGCGAAAGGTGAGAATCTTTTACAATAAAACAAAGGAAAGAACCGACCAATTATCTGCCCTACTCTCAGCAAGGCAAGAGGTGCCAGAGAATTCATCAAGCCAGCCAATATCGTGCGCTTGAGAATTTCACCCTTGACATACTTCATCGCCTGGGACTTGACCACGGCCATTAAAGCGTCCGAAAGCTCTTCTAAAGCCTTGATCTCCTGATTAATGACAATGGATTAGCACACCCACGAGGAGCTTTGACGGATCTGACGGACCCACTGCAACGCAAACGTATCGTCCCCGTTGAATATCGTCCAGGGCGCTGTGACGTCCGATTTATCACCAAGCCAACCGGTAACACACAACCTCACACCTAGGGTGTCGTAGCCCTCCCTACTCTTTCTGACGGGTACAAGAGCAAGATCGCTGACCTCCCTGGTATGCCGCTCGACCATGTTTGCAGTCGAGTTGGCGCCGTAGACGCCGAAGAGTGCGCCACACACGACGGACGATCCGGCAATTCCGCTCGCTAGTAGACCTAGGATGGATCCTCCGAGACCGAAGAAGCTGAAGATCGCTGTGACCCCCGCGCCAACGAGCGGCGCAGCGAGGCCTCCAGTGACGCCTACCAGAATACCGCCGGCGATAGCCCCTAGGCCAACCCCTGCTACTCTAAGTGCCTTTCCGCGATCGGCGTATTCACTCCTTGTCGATTCTGTTTGCTTCTTGGCTTCCTCGATAGCGTGTTCTGGATTCTTGAGCGTGCTGCTAATGGCTGTCTCGTCTAATGAACCTAGCGTAGAGAGGAATGCACGGGTCCTGGCTGAATACTGCTTCGATATTGTTATATCGAGGAATAGTATAGTGCTGAGTATCTTGGACATGTCTTCCTTGGGCGGTAGTTTGTCTAAATCATGAGTAGCTGTATCTGTGAAGGGGTCTAGTTTTGGACATTTCTCTGCACATAATATTCAAATGACATTGGATAGTGGAAACTGTTATGTAGAACACACCTGTATCATCGCCATTGCATGCAATCCAGGCTTTCTCTAGCAACTGTTGAGCCCACCGACTGATCTCTGATTCGAATTCATCCTGCCTCTTCAATGCATCCTCGTCATTTCCCGCAGCTAACGAACACTCGAGCGTCCCATATAGCACTGCGAAGTTGCGATAGTCTGCAAGCCGTCGGAAGAAGTGCTGAAACACTACGCCCTTCTGCTCGTCAGTGAGGCTCTTGGGCGGCGTGATCTTTTCCAGATCTGTGGCCATGGCTAGTGGTCAAGTATCAAGAGCGTCTATCTGCGATGTTGCGCATGGTATGGTTCTGAAGATTGACATCATCAACGGGAGTAACACGAAATGATCGGTGGCTATGTCCAAGATAAGATAGCTTCTGGGGGTTTGATAAATGACATCACCTATGCCACTGGTCCGTTGCCGCCCAAGACAGCTAGTTTTGATTGCTAGAGCTCTGATATTCCCCCTATGTCTCTCTTCCCAGCTGTGGGAACATTACATCAGCGTCAATATAGTGGCTGGCCAGTTCATGACCCCTTTCCAACGCTTCAATCATGAACATACACTTCAAACTCAAATACGATGGGGAGACTCATATCACACAATTTGAACAGCTTCCCAGCTGGTCTAAACTCGCTGAAAGACTTTATGAGATGTTCGCGATCCCCATTGACAAACTCGACGTCACTTACATTGATAACTACAATGACTTGACTCGGAACATAACGGTCTGTTCGAACGAGGATCTGGAGATCTGCCATTCAAGGAAAAATTCGGCCCAAATCCTCGAGTTTGACGTTTTCGATAGTTCTAATGTGGCCATTCGTCGTGGCCCCTTCATAGGTGTGTTGCTGAATAATTGTCGCATAACTCGCCTGATCAGGCTTACAAAAGGGCGAGTTGCAGATGACCGGAATTTGTTTGCCCGTATGTCTTTTCCAATCTTCTTCGCGAAGGTCTTATTGAGAGAGCATCGCTAGCCGAACCAGGTTCATCCTAGCCCTTATCCCCTTTCTTCATGAATTTCCTAATATAGATACCAGATACCGAGACGAGGTGGCTCATCCTTCTCTGCAAGCGATACTGGGGAGCGGGCGAAGCTGGTTGGAACGAAGTTCGTAGGAAACAATCGTTGGCTGTTCCACACTTGTTTGACCTCGACGAGGAAGAGGCCGACGTTATGACAGAGGGTCAGAGCCCGTTGAATTCACAGGTATCTTATGAGTCTATTCATTTAGGCTCGGATTTCGCGGGTTTCTTCGCGAATGATGTCGATTCAATAATTATACGGGACGAATACCGTCATATGCTCCAATATATCACGGGCCTCTGTGAAGATGGAGAACGAGGAGTGGTACTAACAGGTCAATCCGGAATTGGTAAGATATTTATTGCCCGCAGCGAATATATCTAACATCAATTCTCTTAGGAAAATCGACGTTTTTGTACTACGTTCTCATCCACCGAATACTCCTCGGCAAGAAAACCGCACTTCAACAGAGCTCATTACGGGCGTTTCTCTTCCTTGATCGCGATAATGTCCAAGTTTTTGCCAAATCGGATCGAATAGATCCACTGCGTCATCCAGGAATATGGGCTCTGTCGGACTCCAATTTCGGTGTCTTCAAACCTCGTGCGGAGTTTATGGAAGCACGCTCGCGATTATTTCTTGTGCAGGCAACCCCGCCACAACCTACAAGGTGGAAGTCATGGTCGAAACAATTTAGCGCATCATTGGCGATCATGACTTCTTGGAAATGGCATGAAATATATATTGGAGCGTGAGTCTTGATCTGGTGTATCGGAAAGTAACTAATCATTTTTATAGAACAAAATTTGAGTCGAAGGCATTTGATGATGAAACCCTTTGGGACGTGTTCACCAAATACGGAGGCTCTGCTCGCGACTGCTATCGACTTGCAGCGCGTCCCGAGCAGGTCGAGCGGCTGGAAATAAGCCTCAAGTATGTTGCTGAGGACCTGCCTGGCCCAATGTTGATCGGGGATCTCTACCGAGGAACTGGAGCCAGCTCGAGGAACGACGAATTGCTTGAGGCGTTCTCTCAAATGATCACAATTACGCCAGACAGTGACCGCCGGCCACTCATCATCCTCACCTCCCCGCATATCGCCGACCTTCTATACAAGACTGTCTTGAAGCACAATGTGGAACTGTTTTGGCAATACTTCAACCAGTTTTCCAGTGAGAAACAAAGCTATGCATCAGCAGGATGGATGTGGGAGAACCGAGTTATATCAGGGGAGTTGGAAAGAGCTGGGAATCGCGTGATGCAATTGGAGCGCTTAAAGATCGACAACCGTTCCGACCCACCATCTACAGAGGACACACATACTCGTCTCGACCAGATACACTTGCCATTCTCTCTTATCTTCAATCACAGCGATGAAAACCCCTTGGCTGATGAATTTATACGCTTCACCAATAACCCGGTAAAGGCTGCCCTCTTTTTACCTGGCCGTCGGAATCAAGCTACCTTCAATGCCTTCTCTATTTCAGAAGATGGGCTGGTCACCCTATTTCAACCGACCGTCACGCAAACACACTCCATCAAAACCTCAAAGCTTGATTTTATCTGGGATGCTATATCCAAGGCTCAGGGGCTTGCGACGGGGCAGGCTGCCAAAAAGATACAGGGATTGTATCCCACAGAGACAAAGAAGTGGCGGCTGGTTTTCTGTGTCCCGCGACGAGTTCAGACATACTGGAAACATTATCAGGTCATCAACTATCAGGGGAAGCAACCAAAGCATCAATGGGAAAAGTACATCGAACAGTTTGTCGTAGCATTCAATGACACTCAAGGTAATTCCAATCCTCATTACGCGTAACCAGACCCTAACTCTCTGAATTTAGAATCATAAACGGTGGATAGAAGTAAATTTCTACAACTGCACTTCGTAGACGACATGCCGAGCTAACATCTCATAGAATTTCGACGCCTTGAAGGCTCGGCTGGTGCAAACCCCTTTCAATTAGATAGAGTACTGGCGCTCTTTAGGTCGAGGTTTATAGATATCATTAACAGCGTTATATGACATTGGCCGTAAATAAGATAAGCAATATAACGAGAGATGCGTGATGGATGAGATTGTGAATGCAGATGTCCATGAAAGTCCCAATGAGTGGCAAGGTTCACTTTTTCTGAGGATGGGTCATCAACGCCCACCACCGAGGAATTTCTAAATCGAGATAACCATTAGCAAAAGAAGTCGCTGAGAGAGGGAAGTAACGTACAGCAAGGTCTGATGGTGGTATAGGACAAGGGAATGTAAACTTATTCTCTATCACAGGCGAGATCGTGACCAGGGCAATGCGAATCCCAAGCTACGTAAGTTCATTAGACGAGGTCATCGTAGAAACGAAAGCGACGCCTACCGTAATTTTGTAGTTTACTGTAAGGTCAGAATTTGAGCCACATTTCAAGGCCAGATCAGCAATGACCCTGCTCTGCGGGTCCAGTGTAGTCTTGTAGATCAAGGCGAAGGGGAATGTGAAGTTTGTTTGACTATCTGATTTGAAAGACAGGTCGGATGCATGTCCTTCCCCGATTGCAGTATTATTGATAGGATAAAATATCTTTAGGAGAATATCAGTCCAGCTACTATATCGATTTCAAAGTCAGTCAAGTAGCTGACCTCTGCGTTTATCTTCTTAAAGTCGACAGTCAAATAGCTCGGGTTGGTAACGCTGTGGAGATACAATATCAAAAAGGTGCTGCGGTAATGCTGCGGCGGCACTTACGAGATATTGACAGCCATCTTGACCTCTAGGCCGTCGGGGATTGATTGAATCTATGGTAGGGTGAATATTGGGATCATAAAGGAGATCAAGATTAACATACGGGACTACCATCTGCTGTTTCTGTCTGTACCGAACCTATGACGATGCTCGGTG
>Ga0247741_1001606_pt1 | contig 12545 bp, 9 predicted proteins | sample UWRJL213509R2_FD_180945 | JGI IMG/M metagenome (GOLD analysis project Ga0247741, IMG submission 180945) | Plant litter microbial communities from Arlington Agricultural Research Station in Wisconsin, United States - UWRJ-L213-509R-2 | ecosystem: Environmental > Terrestrial > Plant litter >... | reverse complement strand
CGATACACCTTTACCAATTATTATGCTCACCGCACGCGATGCGCTGGAAGATCGAATCTTAGGCCTTGATGCTGGTGCGGATGATTACCTCGTTAAACCTTTCGCACTAGGTGAATTAAACGCACGCATGCGCGCTGTTCTGCGGCGTCAAAGTGCAAACGTAAGTCCGCATCTCACTAACGGTGCGATTTCACTTGATCCGGCAACTCGCGAAGCTTTTCTTAAAGACGGTGAACCCATTCGCTTATCAGCACGAGAATTCGCTTTGTTGCGAGCACTCCCACTCGACCTGGCGCCATTCTTTCACGCTCGGAATTAGAAGAAAAAATTTACAGCTGGGGATCAGAAGTAGAGAGCAACGCGGTGGAATTTCTAATCCATTCGCTACGTAAAAAATTTGGCAGTTCTATTATTAAAAATATTCGAGGTCTGGGATGGATGGTCAACAAAACAAATTAAGTCGATCTCTACAATTTCAATTAACCGCCAGCATTTCCCTCGCCATAACACTTGTCGCTTTAATCGCAAGCCTCATTTCTTATATTTGGTCTTTTAATGAAGCTATTGAACTTCAGGACGAACAACTCAAGGGTTTATCGAGTCTGGTCAACGACCAACGCATTACACAAATAACACCTTCAAAGCCCGGCTATGAATCATCAGTTGATCCTGAATCTGATTTTATTGTGCAATTACTGGATGCGGACTCGGATAAAAAAGATTTTGAATTACCGGGACTTCCAAAAAATCTGCCAGATGGATTACAAACTCAAATCCTTAACGGCGTAAGTTGGCGTATCTTAATTGAAAAGCAAGACGATGGCTCGCGAAGCCTGGTTGCACAACAAACTGAAATGCGCGATGAAATTGCACGCACTAGCGCGTTAAATACGCTTATACCCTTATTGATTCTAATACCCATATTGTCCTTATTGATTACCTATTTAATTCGACAAGTTTTTTTGCCATTGAAAAAAATGTCGCTGCAATTAAACGATACCAATCAGGATTTGCTGCCATTACCGAACGAAAAGCTTGCCAATGAAATCGCACCTTTTGTTAACGCAATTAATCAATTACTACAACGCGTTCGCAGCGCCATGTTACTGCAACGTCAATTTGTACGCGATGCTGCGCATGAACTTAGGTCACCACTCACTGCTATTTCGCTACAAGCTGAACGATTGATTGAAGCAAATACAGATTCGATAATATTACCAAGGCTCGTTAATTTACACCGGGCAACTGAACGAACACGAATTCTGATTGAACAATTACTGACAATGGCTCGCGCGCAGGATGAAAAATCCAATAACAATGCTGGCGTTTCTATAAAAGCATTGCTGCGAGAAGTTATTGAAGATTTGTTGCCGCTAGCAGATATCAAAGAGATCGACTTGTCGGTTGAGGGTGATGATATTGAAATTCAAAGTCAGCCAATGGATTTACACATTCTGCTTAAAAATTTAATTGAGAACTCAATTCGCTATACACCAGCGCAAGGTCAAGTGGAAATATTTATCCAAAAAAATAATAGCTCGACGGAAATAATTGTGAAAGATTCTGGCCCTGGAATTCCTGAAGCGGAATTAGATCGAGTGTTTGACGCTTTCTATCGCGTATTAGGAAATAACGAGCCAGGTTCAGGGCTGGGGCTTTCAATCGTAAAAACAATTGCTGAACGTCTGAATTTAAAACTGAAAATCTATAACAACTCAACCGAGCAAAATTCGGGATTATCTGTTTGCGTTAGTTTTAAAAATAATTAAAGCGGTAAAAATTATGCATTTACAGGCATACGAATTCGAATGTGATTTTTGACATAACTGTGAGAAAAAACCAAATACAAGCTTAACGAATAAAACCAACATACTGCTAGCGACCAAAGATCGTGGGAGAGAAAATGAGCGCCGCGAATCTGTTGAGTAAACCCAAACAGAATTCCGCAGCCTAAGGCACCAGCTAGTCCCAACCAACGTAAACGCGACTGAAAAAATAAACCAAAAAAATACAGGGCTACCCATGAATATCCAGCACTTGCATGGGCCGCTGGAAAACATCCTTCCCCATTACGTAAATGCAATTGCTGAATAACATCTACATAAGACAATGCACCGCCATATCGCTCAAACTCCCAAGGGCAGGAAATATCCAGCGATGCTTTAAGCAAACCCACTAATGGACTTGCACCGGCAACAGCCAAAAATAAGTATGCTAATGGTTTTCGAATGTGGGATTGAGATTTTAAAAATAAACTCAAACACAAAGCGCAAATAACTATAGCGCCAAGAAAAATCGATAGCTCCCTTCCGCCCTTATGAAGCAATGCTTCCGCAACCCAACTATTTTTCCATGCCCAGGAATGACCTTGAAGTGCATAGAAATAATCTTCAAGACGCATATCGATATTAAAATGAATAATGGCAAAACTTGCTGCCATCAAAAATAGTACCGGATATAGCAGATGTTGGCGCAGAAAGACTGAGTTGTTGATTGCCATAGATTGCATCGCAAGATTAACAAAAGCTAATCTTACAGACGCAAACTTAGGCAAGGCTTAGGAGTGAATTATTGAATAGAATTTTTGATATGGTAGCGAAAGCTCAAAATTGAACTTTCGCTATAAAAAAGAACTAAAGGACTATTTCAGCTAGGTTACCTTTTTCTTCCAGCCAGCTCTTACGATCTCCTGCGCGTTTTTTCGCGAGCATCATATCCATAATTTGATGAGTGCCGTCGTCTTCGCCGATGGTTAACTGTACCAAACGACGAGTGTCACGAGCCATAGTGGTTTCGCGCAATTGCAACGGATTCATTTCACCCAAACCTTTGAAGCGTTGTACGTTGGGTTTACCTTTCTTATTTTCGGCAGTGAGGCGATTTAGAATTCCGTTTTTTTCGCTTTCATCCAACGCGTAAAAAACTTCTTTACCTAAATCGATACGATAAAGCGGTGGCATTGCGACATAAACATATCCATTACGAACCAGCACCGGAAAATGCCTTACAAATAATGCACACAATAATGTGGCGATGTGCAAACCATCCGAATCGGCATCCGCGAGAATACAAATTTTGTGATAACGCAATTCGCTAAGATCTTCACTACCGGGATCCATTCCGATTGCAATGGAAATATTATGTACTTCTTCACTGGCTAAGATTTCAGAAGAGTCAACTTCCCATGTATTCAGAATTTTTCCGCGCAACGGCATGATGGCTTGATATTCTCGGTCACGCGCTTGTTTCGCAGAGCCGCCTGCCGAATCACCTTCTACTAAAAACAATTCACTTAGTGCCGGTTCGCCGCTTGAACAGTCAGCTAATTTCCCTGGTAATGCTGGGCCAGAAGTAATTTTTTTACGCGCAACTTTTTTGCTGGATTTAACACGTTTTTGCGCATTGTTAATACAGAAATCTGCAAGCTTATCGCCCTCTTCTGTATGTTGGTTTAACCAAATTGCAAACGCATCTTTCGCGATACCGGAAACAAACGCTGCAGCTTCACGCGATGTTAAACGTTCTTTAGTTTGCCCGGAAAATTGCGGGTCGTGATTTTTATAACTCAGTACAAAACAGCAATTCGCCCAAATATCTTCGGGCGCTAATTTAATGCCGCGCGGAATTAAATTTCGGAATTCGCAGTAGTCGCGAATCGCATCTAATAATCCCGTGCGCAATCCATTGGTATGCGTACCACCTTGTGCGGTTGGAATTAAGTTTACGTAACTCTCCTGAATAACTTCGCCACCTTCGGGCAGCCATTGCACCGCCCAACTTACAGCGTCAGTTGTTGCGCTGAAATCTCCAACAAAAGGAGTAGCAGGTAAAGTTTCCCAACCCTGGGTTGCGCCAGCGAGATAATCCTTCAGCCCGTCTTCGTAATACCAAACGTCTTTATCACCAGTTTGTTCATCTAAAAATGAAACCGTTAATCCGGGGCATAAAACTGCTTTTGCACGCAATACGTGACGTAAGCGTGTTACAGAAAATTTTGGCGAATCAAAATAAATAGGATTGGGTAAAAATTTAACGCTGGTGCCGGTTTGGCGTTTTGGACAGGTATCAATTATTTCCAGATCAGTCGCTTTATCGCCATTGGCAAAGCCCATGCGATAAACATTGCCGTCGCGCTTTACCGTAACCTCAAGCTTATCGGAAAGCGCATTCACGACAGACACACCAACACCGTGCAAACCACCGGAGAATTGGTAATTTTTATTGGAGAATTTTCCACCTGCGTGGAGCGTACACAAAATGACTTCGATACCGGGTTTGCCTTGTTCCGGGTGAATATCCACCGGCATACCGCGACCATCATCCGTTACTGTAACGGATTGATCTTTGTGCAAGATAACTTCAATGGATTTTGCGTGACCTGCAAGCGCTTCATCCACCGAGTTGTCGATAATTTCTTGCGCGAGGTGATTGGGGCGCGTGGTTTCGGTATACATACCGGGACGCTTTTTTACAGGGTCTAAACCCGTGAGTACTTCAATATCTTCTGCGGAATAATTTGCCATAGTTTTTTAGTTTTCTTATCGAGATAAATATAAAAATTAATTTTATTGCGAACACTCAATGGGAGCGTAAAAATGCTAACCCACCTTCTAAGTACCGCTCAAAACCTTGAAAGGCGTGATCGCCGCCCTCTTCCACGGTTTGTTCACAGCCTGAATATTTTTCAACGGCTTTGCGATAATCCAAAGTTTCATCGCCGGTTTGCACTAGGAGCCAATAATTATCCAAACGCTGCAGTTTTACATCGATCAATTTAATTTCATCGATATGATGCGAATGCAAATGGTAGATATCGTCCGTGTGATAACTTTTCAATTCAACGCCGACATATTTGGGCATGAATTCTTGCGGGTTTACGGCTGGATTAATCAACAGCGCACGCAGATTATATTTCTCCGCCAACCAAGTCGCCCAGAAGCCACCGAGCGAGCTACCCATTAAATAAATCGGTTCAGAAAGCAAAGACTCTACCAGCTGCTCCAAAAGTTGCTGCGTTTGTGCCGGGTAAGGCGAAAGCTGGGGGCAATGATAGTCTATTTCGGGGTGATTGGCCGCAAGCCATTCCCGAGTCTGCTGGGCTTTGAAAGATAAGGGGGAACTGAGAAAACCGTGAATGTACAACAACGCTGCCATAGGACTCGATCAATAACCTGCTGATTTATAGTCGATAACGTACTGCTTGCCCGTCACCCGCTCAACACCGGTGCTGAAACTACCGTCATCATTCAGGTCAAACCAACGATAGCCCGGCATTAGGGTATCTACCGTAAAGTCGTCGTATTTGGGTTTAAATTGCACGCAGGTTGAGGGGGTAGCGATTAAGGCAACACCCTTGCGGGTATCGTTGAAGTCTTGATGAACATGACCCCAAACCACAGTTTTTACATTGGGAAAACGATCCAAGACCGCAAAAAATGCATCCGCGTTACGCAATATGTATTGGTCAATCCAGGCGCTACCGACCAATACGGGCTGGTGATGCAACATCACCATAATGTGTTTGTCAGGATTTGTGCTGAGCATGTTTTCAAGGTAATCAAGCTCGCCTTGCTCAAAATTACCATGCACCTTAAAGGGCACAACGGAATCCAGTAGCAGAATTAGCCAATTACCCTGCTTTATAGCGCGATTTTCCGGCAACTCGGGCAAATTAATTTTAGCCATAATCTCGGAAGAATCGTGATTACCGGGCAACCAAGCTAGGGACTGAGAAAAGTATTGGCGGACAATATCAATAAAGCGGCGGTAACAGCTTTCGTGGCCTGCGCTGGCAATATCACCAGTGCAAACCATGTAATCAAAATCAGATTCTTTTTCGGCGATAAGCGCTAAAACATCATGCAGACTTTCGTCAGTATTCAGGCCAAGCAAAGCTTCGCTCGTGAGCGGCCCCAGATGGCAATCGCTGATTTGAATAAATCGCTTAGTACTAACGACCGTTTTTGCCACAGCAGTATCTGTCTCGCGGTTGACTCTTCCCTGTTTTAGTTATTAAGAAGAGGAAGTTAAGAGAAAATCGAGTTAACTCTGGCAACGATATACGCTAAACCGCATTAATTCCACCCTCGAATTCGCTTAAATAGACTTTTTATGGTGATAACGGCTAAAAAAACACCAGAATTGTGAGGAAGGTAGACTTATGAAAATAAGAATTATCTGAAACCATTTCGTCATTTAAGCGCATAGCGACAAATCCACAAAGTTCGGTCAATCAGGCATATAGATTCAAGAAGGGGTACTAATTATTTCGCTCTAACAAACGCTCGCGTTAAGAAATGTAATCGCGAATCAACGAGTACTGCAATTAAACAATCCAATCGCAAATTAATATTTTTGTAAGCTGTAAATTAAATTATATATTTGCACGCAGAACAATTTGCGATTGAAAAAAGTTTGATTGATATGAATGGAAGAAAAATGATGCGGACGATATAACAATAAAAGTAAAAGATTATAAACCGAGCAATTGTTTTACATCATCAACTTGATGACCTTCACTTAAGCAACGCGTTAATAATTCGCCAAGAAATTGGTTGATTTGCAATTTCTCATCCGCGTGATACATAGATTGGTTCGGGTATTCATAACGCGGACGCAAACGTTTGTGACCTTCCCACGCAAGCACTTCTGCTAATTTTGCATCGTGATACATGCGCACAGTCAAACGCGGCATGCGCAACCAGGTAGAAATATTGGCAACTGTTGTTTGGCTTAATTGCAATGTTGTTGTGTAGGGAGACCGCTCAAGAATACGTAACTGATGCAGCCATTGTTGCTCGCCACGACTAACCATAAAACGATATTCATCGCCAGTTTGGTCTCGCGTTGGCTTATTGAAATGCTGAACCAACAGCTTTTGTAAGCGCACATAATTCGTTTCGCACTCCGCCATTTGTAACGGCAAATCAACCTTGTAACGTTCACGGTAGGTAACGTAGTGTGGTTGAGGATTTATTACGCGCAATGTAAACATAAATTAAATGAGTTCAATGAAAATAAAAATCGATATTTAAAACAGTCGCTTGCAAACACAACGAGAGTTTAGATTGACTCAAGATCTTGATGATGCCGGACGCAATCTTTAAATCCCCGCTGTACTGAAGTGTTAGCCAGACTTGAAGCTAAGTCAATCATTAAACGTAATTTATTATGCGCCATGATCCTTGCGCAAACGCGCGCGATTCATTTGCAACCATTGCAAGCAAATCAGTGCAGCGGCGTTATTAAAACGGCCTTTTAATAACTCGACGAAAACATCTTCTGCAGCAAAGCTGTGTAAACGAATATCTTCGTTTTCATCCTGCACGCCGTGCACGCCACCCGCCTGGCTTAAATCACATAAACCGCAGAACAGGTAAAGTTTTTCATCGCTGCCACCCGGGCTGGATAAAAAGTTACAAATATATTCCATGTAATAAGGTTGCAGAGACGCCTCTTCCAGGAGTTCACGGCGCGCAACTTCCTCTGCAGATTCACCACTTTCCACCATGCCTGCAACTACTTCATAACACCAGGGGCCTGCAGGCTCGCGCAAGGCACCTACACGAAATTGCTCGATCAAACCAATTAGGTCATGTACGGGATCGTATACAACAACAGCTACAGCATCGCCGCGAATAAACACTTCGCGACTAATATCTTTGCTCCAGCCACCTTTGAATAATTTGTGGCGCAATACAATTTTTTCTACGCGAAAAAATCTTTTATAAAGCTCTTCACGCTGTACAACTTCAACATCGTTGCCGTCAAATTCCGGTTTTTTAATCATAATTTTTTGAGTTAATTTATTTTTAGTTGGATTGTAGATGTAAGTGCCCTCACCTCGACCCTCTCCCAGAGGGAGAGGGAGCTTAAGGCAAGAGCAAAAAAATTAAACCTTATGATAAAGCTCTGAACCTTTAGCCAAAAATTCTTGCGACTTCTGTTTCATTTCCGCTTCAACATCAATCATTTTGATAATGTCTTTATCACCAATCACAGAAATATCAGTACCATTTTTCGCAGCGTACTCGCGCACTTCTTGCGTGATTTTCATGGAGCAAAATTTCGGGCCACACATGGAACAAAAATGCGCAACTTTTGCCGAATCTTTCGGTAGAGTTTCGTCGTGATATGAACGCGCAGTGTCCGGGTCCAAACCTAAATTAAATTGATCTTCCCAACGGAATTCGAAACGCGCTTTTGATAAAGCATTGTCACGCAATTGTGCACCCGGATGACCTTTCGCCAAATCTGCCGCGTGGGCAGCAATTTTGTAGGTAATGATGCCGTATTTAACGTCATCTTTATTCGGCAAACCCAAATGCTCTTTTGGCGTAACGTAGCACAGCATGGCGCAACCATACCAGCCAATCATTGCAGCCCCAATACCGGAGGTGATGTGATCGTAACCGGGAGCAATATCCGTGGTTAATGGGCCAAGTGTGTAGAAAGGTGCTTCATCGCAAACTTCCAACTGCTTTTCCATATTTTCTTTGATCAAGTGCATGGGCACATGGCCTGGGCCTTCGATCATCACTTGCACATCGTGCTTCCAAGCAATTTTGGTTAATTCGCCAAGGGTTTCCAATTCACCGAACTGCGCTTCATCATTTGCATCTGCAATTGAACCGGGACGCAAACCATCGCCCAACGAAAAACTTACGTCGTAAGCTTTCATGATTTCGCAGATATCTTCGAAATGCGTGTAGAGGAAATTTTCTTTGTGATGCGCTAAACACCACTTCGCCATAATTGAACCACCACGCGACACAATTCCTGTTACACGTTTCGCCGTGAGCGGAACGTAGCGCAACAAAACGCCAGCATGAATGGTAAAATAATCCACACCTTGCTCGGCTTGTTCAATTAATGTATCGCGGAAAATTTCCCAAGTTAAATTTTCTGCAACACCATCTACTTTTTCTAACGCTTGATAAATCGGAACTGTACCAATGGGCACATGCGAGTTGCGGATAATCCACTCACGCGTTTCGTGAATATTTTTACCGGTGGATAAATCCATCACCGTATCTGCACCCCAACGTGCTCCCCAAGTTAATTTTTCCACTTCTTCTTCAATCGACGAGCCTAACGCAGAGTTACCGATATTGCCGTTAATTTTCACGAGGAAATTACGACCGATAATCATTGGTTCAACTTCGGGGTGATTAATATTAACGGGAATAATTGCGCGGCCACGTGCGACTTCACTGCGCACAAATTCCGGCGTAATTTCATCGGGAATACTGGCGCCAAAACTCATGCCCGCATGTTGCTGCTTCAACAAGCCAAGCTCACGCGCTTGCGCAAGCGCCATATTTTCGCGAATAGCGATGTATTCCATTTCCGGCGTGATAATTCCACGCTTGGCATAATACATTTGCGATACGTTCATACCCGGTTTCGCACGACGTGGTTTACGCGTTAAATTGAAACGCAACTTCGCAAGCTTAGGGTCATTCAAGCGTGAGTTAGTAAATTCAGAATGGCTGTCTTCCAGAATTTCTGTGTCATTACGCTCTTCAATCCACACAGTGCGGATATCTTGCAATCCAGTACGCAAATCAATTTTTACATTTGGATCTGTGTAAGGACCTGATGTGTCATACACGCGAACGGGAGGATTTTTTTCGCCGCCGAAATCAGTCGGAGTATCAGCGAGAATAACCTGACGCATAGGAACGCGAATATCAGGGCGCGAACCTGTTACATAGAGTTTTTCTGAGCCTGTAAAAGGCTGTACAGATGCGTTATCGACTTGTGCGCTTTCGCTAAGAATTTTTTCTACGCTAGTGTTCATGGGATTTCCTCGAATTTAAACCCTGTTTGTTCGGTGGCGATCATCATAGTGAAATGATAAAAGCGTTTTTTTAATCAAAATTTTTTGGACGTTACATACAACCGCTAATAAAACTTATAAAAATGATGTACAGGCCCGCTGCCATGACCGATGTGTAATTTTTCTGAATGTACAAGCGCGTTATGCAAATAATCTTTTGCCTGCGCTACAGCATCTTCTATTGATAATTTCTTTGCCAAACCTGCGGCAATTGCCGATGCTAAAGTGCATCCCGTGCCGTGTGTATTTTTGGTAGCTATACGCGGCGCCGAAAATAAATGTTTCCCGGTGGCAGTGAGCAATAAATCTGTCGCTTCAGTGCTTTGGCTGTGACCGCCTTTCATTAATACAGTTTGCGCGCCCATCGCCAATAACAATTCTGCTTGGTGCTGCATATCATCCAGATTTTTTGCGACAGGTTGATTTAGGAGCGTGGCAGCTTCCAATAAATTGGGCGTTAAAATAGTGGCTTTTGGAATTAATAACTCAATCAAATTCTTGATCGCATCTTCTGCCAACAATCTATCGCCACTGGTAGCGACCATCACCGGATCTAACACCAATGGTATGTGCGGGTGTTGAGCCAGCGTTTCTGCAATCGCCGTAATAATATCCGCTTGTGCCAACATGCCGGTTTTAATCGCGCCGACATTGATATCACTTAACACCGATTGAATTTGCGCCTGTACGAACTCCGGACCAATTGGGAAAACGCCCTGCACACCTTTGGTATTTTGTGCTGTAAGCGATGTGATCGCAGAACAGCCATACACACCTAAAGCCGCAAAGGTTTTTAAATCTGCCTGAATTCCTGCGCCGCCGCCGCTGTCGCTGCCAGCAATGGTCATTGCAATAGGTGTTTGAGGACGTGAATTCATGGGGGGTTTCCGCTGCAAGAACAAAAGGCGCGGAAGAGAGAGGTGCAGCCAAAGCCGCGAAGTTAAGCTCTCGTTCCCTACGCCGGTACTAACCGGATCAGGTCTGCGGGTATATCTCAGCTGTTGATATGGCATCAACAAGCACCCCGACAAGAAGCTTCGCAGTCTAGAGAAATTAGGAAGTAGATACTAGCCCTTGGTTATTATTTAGCCTAAATCAATTTGTATGCTAAATTCAACGCTCGAACCTGAATTGGATTGATGTCCGAAAATCTATAATAAATGGCGAGTTCAATAAACAATTGGATTAGCTGTTGAAATGGCGTCGGTGCTGTTTACATTTGTAACTACAAAGCCAGACCACAAGTGTTTACCCTTTTTAACCAGCTGATTGGCCACAAAGCTCGACCAGCCAGAGCCAACCCGTTAAACTCGGCGTTTTATTATTATTGAATCCAAACAGTGCCGATCTGCGTCTAAGCTATGGCTTACCACTTTCCAGGCTTATATCTGTACATCTTTTACCTACATGTTGGAATCTTTTACCTTCAGGATTTTTTATGAAAGAGTCGTTCTCTATGAAAAAGTCAAAGCTTTACGTAGCTATTGGTTTGCTTGCGTTTGTTCCTTTCGCAGCAAGTGCTAATACCCTGTTAGACATTTATGAATTGGCATTGAAAAATGATGCGCAACTAAAAGCTGATAAAGCAGGCTACGAGGCGAATAAAGAATTAGGCAACATCGCACGCGCAGGCCTTTTGCCTCAAATTAACGCGAGCTATTCTGCATACGACAAAACTGACACCGACATTACCAATCGTATTCCTGCCCCCACTATCACGGGCAATAGCAACTCAAAAACAACTGGCTGGAACGTAACCTTAAACCAACCTTTATTTGATTTGTCTGCCTGGTACGTTTACAAACAAGGCCAAAAATTAAGTGATCAAGCCGAAGCACAATTCGGTGCAGATCAACAAAGCTTGATAGTCCGTGTTACCACAGCTTACTTCAATGTTTTACGCACAGTTGATTCACTCGAATCGACCATTGCAGAACAAAATGCATTTGCTCATCAGTTAGATCAGGTTAAACAACGTTTCGATGTAGGCTTGACTGCAATCACCGATGTTCACGAAGCGCAAGCTGCCTATGACAGTGCTGTAGCAGCGACGCTTGAAGCGCGTGGCAGCTTGAGCATTAGCTACGAAGCTTTGGAAGTTTTAACAGGCAAACCAGAAGATCAAATCGCACCGCTCTCTGACAAATTTCCGGTAGTAAACCCAACACCAGCAGACCGTGCCGAGTGGGTAAATTTTGCGTTAAAAAACAACTACAGTTTGAAAGCAACCAGACTGTATGCTGATTCAGCGGATAGCAATGCGGACGCGGCTCGTGCAAGACATTTGCCCACCGTAAACGCAAGTTTGGGTTACAACAAATTTGATGCTGACGGCGACGAATTTAACGATCCGTTTGACCGCACAACTAAAGGCAATACTGTGAGCGTTGGTGTAACTATTCCAATTTTCAGCGGCTTGCGTACTTCAAGCACTGCTCGTCAAGCGGTAGCGCAGGGCTTGCAAGCTGAAGAGCAATTTAATAGCGCGCAACGCAGTACAATCCAGAATGCTCGCACATTACACTTATCTGTAGAAACTGACGTGGCTCGTATCGCTGCACGTAAACAGGCTACTGTTTCTAACCAAAGTGCTTTGGAAGCAACCCAAGCTGGCTATGAAGTGGGTACACGCAACCTGGTTGAAACATTGCAAGCACAAAGCAAGCTTTACCAAGCTCGTCGTGATTATGCCAATCCACTTTAT
>Ga0247741_1001605_pt1 | contig 12546 bp, 12 predicted proteins | sample UWRJL213509R2_FD_180945 | JGI IMG/M metagenome (GOLD analysis project Ga0247741, IMG submission 180945) | Plant litter microbial communities from Arlington Agricultural Research Station in Wisconsin, United States - UWRJ-L213-509R-2 | ecosystem: Environmental > Terrestrial > Plant litter >... | reverse complement strand
TACATAAACCAAATATTTAGTGGCCGCGCTCCCCCAACGACGAGCGCGAGCCAAAACATTTGTGAACTCGTTCGCCAAAGACGCGCCGAGATCACGTGTTTCCAAATACTTTTTCTCACAGCGAGTATCCACCCTGTGATGGGCTTTAAGCGCTTAAGCGCTCGACCCGCCTGCATGGTAAACTTAACGAGTTGGTATTATCTCTAAGTGTACAGCAAAAACACTATGATATCGCTCATGTAGTAAGTTACTTTGGGTGTAGCATTTTTTACATACCTTCGTAAATCGCGACCTAGAACAACAACTGTAAGAATAGGGTAGCCATGCTTATGGCCCTTGTGATCCACGGAGCTTACCATGACCAACTAAAAAGCAATTCCCGAATAAGGGAACTCAATTGTTATGTATATGCTTTCAGTGAAAGATCTCACGAAACGCTCGAGCGCCACTATCCTATACGGCGTCGGGGAATCAAAAGCACACAATGACGCCTGTAGTCAACAAAAGCTCAAGGTACATTCTTACAGAACACACAAGCACCATATTGTAGAACTGGCTTTTGTCATCGTCCGAGTGGGCCATGCGCGACCTTTCTCAACGGACAATAGCTGGTATTAGTAGGACGAATCGACTCAGAGCCAGAGTTGAACACATACGGTACGTTGAGGTACAGGAACCACCCTCGGACTAGCTATTGTGTCTTTTTCTCTCTCTTGTCCATCGGTGTTATCTTTCCCAGTGGTGGGGGGAGGTATAAGTATCACCTCATCATCCCTACTGTTGACCCAGGAACTTTCGCAACACCTACCAAGCTACCCAGCTTAACATATCCGCAGCACATCAGCCATGGATTCCTTCATTACTTTCCTCGCCGCTGATATCACCATCTCTGTCCCTTCTGACGAAGAGCGCAACGGAAGCGGTGCGAATAGCTACTGTGTCGTTGCTTGAGTTGCCATCGATGCAACTGGTTTACCATAAAGCATTCTCCATCGACTGAATTATTCACATCTCACTCGTGAGTGCATTTTATAGGCCTATCTTTCGGTGGGGATAGACGCTGATGCAGGGGTTTACTACACAAGATATTGGGAACCTTCGACCGGCATTTCGAGCTTTCTCTCTTCACTGCCAAATTTCGTTCGAGGCGTGGAGATGACCGTTTCATCATCTATTTGACTTATTGCTATCATTTGTACACCCTCCACATTACACCCAGACCGCAATCATATCACACACAGGATTCGAGGAAATATATATACCCACCATATCGTTGAAAGAAAGTTTGACCCGTATAAACCGATTTCACGGACGGATATTTTTTAAAATCAATCTTCAAGTCCACGGTGATTGCGCCCCAGAATCTTTACCAAACAACATCCAAAATACTCAATACTCTTATCAGGGTACTTTAATATATCCGCGGTCGCTTCGCAAGTTTGACGCCTCTTTCGTCTACTGCGGAGGTTCCTCGGTCTTCCTCAGGGCGAGTCTCCAGAAATAAGCGCACCCCTAAGCCTATAACGAGTGCCCAACACAAATCACGTTGGAGCACCATATCCTTGACTTCTACTGCTCTGAACTAAACTCGTAGATCTATGTGAACTTGAATGTCTATTTAGGTGTTTGTTTTAGGAGATTTAGCCGGGGCAGAAGAACCTGCGTACTGGGGGAGTGGAGGGCTATATAAATTTATCTGACCCTACCCATAGCCATCTTCGTGACAAACTGGCCGAATCTTGAATCGCGAGAGAAGCAAAAATCGGAAATACCTGAGTGCTAGTGTCATTTTGATGGGAGATGGAAACGCTGAATGCCAAGCGAAGTGGTATGGGGGTGGTTGCAGAGATCAGACAAAGAGAAGTGCTAAATTTAGGTGCGTCAACTGAAATAACATCCGTCCTTTCTCCATTCTACACCTCCCGGCGGCCCATTTGAAGATGTAGGGATGTCGTTGGGAAGCGACCCCTGGCGGACGAACCGCCTCTACGTCGACCGGCGTGCGCTCTTGCATTGCTTAATACCTCTCAGACACCCCACCTCGCGTCCGTTACCGCCACCCCATTCTTCCTGGCTCTCATTACCCTTCCCATATATGAATTCACCGGACTCCGTCCTGTCCTTTCCACCGCATCTTTCACCCGACTGGCCGCCGTCTTCATTTTCCTTCTGAGCGCTTGCGGCCCACAGAAGGGGCAATACCCAGATAAGGGAAGCCAATTGTTAGGTTCTCACGAAACGCCTGAGCGTAGGACCTCGTAAGGACCGCATGCGTTGGGGATCTAAAAACATACAATAGCACATGTGGTCAACAAAAGGCACTAGGTCTGTCAGTATCAAGGTACAGAATGCACACGGGTACCACAATTCCTTACAGAACAGACTTTTGTGCACGCGTTGTCCAAGCTTTCTGAGCGGACAATAGGCTTAATAGTAAGTAACTAGCATGCGAGTGCGTACATTACATCGAGGCACATTCGCTATTGTGTTCTCACATCTTCATGCTAGTATGGGTTGTCTGGAGAGGTATAAGTAACCACCCGCCATCCCGGGTGTAGACCAGGAACTTTCGCAGAACCTACCAAGCTACCTGGCTAAACACCACCGCAGCATATCGGCCATGGATTCTTTCATTACTTTCTTCACCACCGATATCACCACCTCCGTCCCTTCTGACGAAGAACGCAACGGAAACGGTGCGAATAGCTACTGCGTTGTTGCTTGAGTTGCCTTGGATGCAACTCACAGGATATAAAGCATTCCCGTCTACCGACTAATTCACATCCTACTCGTGAGTGGACAAATTTTTTTTTTTCTTTCAGCGGGATGAATCTTAATGTAAAGTTTTATTTCAGATATTGGGAACCTTCGACCGGCATTTCGAACCTTCTCCCTTCACTGCCAAATCTTCGTTCAAGGCGTGGAGATGACCATTTTATCATCTATTTGACTTATTACTATCATTTGTACACCCCTCCATAACACACCCATAACACACCCATACCACGCCCGGAGTTCGAGAAAGTCTGACAAGGCTAGGCGGCCCTAAGTTTACTTACAAATTCGGGCAGTCTCCCACTCCCTTGAGGTTTGCTTTGAAGTGTTCATTCAAACGACCTTGCGGAGATTACAATTTAAGTCAATTGGCTGATTGTAAACTGCAGTTTGTAGCACAAGCTATCTGAAACGACGGATGCGGTGAATTATTGTAGTGTATTTAAATTTTCATATGCCTATTTCATGTTGCTTTGGCGGAGATGCAGCGCCTACTACTTTTTCGACGAACGGGCTTGCAAAGCGCGTTTAACGGCAATTTAAATCTTCAGGGAACTTATATGCATGGATTGTGGCAGTTTAAGTTTCCAGCCTGGTCTTGGTCGCTTAGAAAGCATTGAAACGCGTACTAAAATTAATTTCAAGTTCGAGCGCGTGCGCGGCGCGTTTCATCACGTGGGCTCCCACCTATTTATCAAGTTTAAGCTACAGTCATTCACGTGCTAATGATACACTACCCCCTAATGATACACTTTTGAAACTCTTTTAACTTGCTCCACAGTGCTTTTTTTTCTCCATTTTTTGCTGCATTAAATACCAGTAGATGCAAGGAACATGGTATCAAAATTTAGCGTGTTTAGGTGCTCCCATTAAAAATCCTGAGGACATTCAAAAGAGGCTGTTTTCGGATATTGCCGAAAGATGCTCCCACCACCTAATGATACACCTATATTTTCTGAATTGCTCATCAGACACTTCGTCCATTCATCCCAAATTTTGAAGAAGGGACAAGTATAAATATTTACACATTCTATCAAAATTTTAGAGGACAGAACCCTCATGGGCTCGTGTTAATCGGAAATTACATATTGGGTGTATCATTAGCACGTGGATGACTGTATTCACATATAATTGCCATCGCTTCGCGGAGGTTGCTCGATCTCCCTCAAGGGGAATCTCTAGAAAAAAAAAACATTCCTAGGCCTATAAAGAGGGTGCAAAATCAATATTAGCTTTAGCTCTAAAGTAAGCCTGAGAGCCCCTAAGTCTGTGTCAATTTAATTAGGTGCTTAAATCTGATTGGAGATTTAGGCGGGGTAGCTGTAGAAGCTTCCCCACTGGAGATCCTCCAGATTGGCGGAGTTGAAGGCTATTTCAGAATGGAGGCTGATGCCGAAGGTCGCGCGTCTCCTAGACAGCGCGCGCTAGACTTATCAAATAAACTGGGGTAACCATGCATTTCAAGTTGCTTGAAAACCAGGATGTGAAAGTATTTTGAAAGACGTTATCTGTCTTCGCAGTGATAACTCTATCAGTGACGGAGAAATTGTATTGCCTTTCTGTCTGACTCGGGCGAGGTTCGTATCTCCGCAGCACGCTTGTTCCATGTGTTGATGCAGTGTGCGTTAACATTTGCACCCTCACAAAAACGTTGCGAATCTCATTTTGAACATGAAGCATGGTGTTCCGTTGAAAAGGTCACCATTTTCAACCACACTGACTGAACCGAATAATGAACAGCTTACCAGGGCGCCTATCACACGTCGTCGTCATAGCGCCCATTACCAAATTGAGAGAGGAGCTTGAATACACAAATCACCTCATATATCGTCATAAATTTTGGGGTCTCGTGCGTGGGCGCCCCTGTGCATGGTGCGCTGGCACGGAACTAACACGGAACGCTGGAACTTTGGGGCACGCTAGTGCCACCGTTCAGCCACTTCAGTGACAAGAAATGTTCCACGGCGCTGGACTAGAGAAACCACTTGGAATGGGTAACTCTGTAGACAGGATAGACTCTGAAGACTTGGCTGCGGTGTAGTCAGGGGATGAGTACAAAAGAGGCCGCCCGAGTCAGAGTACCCGCCACCAAACCAAACACAGCCAAACACCGGGTTACGGCAATGCGGTGCTTATCGGTACACGCAACCCTGGGGCTTGTTCTTAAACCACACCTTCCCCACCGCATAAACACCCTTCCCTTCCATACCTACTCTCACAAAGGCGGACAGTCTTTCACCAGTCTGACCCCTTCCTTTCTACCACTACAACCAACATCATGCGTTGCTTCCTGACGGCACCGCTCGTCGTCGCCAGCCTGGCTGGCCATGTCTACGGACACCGACACGCAGCGCCTTCGTCACACGACGAGAGCAGAGGATATAGGCGCAAGACGCTTGGTTTCGGACCAGAACACCCCCATGCGGTCTTCCGGTCCAGCCCCTACCAGATTCAGACCAACGGATTCACTCCGACGGACCCCTCTATGGATCCTATGGAGGTCGCTCGTCTCTTCGTCGACGATGTCTTGATGGGGCAAGCGTCTGTCGACTCGTCGTACAAGATTCGTAAGGACTCGTACACCGACAAGAACACGGGCGTTACCCACGTCTACGTTCGCCAGCTTGTCAATGGACTGGAAGTCGCCGATGGTGACATGAATATTAACATCAAGGATGGAATGGTTATATCGTATGGAAACTCGGTATGTATTCAGACTTGCATCATGATTTGTCCCTGTTCTGACCATTTCGCTAGTTCTTCAACGGTCAAACACCGGCACCTTTCGCGAACGAGAACGTCAATTCCCTCCGTGACCCTCGTCAAGAAGCTTGTGACCTGCTCTTCCTGTCGTTGACTGCTCTCCAACGCAGCAATATGGTTGATTCTGAGCAAGTCATTATGGGCCAAGCTACTATGCCATCGACACATGATTTGGAACACCTGCTTGACAGCAACTGTCAAATCTTTGACTTGCCTTCCCACCTTAACTCTGAGGATATGGCCGATTTCCGCCCTGCATTACTCAAGTTCATGGCTACTGCTACTCCCAAGTCTGAGGTCGCCAGCGACATTCTCAAGAACTTCAACAAGCATATGGAGAACATGAGCATTACCCCTGTCACTCACTTTGCTCCTTCGAGTGGCGAGCAGCGCATTGAGTTCACTGCCGACCAGGTTCCTGACGCTATCAACCCTGTGAAGGCCAAGTTGGCGTACATTCAGGTGCCTAACAAGGCCGGCGACAACACTGAGCTACATCTCGTATGGAAGGTTAGTACTTGTACTCGATCTAGGGGCTCCATTACTAACGTCACTTGCAGTTCGAAGTCGAAATGGAGGACAACTGGTATGAGACTGCTGTCTCAGCGTCCGCTCCCCACAAGATCATTTCGGTAGTCGATTGGGCTGCGGATGCTCCCATTCCCAAAGGGCCCGAGCTCCCTCCAGCCGTCTACAACGTCTTCAAGTGGGGGATCAACGACCCTGCTGAAGGCAACCGTTCAATCGAGAAGGAGAACTTCGACGCTCTTGCCTCGCCTGTTGGATGGCATGCCCTTCCTTATACCAACGACCCTTCATTGAAGGGTGCTAGGCTATCCACCAAGGACTTCTGGAGAAATACCACAACCACCTGGGGTAACAACGTCTTTGCTCAGGAGAACTGGGAAGGCCAGAACGCGTACATCAACAACTATCGTCCTGACGCTGGCAAGAGCAGGGAGTTCGATTTCCCCTACGACCCGCAGGTGACTGAGAAGGCTGATGCTCTGGAAGAGGCGCAGAAATACATCAACGCCAGCGTCACGCAGCTCTTCTACACCACCAACATGGTACACGATCTCTACTATCGTTACGGTTTCGATGAGGTGTCTGGCAATTTCCAACAGTACAACTTCGGTCGTGGTGGTGCTGAGAACGACGCCGTCATTGCTAACGCCCAAGACGGTTCCGGTTTCAACAATGCCAACTTCATGACTCCTCCCGACGGTCAGAACGGTCGTATGCGCATGTACCTCTGGAACACTGCGATACCTTACAGAGATGGTGATCTCGAGGCAGGCATTGTCATCCATGAGCTGAGTCATGGTTTGAGTACGCGTCTTACCGGTGGTCCGGCCAACTCGGGATGTCTTGGTTGGGGCGAGAGCGGTGGAATGGGCGAAGGATGGGGAGACTTCTTGGCTACCACCATTAGGAGCAGTGCGAACTACTCGGATTACCCTATGGGTGCGTGGGCCGCCAACCGTGTGTCTGGTATCAGAAATTATCCCTACTCGACTGTAAGTGTCTTCTATCCTTCCTCATCTATAATATCCTGACCAGTCTTCTCATAGGATGAGACTGTCAACCCTTCGTCTTATAAGACCCTCGATAAGCCAGGTTACTGGGGCGTCCACGCCATTGGTGAAGTCTGGGCTCAAATTCTCTACGTCGTCTCCCAGAAGTTAATCAAGAAGCACGGCTTCTCCGACGAGCTCTTCCCCCCTGCACCTCTCGAGGATGGAACCATCCCTACTGGCGAGTTCTACCGCAAGGGCAAGGGTCCTCTCGTGCCTAAGCATGGAAACTCACTCATCGTGCAACTCGTGCTCAATGGCATGAAGCTCCAGATTTGCAGGCCTTCGTTCTTCCAGGCTCGCGATGCTATCATCGAGGCTGATCAGGTGTTGACTGGTGGCGAGAACTTCTGCACACTTTGGGAAGGCTTTGCCGAGAAGGGATTGGGCACGGATGCGACTGTTGTCAACCGCACTCCCTGGGGTGGAGGAATTAGGACCAACGTACGTCTTTTATTTTATACGTTTATCAATGATTGTACTGACAATAATTTACATAGGGATATGCGAAGCCCGCAGCGTGCACTGACGCATAAGCAGCGTCTCTTCCTATCATTACATCGGACTTGACTAGACGTGCCCTGTCCATACCCGCTATCTATTCCCCCACATCACATCCCCGCATCGTACCCCAACATCACCCCACGCACGTGCACATTCATGACCATCCTCAATTTCGCGTTGCCACGCCTGCTTTGAGTTCTATCACCTATCTTTAACACATACACATACTGGTACATCCTTTTTAGCTCTTTCGTTGTTCTTATCATAGCATTCCTGTTCACGATTTCATGAATCTCTGTTATCTCTGTCCTGCTATCGTCGCTCTCTGTCATAGAGGCGTGGAGGAAGGGGTTGTATATCACATTCCTGCATTTATACTCGTCGGTTCTTTGGTGCGGATACGTTAGGTAGACACACTCGTAGCCCAGCAATATCATCTCTTTGTCCTGAAGGTAGAGCAATTGATAAGCGTAATTGAAATTGCGCAAACATCAGAAACAAGCTCACTTAGTCGCTGTTTACGGAAGTTATTACCATATTTAGGGGTAGTACTTATCCAATGGACTAGGAGTGGCACCTTCAAATATCTTACATTTCATAACATAGTACCAACAAATTACACAAATATTAGCGAGTCTGCCGTTCAGATCCACATCCCGCTCATCCAGAGTCCACAATTATGCCGCATTGTGCTCAATGACCCAACCAACCCAGCCTTCCCTTCCTCCAATTCTTGGACCGGACAACAGCTTGTGACCCCTACCGTCAACTTGGTCGAGTATTGCAGCTGACACAATTGCAGCAACTTGCGGTGCCCAGTTTGACGCTAGACAGCTCAATCTGCCCTTTGAAAATGCAAGAATTTTCGGACAACCATCGTTGCCTTCGCTTGGCCGATAGCGCATGGGATCGAACGTGGCTCCAGTTTCGCCATAGCCGATACGCTGTGCGGTCTCGATATCTGCGACCTCAATGTGCGAGCCTTTTTCTAACCACGAACGCAGCGTCCCTGCGATTGGATGAGGTAGGAAGCTGGGTAGAGGGAATACATTAGGAATGGCACGAGTTATATGCCTGCTTGGCGGGTAAAGGCGAAGGACTTCAGTGATGACGGCCTCGACACTGGGGTATTCGGCTTCAAAGGCACGAAATTGTGCCTCCGTTGGTGAGATGTGAAATGTCGTAAAAGCATGAGAGATTGTTTCGTCGCTTGCGGCGTGGGCGACTGCAGTGGCGATGACCCGCCACATTCCTTCCCAAGCTGGGATAACGAGCTCCAATGGGTTGGTCCTATCTGGGATCCAGCGAGAAAGATGGGAATTGATTTCGTCGAGGAGGGCTCGCGGAGGTGGGGATGAAGTTTTTGAGAGCTGCCAGAGTGTATTGATACCATTCGTCACCGTGATAACATCCGTAAGCACCAGGGATTCTGAGGCTGCACCTAGCAGCGACACTGCTACAAGATGAAAAGTCACAGCCTGCACGAAGGTGTCAAATGGGATGCTCTGCGATGGTAGGTACTGGTGGATTGCTGTGCTTGCAACTTTCTGAAGATCTTCCATGCCTCTTCGATTTGCCGCAGCAATAACCAGAGAAGCCTGATTACGGGTAGATTTTCGTACCAATGGATCGGCGCTGACGAAGGTGCTGTGAATATCGAATGCGTGGATCAACCTCTCGTTCGCGATAGCACGGGCCGCCAGGAGTTGGTCAATGGGGGTTTGAGGAGGATCGAGCAAAGCAGATATCTCGGCCTCGGTCGACCAACAGACCTTCCTGGCACATGAGGATCCCGAGAACCTCTTCCTGAGCCATGTTATAGCTAGAAAAATACCAACGACAACGAAGCTGAAATAGAGTGCTCGGAAACTCGCTTCCGTCTTCGAATATGGAGCATTGCCATCGAGGATCCGGAGAGCGCATGCCTCAGTACCAGCCAATGCTAAGCGCCCATGTTAACATACCGCACGGCCATGGATTGGCAGGAAATTTGACTCACTCAGGCTATGCGATGACACCTTCTCATTCAAGTACCCCATAACCAAGGGCTTGTTACTCTGCACAGTCGAGGTCGTCGCTGTCCCTCAAATTTGAGTAAAGGGGCAAAATCGAAACCCCTTTCAAATGCATACCTTCGCCCTCATGGATCTCATTGACAAGACGTACATTCGCTTGGTCTTCGTATTTGATGGCCGGATTCATCGCAAGTTTGACCATCTACATTGCGGTGGACGCATTCAGTAGTAGCTCATCAGAGTAATGAAAATAGCTTACCTTGGTATCCTTCAAGTTAAGGTGAAACCCGATATCAACGTTGACGTGTGTAAGAGAGGCGAGATATTCGAGAGAACAATTGCAGAAGTGGGTAGAAAGGAACCCAGAACCCAGAAATGCTTTGGTAAATGGTCAGCTAGAAATACCAAATCCCATGCGGCAGGGAGTGCTGCGAGCGATGATATAAAGCACCTTGTGATCAGATCCTCTGACGGCACTCAACACAAGGTTTGAATAACTCCATACCGATTTACTTCCTATCTCAAAGTCACCCAGCTTCCATTGTGCCACTGAACTGCGTTGAAGAATGATGATATTACTCATATCCCTCGTATCTCAGCCTCGAGGAGCTATGATCACGTCACGGGCGCCTATTTTTTTTTAACGAAGAGGAGCAGCTAATCGAAAGGCTATCTGATGGTCTCTCAACGGTAGAAATTAGAAAGATTTACTCTCAGAGAATTGCTAGCATGAGTATTCAAGGCAAGTAAAATCTGTAGTCTTTCAAAGCCGTACTCGAGGACCTCCTTACGGCATTGGGAGTCTGGTTCATGTGTGTCAGTTATTCTACTCCGCAAGCGGAACGTGTGCCACTGGCGACACCCCGGGGGTCGTGTTCTTAATGTGCTGGAACAGTCACCAAGTCACACTGCATAGAATTTTCTCCAAATTGTCCACTGTAGTCGAACTGCCGTGTACACGAGGACAACTGCATGCGAAAGATTTTTTGACGTGAGATGATTCTATAGCATTCCGTTGGCCAAAAACTCCCACAGTTAGACGGATAAGCGCCCGTTGGCCAAATCCACTTGCGCCATCGTACTTATACGTTATAATCGCATTCGCACTCGAGGCATCTATGCTTGAGTACTAAATAATGAATATGTCTCTTGTGTTAGCACTGACTGAGCAAACATGATATAGCCAACTCGTGAGACTGCCAATGCGCCGGTGATAAATATATACTATTCGCTCGTGATCTTTAGATTGGTCATGATACTTGCCACCCACAATGTTATCACCCGCGCACCCACACTTACATCGTCAGGCATTATGTTGGATGAACTAACGGCATTCATACAAAGATCGAAACAGCAATCTCCGCAGCATGGAGCTTGATGTGTTGTACAGGTTAAGGACTAGCATGGATTAGGTAAACCCGGACATTTACCTATGCCAGTCCAATCCAGTAATTTTTACGGATTTGGATAAGATTTGGCGTATCCGTGGGTACCCGTGGATACCCGTGGACGAGTGCCCAAATCTTTCAGTAAGTTTGAAGCGCGCATCTTGTACTTTCTTGAGCTCAGATTTACCCAGTCTACTCACTATACTTATATTTATATATCTGCAAGTTCTGAGCCTCAACGGTTAAGAATTCAAAGAGATATAAAAAATCGGGGAAATTGTCAGGAAAATGTGCATTATATTCAATTTGATGGCCGCCCGACCAGGCTAACTGTAACCCTGGTGGGGTTGACTACACAGCTAACTGACCAGATAATTATTATGTGTTGAATTAACTATTTTGGTTAGAAATCGTGCCAAATCCGTGGACCGACCGGATTTTGGCCGGCGGATACCAACGGATTGGATATATTTGGATTGGATACGGATGAGGCACGGTCTCATCCATGCTAGTCCTTAGTACAGGTAATAGTGATCCGAGTTGATTCTGCTTATACGTGTAGAATTCATAGAATGTTACTTTCACAGACCCCAAAACCACATCCTAGGTAGGCCGAGCCCAATCTCTATTTTAAGGAGTTGTGGCTTAGTCGACCGTTCGGCTTATGTTCGACTTGAGAAGTGTCGAATTGCGCTATGGCGACCTAAAATCCTAGGCTAACTTGATATTTACTCATCGAAGGATAAAGAAGTGGCAAAAGTCCCACTTACTACTTGAGGTGAGGGCCGTCGGTACTCGCGGCATGTACGAGTCCCCCCTTATAATCCACCGTAACTTGATGCCAGTGCGCGAGGGCGCAAAATGATTCTTCCATTACATAAGCAATCTGATACAGAAACAGTGACGTCATTCCGGGAAGCCGGTACCGGCTACTGTGCCGTAATAGCCGGACAAGCAACAGTTACAACTTACAACGGGCGCACCTGCACCAGTGACCGTGAGATACCTACCGGCTATAGTATATCCGGACACCGAAGCGTTACAGCCGGTCCTGCGAAATTCGCATCCGCTGCGGCATATAAGAACGAATCCCATAAATGGGACTCGTAATCAAGGTTTTGTCTGAAAGCTTCGCTAACTTCTCGGCGCGGACTTAGGCGATTCGCCGAAACACCACACCTGATTTGACACGAGCAATGGCGAAATACATACCTGCCAGTGAGTATCGTCTTTCCGAATATTTAGAGATTTTATTCGCAAATCAAATCGCAACTTGTTGAGTGCTTTCGTCAAGTGTCACGCGTCACGTGCAACACCCGTGACGCCAATCATTGCTTGGCAATGATGCATTGATGTCGTGCAGTATTGTCTTTTGGCGTGCGCTGATTACCTCCTTGGACCTTTCCTGTTCTTTGATATGGACCTGTTTGCGCATCCTTTTCTTTTTCTTTGGATGTTACCTTGACCATGAAAAGTAATGGCTTCGCTTTGACACACTACGCTTTGACAAGGAGGAGAATAAAA
>Ga0247741_1001604_pt1 | contig 12546 bp, 18 predicted proteins | sample UWRJL213509R2_FD_180945 | JGI IMG/M metagenome (GOLD analysis project Ga0247741, IMG submission 180945) | Plant litter microbial communities from Arlington Agricultural Research Station in Wisconsin, United States - UWRJ-L213-509R-2 | ecosystem: Environmental > Terrestrial > Plant litter >... | reverse complement strand
CATCGCCGCCATGAGAGTTCGGGTACAAAAGCCCAAACGCCAACTGTCACGGTCATGCTGGTGTGACGGATATAATCACCACTGATAGCAGAAGGCTAGTAGATAGTTTCCCGCTGATTGATGTCATGGATTAAGAGGGTGTCTAATGTAGGTCGTAATAATATAAAGTGCCAAAAAGTCGTAAAGGTGTAAAGAAACCTAGTCCAAGATTCCATCTCTTATTGTTTCGTCGCAATAACATTAAGCTTCGCCAAAGAGGTAATGATTGGAATAGCATAGAAAGCGTACGCCACCCAAATCACTGGACAACGGCAAGTAAGAATGGAGGGGCCACGGGTTGTCAACGACAGTGTACTCACTCGTAAAAGCATTGCCTGTCGAGGCGAGGAGCTTTGGGCCTTGCTGGCCTTGTGCAGCAATGCTCGCGTTGAAGTCTTGAACAGCTTTTTCAAACCACATGCGAATGACAAGGAATGAAGTGATGCCTGCGATAACAATTATTACATCGCCCAATGTGGTGTTGAAATGGGATAGCTCACCAATAAGGAACCCGAAGAACCCAATCCAAGCCGACATGCGCTGAAGAAGTGGCTTATCAAGAATCATGGTCATCTTGGCTCCCATTTTGTGGCGGAAGGAAATCAAAGTAAACGACAGGAAGAAGAGGAATGAGAGTGCGATGGATAGGGCGATGAATGCTGGTGCAGAAGCGGTGGGTGGTGACAGCAACTGGGTCGGAGAGTTCCCGGGAAGAACAGTGAGATCTGGGGACATCAATGAGAGTTATGATGAAGAAACGACATATTGTCAGACATACCATACAGCGGAGTTATGGTCGCCACGGTGCAGTTTATGCTTGCAGCATTGTTTGCGCGTGCGCAGGATCCTAAGCACCAGAAGAGGTTAGAATAAAATCAAGTACGTAGAGTGGATAATTCTCACCCAATACACCCATAAAAACACTCGGTCCGTCAATTCCCTTCGATGGCCCAGGTTGTGTCAACGCCGTGGAAGGTAGAATCATGAGGAGTGCCACTTGATCATTGAGCATCAAAGTCGGGGCCAAGAAGGCCAATAAAGAGAGGATCAACGCTGTAAGTCCCAGGAGCGGCGCAAGATAGAGCGTAACAGCTTTTGAGAGTCCTGCAATCATCTTGAAGTGTCTTTAAGGTTCAAGGCTTGGAACTTGGGATCAGGTCGTAAAAGTCGACTAGCGACAGAAAAAGAATGAAAAAGGTAGAAAAGAAAAAAAGAGAGACAGCAGCAGGAAGCTGGGATGAAAAGTGCATCGTGTTATGGCGTCCCATTTATACAGGAAGCTGTCAACCCTAGAATGATCGGCTGAAGTGGGAGAACAAAGACTGTAACGAGGCCTTGGCCTTACATAAGCCGCTCATTGTCCAAGTTGCGAGGACACGAATGGAGGTGAGACCGACGTGGGGGCGGCGCCTAGTAAATCGCATATTGGTATTGTTTTCAGAACAAGAACCAGGGTGCGCGCCAGATACCAAGACGGTATGCTTCCAATTTGTTGCGTGGACATGAAACAGACCCCAGCTGCCTCTAAATATTCTCCTTGGTCAGAAGCATCTGTAATTGTGAGATGCTTTGTTCATTTCCTTCAGAAATTTTTGAGGTTGTTGCTGTGAATTTTGTTATCTGAGCGCTCGTGTGCTAATGGAGGTGGTTGAAAAAGCGTCGGTACCCGTTTGGGCAAGAGACGCGATTCACACGCTGTGCATCCGAAAACTTTTGCAGATCATGTTGCCTGACGTCGACTTCCACTGCACCTCTCTGGCTGCTTCTTCATCGGCCCATTATGGAGGGTCCTACTCTCGACGATACCGCTTTAGACGGTGAACAGGCATTAGGAATGCCTCTAGAGTTTCAGAAACTCTCCACATTGCTTGAAGACTGCCCAGAAACACTGGCCTCAGGAAACCTTGACATACAGACTGTTGCCTTGAATGCTGCAAAGCATATATTTGATCTATGTATGGATCTCTGAAATCAATCCTACTGTGCCTTTGTCTGACGCTCTTCTAGCTGTGCAATCCGAGGCAACCTCACGGCCTCATGTTGTTGACCTAGTAACTTCGCTCGCCCCTTCTCAAGCTCCTCAAACACGGTCAAAGGCGAAGGCGACTTCCGATAAACCTGCTCTTGATGCTTTCAAGAATTCACTTTTTGATTTCACGCCTTTGACATCTCTGTTCATTGATGGCATGGACGAGGAGCAAGTTTGGGCACAACTCGATCTCCGAACGCAATCAATATGTCGGATGCTGGACTTTGTCTTAGAGGGTGAAGTCGGCGCCGAGGAGGGAAAGGAAGACTCGGAAGAAGAGAGCAGTGGAGATGATGAAGAGCAAAGATTAAAGGAAGCCTTGGAAGCACTGGAAGGTGGAGACATCGACATGGACGAGTTCATGGCTAAGTATGGCCTGGACGAACATGATGAAATGGGCGATGAACTTGATGAATCAGATGACTCACAGCGGGAAGATTCCCTCGACGACGATTCTGAGGATGCTGAAGAGGTGGAGGAAGCCGAAGAGGATGTTTCACCACTACGAGATGAGGAAAGTGACCATGAAGCGCCTGATCTACCCCCTACGAAGCCTTCAAAGAAGCGGAAACGTGGAGAAAGTTCAGAACTTGATGATGGCTTCTTCAACTTGGCAGAGTTCAATGCATACACCGAACGAGCTGAGGCTAAATCCTCGTCAAGAGGGCGGCTGTCTGGCGACGACTCAGACGAAGAGGACATGGACGTGGATCTATTCGCCAGCGTCGACGGTCCTGTTGATCTGGGCGACGAAGATGAGGCTGAAAGCAAAGGTACGTGCCATAGTCCTTTTTTCTGACAATGTTCTCATGCATTGTGACATAGAGCTATTCTATCGAGATTTCTTTGAACCTCCTTCTCGAACCGCTGCTTCAATATCACCGAAAAAAGGGAAAGCATCAAGTTCGAAGAGTCAAGTACGCTTCCACGAAGAGGTTCGCGTTCGAAAGATCAAGGCTACAGGGAAAAACCGTTCTATTCGCGACGACAGTGAGGACGAGGAGGAAGATGACGACTTCATAGTCGACGACGACGACGAAGAGGAATCTGGCGATGACGAGGGAGAAGCTAATGACAGCTGGGGTGGCCTCAATTTAGACGGTGAGGAGGACTCCGAGGAGGACTCAGAAGGAGATTCAGAGGAAGGCTCTGAGGATGCTTCTGAGAACAGTTTGAGCGGTGGTGATACCATCCAACGTTTGAAGCACGACCTTTTTGCAGAAGAAGAGGAAGACAATCAAGATGGTAAGCATCATTGAAATTCATCAATGACAAGACTTACGGTTGAGCCAGATATGACCGCACACGAAAGGCGAATGACATCCTTACGAGATCAGATTCGTGAACTCGAGTCGGAGAACGTCGCTAAGAAGGATTGGACACTTATGGGAGAAGCTGGGTCACGACAAAGACCTCAGAATTCACTTCTTGAAGAAGATCTCGAATTCGACCGCGTCATGAAAGCTGTCCCCGTCATCACGGAAGAGGCGGTTCACACCCTTGAAGAGACCATCAAAGCACGTATTCTTGAAGGTCGGTTTGACGATGTTGTCCGGGTACGGCCATTAGAGGATAAACCATTCCTACCATCCAAATTCTTTGAGCTTCAAGACACGAAATCAAAGCAATCCTTGGCTCAGATCTATGAGAACGATTACGTCGCTAGTCAGGCAGGAGGTACACTACCGGATGACCGAGATGGGAAGCTCAAGAAGGAACATGATGAAATCACTTTGCTTTGGGAAAAGATCTGCGGGAAGCTAGATGCTCTTAGCAATGCTCACTTCGTGCCGAAACAAGTACGTTTTACTTTTGCTTCACGAGAGAACTTCTTTTGACCATGATACTTCATCAGCCCAAAGCAACGATATCCACGGTCTCTAATACGGCGACGGCATCACTGGAATCGGCATTGCCCACATCCAAGTCGACATCCACGATGCTTGCACCAGAAGAAGTCTTCGCTTCATCATCATCATCCCTGCGTGCACGAAGCGAACTCACCCCTGCCGAAAAGCGTGCATTGCGAACGAAAGAACGCAAGCATAAGAAGCGACAACGAGACGCCCTTGATAAGAGCGTCGACAAATTCGCCAAACCCCGGGGTATTGGTGGAGTGAAGAAGCAGAAACAAGCCGCTCTAGATAGTATTGTGAAGCATGGTAAAGGGGTCACAGTTGTTGGCAAGATGAGTGCTGCAGGCGACAAACGTAAAAAGGGTAAACAGACGAGCTAGAATTGACTGTTTTTCTCGATCCCAATTTACGTTGGACTGTTACTTGCTCCTTTGATCATCTCAGCGTGCTCTGCGGGAATCAGATCTATACCCTGACATTAAGCTGTGCGGCGAAGCTGAGGCTGCGAGAGCCAGGCTATGTAGAATGAATCACATGATGTGTAGGCTTATAATAGGACATCGAAACAAGTTGGCCTGACAATCCCCCCTTGTTTTCTACAATCATCTACGACGATGCCACTTTTCAAGAAAAAACCAGAGACTATCCCACCTGTGGCGCCAGCAGGCTACCCATCTGCCCCTTCCACCTATGGCTCTACCAAATCCAGTTCCTCCACTTATGTCGCCAGCAGGGATGGCGATCCTTACAACAATACAGCCAGCCGATACGGTGACTCGCCATCTCTGACTGATAAATACAGTCGTGGTAGGGGCGTGGGCGATGTATACTCTCGTGCCGGTGGTGGTGAGGTGGAGCAGGATCGCAACGAGCTCTTCTCTGGGTATAATCCCGCCAAGGGGGGTTCTGGTCGTTTCTTCGATGGTCCTCAAATAGGAAAGGAACCGACAGCGGGCGAGGAGAACGAGGAAGATGTCGAAGGTATCAAGCAGCAAACACGGTTTGTGAAGCAGGAGAGTGTGAACTCCACTCGAAATGCTCTGCGGATGGCTAGGGAAGCGGAAGAGACGGCTCGCAACACACTCACTCGTCTAGGCGATCAGTCCGGTAAGTCGCCAGTATCTCCTTTCTCAGCGCCACTAATGAACCAATATTTAAGAGCGACTTGCGAACACCGAACGTCACCTTGATGTTTCCAAGGGACATTCTCAACGAGCTGCCGACAAGACCGATGAGCTCAAGCAGCTCAACCGATCAATCTTCCGTCCAGCTATTACCTTCAACAAGGATTCCAAGCGAGCGGCTCAGGAAGCAAAGGTCCAAGCACGCTACGACGAAGAGAGAGACGAGAGAGAGAAGGCCATGATGGATATTCGCGATTCCCAGAATCGCCTTGGCCGAGCGCAGACATACGGTCGCAACGACGACGAAGAACTTCTCGGAGGGGGTTCTAAGGGGCTCACAGCTGTGCAGCTTGCGGCCCGAAGGGAGCAACGCAAGCGGTACCAGTTCGAGTCCAACGCTTCCGACGACGAGCTTGAGGATGAGCTGGACGGCAATCTGGACGAGATCAGTGACATGACGAAGCGCCTTAAGGCCCTCGGCACCGCGATGGGTGGGGAGCTCGACATGCAGAACCAGAGGATTGACAGGATCGATGGCAAAGCTGTTGCCCTCGACAGTAACATCTTCAGGAACACTGAGCGCGTGAGTACTTTCATCTATTTCATGTATCGACAACTTCCTCAATACCTTAATTTAATAGCTTAAGAGGATCAAGTAATCCATCGGGCGTTTGGAGGATATCCTCACTGTAGAATTTAGTTGCTATTGGGACTTCTTACGTGCATATTTAATGAAACAATGGCTTTCCTATAATCCTATTAGTATTACCATTGCAGGTGTAGGCTCATGTGAGATAAGAATCACAGGGAGATCACGATCACGCGGATTTCATGTGACGCGTTGTGTCAAACACGTCGCGGGGCTTTTTTTTACTCAAAGCTTTCACCAGATCGAATCACTCTCACTATCAACATGTTATCAGAATATGAGAAGACGAAGCAGGCGAACATAGCAAGGGTATACTTCGAAATGTTTCTTATTGGGTATCGTCTAATACGTCTGCGCTCTTCAGAATAGAGACCTCTTGAACTCCTTAGGCCTTGACAAACCATTATTCGAAAAGGAGAAGCCTACCAAGAAACCTGTCAAATCCAAGAAACGAAAGGAGCCCCAACAATCTGAGGATGGGACAACAGATGAAGAAAATGATGAGAAGCCTGCTGCTAAGATTCAACGATTTGAAGCGGTCAGTTCGGCCACGGACTCCAACGTGCGGAGAAGCTCCAGAAATGCTGGCAAAGTTGTCGACTATAAGAAAGAGATACAAAGGGGCTCTCTAGTCCCAATTGCCTACTCAAGTGGAGTGAAGACTGCTGGGAACGAAGGACCAATGGGAAGGGAAGGTGGCAGCCGTCGCATCCATAACCCGTTAGTCGCCATAGATTGGCTAAGCATTCACCCAACTCACGAGATTTATTTGCTAGGAAAACCTTTGGTTCAATCCCTGGTATTGCTGTGGGGACGTGGTGGGAAACTAGACAAGGCTGCAGTGATGATGCTATACATGCGTATGTGTTATGGTCCTCTTAGAGTGCAGGCTCATAACGTCAACTCGCTAGACCTTGGGTCGGAGGTATTTCGGGTGGAAGTGAAGGCGCACATAGTGTTGTCATCAGCGGGGGTTACGAAGACGATGTGGATCTAGGTTACGCTTTGTATGTGGTCCTGCTCCTCTTATCCTTTTTCCAGAAGACTTACTCGATTTCAGCACATATACTGGCTCAGGTACGCGTCAAGTAGAAGTCAAATTTATGGTAATTGAAAGGCAACTCCATAGGAGGACGAAATCTCAAAGGAACCAAGAACGCTCCCAAGAATGTTCATATTCAATTGACCTCGTCCCCTCTCTCGACGCTGACGCAATGACATCTAGCTTCGCACAGCACCACAGAGTTCTGACCAAACCTTTGAAAATAACGTGAGTAAATCGCCTCTCTTATAAATGACACTTCTCACAGCTGCTTTCTGTGTATAGTTTAACAGAATGCTGCAGGTATGCATAAAGAAGTTAGGATCTGTCATCAAGCTATAAACCAAGCTCTAAAATCTAGCGATCGAGCGAAACGAGGAAACCCGTCCGGGTCGTGCGTGGATTCAAATCTAGTTCTAAATGGGCTCCTAGTGAAGGGTCAGAAGCAAGCTTTACCTGGGATTTACACTAATACTGACGTCTATCTATCAAGGTACCGCTACGACGGCTTGTACATGGTTGAAAAGGTATTATCCCCTAGCATCCCGCGTAACTAATACTAACCCACGACAGGCGTGGCTAGAAAAGGGATTAAACCCAAAGGGCTATCTCGTCTGCAAATTTGCGTTCAAGGTATTGTTATAAACTTCTGGTCAGCCAGTAGAACGCTAACTTCCATTTGATTGCATAGAGAATTCCCAACCAACCTCCTCTGATCGTTCGCAATAAGGAAGGAGGGGATGATGAAGCAAATAGCAACTCTGATGCCGACGATAGTGGCGAAGACGCCGAAGGGTCCGAGAACGACGAGGACGACATTGAAGCGAAGCCGGAGACCTCTTAGCAGGCAGACTCCGCTATCCAGGCTATCTAAGCATTGGAACTGATCTAGTCTCGAGGAATATTGGATAATCGGACCTCAACCAATTTCAAAACAATGAATCCCTAATACCCTGCATTATATCTCGCTTTCGTGTTTTCGATACTCATCCACCGTGCAATCTTGCATTATACCTATGATCTGTCTGTTATCTTGTCGGTGAGCATCCACCTTTATTCTAGGGGAACTTAACGGCTAATAACAATGCAATGAAGCATATATTTCATCTGTACCATATCTTGCAACCTATCAATTTAGTACTGCTTTGGAACCACTATGGCCGTATCGTTTCTTTGACTGCCCACGGTCCCTCGTGGAACACCAGTCCCTGCCTCGTGTCAGAGCGACTCTCTTTGCGGCTTCAAACCTGCTATTAAAGCACGAGACGATCCCAACAAACCAGGCTCTCAGAGGACCTTTAGCCCCAAAGCGAGGTTTAACTCTTGATCAGTTCACGCAAGTAAGCACTAAATTCCGCAGGAATCTTCATATATCAATTCTTGAAGCCGATTGTCATGCTTCAAAGACGATACCATGCTCATTGCTGCGATCACTTCTCATGATGTAACTTGTTTCGCTGTTGTATCATAAAATGATAATCACTGACATCTATTTGCTCTAGCCTTGACGTGCATATTGTGAGCGGTGCATGTGTTCTGTGTCATCAAGCTACCCCGCGCAATGGACTCCTTCATGGATCGATCTTGGCCTCTTTCGGTATGCTGACTTCTTTTTACGTGGGTTCGAGTGGGTATTTACCGAGTTTGTGTCTACCATGTCCCCATAGCCAAGAATTTTGGTGGCGTCATAGTTCTTGGTCGTTCTCACTGTCGTGACCATGCTCTCTCATGTCACAATATTCCAATACTGTGTTTGCAGTCTTCCGGAGATGTCCAGTACTTGATGCTACAGGAATCTCACGGAATTGCCTCGAGGACGTGCTCTCCTTCAGGCAAAGCAGAGAGCGATCCGAGATAGTCTCGCCCCACAGGACTATGCTATCTTATTTTTTTGGAACGAGGTCTGATCATCCATGTTAATCTCCTGGCCCTCTCCCAGAGACCCTAGCCATCGAGCGAGTACGGAAAAAATACGGCCTTTCTTCCTGTCAATGGCGTTCAGAGTTCGAGGACCGGATGAACTTGAGCGCCTTTTCATGACATCACCCTCCATCGCTGTGTGCGGGAATGGCCGTCAGTATTTCTGTCTTCGATCTCATTGAATGTTATAATTCATTGTCATTGAACTCCACATTTCCTCGATCGTTGGCATTCTCCACTTTGACACCCCTGGAATCTTCATGGAACTTCATTGCATTACCGACCTGGATACCTCACAATCTGCGCATAGTCACAGTTTGATTGCCCTTCCTGCGATGATATTAGCCAAACCTCTGCTGTGAGGTGGGTCGACTGTATAAAAGCTAGTCGGAATCGACAACCATTCTTCACTCGAACATCCCCAGCGTTCGTTTAAGAAACCCAATTTCTTTCGAGATGCAGTTCAAGTCCTCTACTATTGCCACTATTGCCCTCGCCAGCTTTGCGGCCGCCACACCTGCTCGTCGTACTGAGCCCTCCGGCCAGTGCTCGACAGGAACAACCTACTGCTGCAACAGCGTCCAAAGCGCACAGACTCCTTCTGTCGCGGACTTACTCACCAAGGTCGGCGTCAATGCCCAGGACATTGATGTCCCGGTCGGTGTGACCTGCGGCGCCATCTCTGTGATAGGCATCGGAGGCAACTCTTGGTAGGTTTATTCTTTGAATCGGGGATGCGGCGTATCCGTGCTGACTATTCGATAATAGCACCGCTCAACCCGTCTGCTGCACAGGCAATAACTTTAGTAAGTATCTGTCACCAAATTTCTCTTAAATTCATTTTCTGACCTTTATTTTAAAGATGGTGTCGTTGTTATTGGGTGCTCTCCCATCACTATCAACCTCTAAGCCTGTAGGCCGACTTGCCCTTAAACACGCTTGGATACAGTAACATTATCCCTCTGCGAGGCTGATACACGTGCTTCCAGGAGATTTTCCATATTTAACACGTACATACACGCAATGCATGGTTTTGATTTGTCGATGTTATTTGAAACTACCACCTACTTCCTGACCATTCCTGACCATTTTGGTTACATTCCCCATGGCTGTGCTACCGCTACTGCTGGTGCTTGCTGTCAGCTCATGCTTGGCGAGGTCCCACCAAGAGACCCAGGGACTACTTGTAAAATCTCACAGTCTGTAGTTAGTCCTAAGTGATACCTGTACAAAATTTGCCTTTTGATACCTGCTAGCTTCATTGCTTGCGAGCGCTTGGCGAGCGCCTAAATGTCATCATGTTCAAAAATAGGGGAAAACAGAACACGTGCTTTTACCCACGGGCTCCTTGGCACTCCGCACTGCACTCCTCTCATTTAAGGATACGTTTTTCATGTCGACGCCCGCTGTCTTGCTTACCCCCTACTTCCACTCACATACGAAATGGTCGATGCCAACGTTGTCGTCATTTTAGGCCCGCCATCCTCCGACTCTTATTACATCGGGGTAGGACGACGGGTATGCCACAACAATCTTCCCCGTACATTGGTCGAGAGTATCGAGAGCGGCGAATTGTCGAACATCACGTTGAATTATATCAGTTTGGATAAGGATGGTAAATACTGGTGCTCGGAGGAGATGATCGGCCCCTCCTGTGAGTTTCAAGCACTCTCAACCAACTGTCTTCGATTGGCTGATGAAAAGAAAGTAACCTATGAGGTCCCCTCTGGTAGCCAACTCCATCAGAAAATACGAGCTGTCGGCGCCGGAGGCTCAATCACGTTCCCTGACTATGATGCTCCTGACTCTGAGACGGAACCATGGTTCTTTGCTGCATCGAAACGTGCTGGATCCTGGTCGGCGTCGTTGCCGGATTTCTACGTCAATGTTATCAAAACTCTTCGAACGGATTTCCCGCAATTCGACGGTGATTTGGAGGGTGTGATTTTTGGGAAAGGAGGAACCCATATATACCAATTCTCTCATGGGTTCATCGCGAACCTTGAAGGAGAACACGACAAGGACGATAACAAACTAAATCAGGTATGCATCTGTTGCATTACATTGACCCGATATATTCATACTCTCGTAGACTCTGAAGAGTTTTGATCGTGGTCACAACCCCTCCATTCAACCAGGCGAATGGGTTATCGAAAAGGGTTCGGTTATCTCCTTACATGATTACAACCATTTCTTCTTGATATTCAAAAATACGCGAACCGGATCGATCGAGTACAAGTTTAATCTGCCCTCTCATTTGGACGCGAAGTTCAGGGAATTGTGGGCGCTTTCTAAGACAGCGTCGGAACAAAGGGCCATAGAAGCAGAGCACAGAAGGATTCTTGTAAGCAAGTTTTTGGCTTGCTTCAGTCATGTAAGGCTGACTGGTCCTGTAATTACCCAGTCTCAAGCGCAGGCACGAGCAAACGATGTTCTGAGATCTCAAGGCTACCTCAACTCTCTCAACAATGCGGCAAATATGACGATGCTTCAAGGTGGCCTCTCATTTGCTAACGCGGCAGGCGGAGCACAGTATGAATATGTTCCCAAGTACTAAGACCGCATGATGAATATTTGTGGACATCTTCGGTCACCGGGAGTACGATGTTATAATAGTATTTCCATCTAATATCCAGCTATACTTCAATGAACATCATAGTGCGAGAGCCTATAAACAAATTTGTGTATACTATTGTGCTCAGACCGTGCAATATATGGCCTCGATTGTACCGTATTGCTGAATCACTTCATGGCTAGAAAACTAGTACTTCGAAGGTGTTTGTAACAAGTTTTCATTCTCGTACTTACCGAATGACCTACGAGCGCTTTAATGAGCGTGGCACGCGAATTGGTTCCGTGGCCAAGCGGGTGTGGCGCACCTATGTATCCCACTTGGGAAAGTTTACCCAAATCAGATTAGGTCAAGCCACGCGAGCTCTGGGCTCCACCTTGGCACCCATGTAGGGATTGATACCGCACTATTTACTCTACTTGCACCTGAGTTTTATTGGTGGGGTCAATTCAGGGCGATTGATGCACTCTATGGCCGAACTGTGCAATGACTCAAGAATGAAACTTCTACGATGGTTTCGAGACGTTCCACCGTACTGTCGAGCTATCGTGTCAGGGCGCCCATATGAGCCGTTACGCGACTTTTGTGCCTTGTCTATGCTGGAACGGTAAGCACCGGCATTACCTGAGCGGAACGCGCGCTGTGATCCAATAGGAAAATATTCTTTGTACAGGTTAGCTCTCCCACACTCAAATAGGTCACATCACAAGAAAGGTCTTTCGCTTCTTACCTTCCTGCAACGTCCTCGCTGTCTACTTTATTGCCATATACCCCCTCAAGTCCACAAGACACCCCAATGCACTCCTTTGCACCTTCCCTGTCGTTTCTCCTTCTCCTCATACTCCCAAACTTCCTCCAGATTCACTTCCCAAGAGCATTTGCCGCGGACCTTCACGCCGAAAGCCAGAGGGACATATCGAACCCAAGCTATCTTGACCCTGTTGCCCGCGCCGTAGGGACTGGACTCGAACTCACAGCCAGGCAAGCACTTAGCGGACATTTGCAGTCAGCTTCGCAACGTCGAAGGCACGCAGCTTTGAACGATGCGGTTCGCGCGCGGTCTCAACAGACAAACTCGTCTGAGCTTTCTCTTTATCCCGGGAAGAGGGCTTCTGGTGCATCGTTCACTCACTTTGTTACTGGCTTGTGAGTACATTTTTACGCGTTTTGGCTTGAAATGGAGTAACTTGTTCTATGATGATCTAGAGGCGCCTGCGGAGGTCGAAATGTTCCGAGTGACTATGTACGTTCGTCCCTTGATCGCAGTAAAAGAAACATATGGACTGATTGTAATTCCATGTGGTATCAGGTCGTG
>Ga0247741_1001603_pt1 | contig 12547 bp, 13 predicted proteins | sample UWRJL213509R2_FD_180945 | JGI IMG/M metagenome (GOLD analysis project Ga0247741, IMG submission 180945) | Plant litter microbial communities from Arlington Agricultural Research Station in Wisconsin, United States - UWRJ-L213-509R-2 | ecosystem: Environmental > Terrestrial > Plant litter >... | reverse complement strand
ACACTTCCTTGTTGTTGTAACAAAACCGTACAGTACATCCTCATACCATACAAAGATTCCAAATAGCTGGCCTGAAACGATACAAATCACTTTCTCGTCAATTTAAGCAACGTAAGGCGTGGATCGATGAGGCGATGACTGCCATATGCCATCTGTCAGGCTTTCGAAATGTGCACATACATCTGCGTTACTGGTCATATCGTATTGAAACCCTCATTGGGGTGGTTGGCGGTAAAGCGGTGTCGTATTCGTCAACTGTCAACCGACATTGTCGACCTCGACACATATAAGTAATGTATAACCCCCACCTACTCCCCATGTTATAACCTTCTGACTTGAGTGCAGTGACGCCATTTTTCTAGAGCACACCCGGCAAACGCTTGGAAGAATGGCGAGCTACTTCTCAACTACATATTGGTAAGGGATAATAGTACTTCGAGCATCACGGCCGAAATACGAGCATTGATAACATCATACTTATCTTAGGTATCCTGCGATGTATATCATCTGCGTGCTTCCGATCTCTATCATGCGATGGATGGAACACTTGATGTCACCCCTCTTCCGCTCCATACATATGACGAGGGACAGTAGGAAGCAAGGCAGGAGGAGATCACGGAAGATATGAATCATGAGTCCTCGCGCCATGCTCTTGATACCGCATTTATTTCTCGTTTCACCGCTTCGGATTCATTGCGCAATGACCCGCGTTATCGGCCCCAGCAGAAGAACACCTTCGCAAACATTGGATATAGCTTGAAGGGAGATCTCAACGCGTGGCTACAAGAAAATATAAAAGTGTTATGTTAAGAGGGACATGTACCGAATTTCAGCCTTGATTATCCTTTGTTGCAGCCAATATGCCTTCCTTTCTACGAGCATCCCGTCTTTGCCTCTTCGCCCGCCGCTTGGCTTGGCTCTCGAACTCCACCTGGTCAGAGTCAACCTGGCGCTTAGTGGCGATAACTGGATATCCCCCGCAATCTGAACACGGACAAAGCCCTTTTTCAAAAAAATTGGGACCATAAGAGATTGTAATTTCCTCCCCTGGCTTGATGTCACGGACAGCGTATATGTAAAAGGCTGAGGTGCCTTTGACAGCAAGGAACTGACAGAAATAATATTAGCCGTCAACTATGAAGAAGAAGCACAAGAACCCATCGATTACCGCAGCATTGTAAGACTTGCACATATGATTGATGAACCTTGCAGGTCCAAAGAGAATGCGTCTGACACCCGCAGACTGATTGCTGTCTGGGTGTGGTCTGATCGCTGATAGATCTGAATCGGGCGTCTTGCCATCACTAGGCATCATGCCTATAAGTTCATGAACGGTGGCGTCCTTGAGTATTTCGCAGGTTGCAACTACAGCGAAGCCCCGAATCTGGTCTGAACCCAAAGGAACCTGCTTAAGGGCAATCTTAGATTGGGGGTTTATCACGAACGAGTATGCCAAGAGCATCCTAATTCAGAAACTCAATAATTTGGAAACTCAATTATGTCGTGTTACAGTGTACATACCATTCGAGGGCATGCTGCACAGGTGAGCCTAGTAATTTGATGCTGGGATGACATCTATAAATCTCAATCGCCATCTTCCGTACGAGTTTTTGGTATAAGTCGGGGTTGTCGAAATACAACCTTTCCTTATTGCTTTGAAAGGTGCGACGGATATGTTCCAAGGGTTCTGGATTGTGGTCAATGGAAATACCAATGGTTTGGATGGCATGGGTTCTATGCTTCTTCTTTTTCGACCGTTGTTGAAACAGACCGTTGACGACGACTGCGTCTAGAGGGACGACTATCTTTGACGGAAAAAGTGGAGAGTGAGAAAGGTGGGTTGCGATTTTCTCAAGTCCGGTTTGTGAGGAAGGCATGATATCTACGAAACGAGAAACGAGTCACTGCTAAGGCCAGGGATAGTGCCCGATAGAAAATAGTCACGTAGCACTAGCAGATGTTCAAAATCCCGTTCTGGCATTTCGGTGTGCCACGTAAACAAGTGTCAACAAAGAGCGTTCGTAAATACTAAACCTTGGGTGTTTTTGTGGCTGCTGTTATCTCGAAAAAAAACTGGGAGAAATCTACCCATGTTTATATTGTACGAAATGACCTCAATGTCGTGAATTTTCCCTGGTTTCTTCTGCTTTGAGGTGTTTAGGCCAAACTGTCGTTTGGATCATATATTTTTTGAAATCATGCTGGCTTTGATATGTTTTGAGGTGGGCGAAGGTGTCGCGTGTGGCCGTTTCGGACGGCAGCGCGCACACCCGCATGGCTCCTTCCCTCTCGTTAATACGTACACTTCAGTTCTTCCATTCATTCATCCTGTCCGGAGACTTTCCGACGTCCCCTTTGTAAATCGATGGGGGAGGTGACATGACATGGTTCAGGTCAGACGTACACCTCAGCGCTGCCAATTTCCAGTGATCAGATTTACACAACCACATACTGCAAGTCTGAGGAGTCACTAATGATCCTGACATCACAAGATGACGCCGACGTACTGGACCTCACCCAGAACCCACACATTGCTGCGGGATATCGCTTGAAGGTTTTCTTTACCTCGCTACCTTTGGACCACTTGTGGACTCGTCTTAATTTGGTTCTAAATATTCTGTATCTCGCCACAACCACTGGCATGATGACCCACGAAGACGACCAGGGCAAAATAGAGATCGCGAGGAAGTGCCTTTACTGTGGCTAAAGATTTTGAGCGTTTGCTTAGCGTCATTGACAACTCGGAATAGGTACTGTTTGATACATAAGGTAAATAAATTTAATTTCTTGCACATTGTGCTCGAGAAGACTTATCAGCAAACGGGAACAAATTCCTAAATGAGGCATGTGGCGCACCTTCCGATATGCGGTGCGATCGCACTACTAACCAGATGGATTCGTATCAAAGGCACGTACACTGAGTCCGATTGGTTTATACAAGTTAAAATAGGGCTCAATTAAAATCAGTAACTTGCTGCGACATGGCGACATCTTTTCCTGGACCTACAGTCTTGTTCATCAATTCTCCATCTGGCAAGAGCGGCACAGGTGACCCTGGAATCCCGGTTCTATATGTACTAGATAGTGGATCCATGGATAAAAATAACCGTGAAGAATTGGTTGCACTTTTCATCATGATCATAATCATCACCGTAATCCGCCGTGCCAGTGGGTCTTTGGTAGATCATCGTGGGGAATTGCGCACTTCCTGCCTTCCCGGCGTAGAATGCGAGCTTCTGTGTCATTCTGCGATCCTATTCAGGCATCTCTTAACGACCCTCTATTATTTGTTGTGGAAGCACACCCTCAGGCTGGTCCACTTGCCACAAATACCATGGAAAAGTCAGGGTTTGACATGGCATTTATCAAGGAGCCTGACGTCGATATTTGTGGGGCTAGTGGTCATATCTCCGTGCCTTTGAAACGGCAGAAACAGATATGTCAGATGCCATACTTTTGGTATGCCAGCGACGTGATATGCTTCGAAGCTTCTCAATCAATCGGTGGATGTCCCAATAACACCAGCTCATGCGGTAGAAAGCCTCTAACCTACACGTGTGGGCTTATTTTGGATCCACAGTGCAAAGAAGTACACCGACTGAGAACTCTGTACCATTATAAGTGGTTCGAATAGAATTCACATGGCATTCGGTTGATGTCAGGAAGGGATGGAAAATTGAATGTATTGGTCGTCATGTCAAGTTTCTAGCTTCACGTGGGAGGACACAACACGAAGATCAGTGCGAATAACTCATGCATGTACTTCACCAACGTTTGTAGTCAGTGGATGACTTACAGTAGTGGCGTATGGAAGGCCACCATCAACCTAGAAAGGAAACCATCAACTTGAAAGAGGCAAAATCAATTGAACTGTCGAGGTGCAATCGCATTTGATTAGGGGGCTCACCTGGGCTCACGAGGACAGAGTTCAATGAACCTGGCTTACGCATCTGGCTTGCGGCTGGACCATGGTAGTTTCGGCCATACGCGACCTTTGGGTCAGCTTGACTACAATGTACTGAGGCGAGATGCCTGATCGTACCTACTTCGATCACTGCAGACTTGATTAGGGCACTTTCGCTAATACTTAAATCATGGTACCTACTTGGGAGTTTTCTTGACGTCGAGGGAGTTGTCCTTGATGAGAGGAGCACTGATATATTCGCTGGAGATGTTTGAAGTATCCTCCAACTGTGACGTCGATTCTATGCACTTGACCCCCACGGGGTGGGGCAACCGTCAATGTATTTGACGTTGGCAACGACTGGATTAATTTCTAAAAGGTGGGTTCGCCTAGACCAATATGTCAATATGGACCTGAAACGGAGGAAATCGAAGTATTTACTTAGTATGACTGAGAAACGTGCGGCCCACGCTGCTCTGTCCTTGGGTATATGCAGGTCCGGACTACCTCGGTGATGAATGTCCGCCGCAAATGCCCAGGTTGGAAGGTTACATTTCGCAGTCATCTGTAAGTAGAAAAAATTGCACAAAAACGCAAATTGCATATGGGTACCTCAGGTATGAGTCCAGGACGGAGGTGAAATTCAACCGCCGGATCGGCGTTACGTTGAGAGGACGAACCGCGTGGATCCTTTGGGAGCGTCTGGGATCCAAGACGCTCCGCCGTGAACCTCGGCCTCAGGCGCGTATGTTTCAGGTATAAGCGCTTGCGCGGATACGGCGGTCGGTTGCCGATTCCCACTTCGGTCACTTCGGTTGGGAAGGGTGGATAGGTCATGCACATTCTTTGAGATCTCACCTGACGCAATTGGTTGCCTTTGGTTGCTGGGGCCTAAGGGATTCGAGACGGATGATCGGACATAATCTGCCGGGATCACTTATTGAAAGGATCACATAAGTGTATTCACGCTAGAAGACAACAGGATTGCAGGTAGGATTTCTGGAAGCGTCATTGCTACACCGTGTGTACAGCAAGGTAAACTGGAGGTTGAGATTCAATTAGGGTAGGTGACAAGGAGATAAATGCGGTAACAAACAGTGTGATTTCGTTTAAGCAGTTCATACAACATATAGTAATGACCACTCTTTACGTTTAGTCCTTCATCTCCTCGTCGTCGGTATCATCGCCATCGTGTTGTCCAGTCAGGCCGGCCTTCTTGAGGGCCTCCTCAGAGGTATAATCAACCTTGACGCCACGAGTACGACGACCAACAATAGCAGTAGGGTCAATTTCTTCGAAGGTTTCCTCTTCCTGTAGTACCGAGTCAGTCGACATAAGCAAAGATGAATGAACGTGTATTTGACCTCTTCCTCTTCTTCATCAGAGGCCATTTCTTCGTCCTCTTCCTCTTCTTCGTCCTCCTCGTCCTCTTCCATGCTCTGATCTACGGCTTTGGATTTGCCTTTGCCAGATGGGGACGCGTCGGTGCCGAGAGGGGCGGTTTTTCTAGGTTGAAACGCGTTAAATTAGGCTGTACAAATGTGAAAATTTTGGTAGTATACTTACTGCTTGTCAGACGGGCTGGTGATGCTTGAAGACATTGTTTTTGTGGACGCGACTGTGGTGGTTGGAGATCAAGAGCGCGATGAATGGTCTTGTTTGTTGTTTCTTCGCCTTGTCACGTAGCACCTCGTAACGGGCGACGTGACATCTGTCCTCCGCTCGCGACCACAGTCAAATCGAAACGCACACTGTCATGCCGTACTCGTCGTACTTTTTCGCTATATCGGAACACCCTTGGGTCTATAGCGGTTCCACGGATGTCTACCGTGTCGGTCTTTCTGCCGGTGAACAGATGCCGATGCCATTCTGCGTGATCTCGGATTCAACTGGTACAGCGCGGTTCTGATGGGTACCACGAATGTGAAGCACATTGCAGCTGCTGTGCTGGGAATTTCTTTTTATTCGCCTGCATTGTGGCCCATCAACGCACATGTTTTGATCCTGATGTGCTAGTGGATTACATCAGCCTCTATCGGTTTCTTTGCCGGGGGAATAAGCTTTCCAGAGGTGCGACTCCACCACCAACCACCACCATGAAGGACTTTGTCCGCCGGACTCGTTCAAATACCTCTGCCCCTGCGCTGGTGTCCTCAGCGAGCTCAGTGGCCTCCTCACCGCGCATGTCCATCTTGCCATCAGTCAGGTTACCATCCCTTCGCAGGCAGGACTCTACTGGGCCTCCGGCACACGATAAACAGCCTCTCCTTACGCTCACCCTATCGTCCCCTTCATTCCTGGACTCTTCAGTAAAGGATATCTACTCGGCGGAACCCCTTTATCAGATCACAACTGTTGGAACATCTACGACGGTATCGAGAAAGGACCCAGTGCAACCTTCTGTAATTGCCGCGTCCATCAAATGGCCTCGTCAAATCCCCTTGAAGACCAAGGGAAAAGAATATTCGGATGGTGTACTGGTGCTGATGAAAGGTGCACGTTGGAGTGGGGGAGAAACTGTGCTCAAGCCTGCCGGAAGCCAGAAGTGCGTCCTTTTTATATTCTCCGAGGAACGCCACCTCATAGACGAGTACTTGTCTTGTTTACAGTGCTTCTCGGAAATTTAATATACCCAATTACTCCCAATCTATGAAGTGGAAGCAGCATGGCAACACGCACTGGGTACGTTGGCTGTGAATGATGCATTTTACAGATGTGCTGACCATATCGCAGTGCACAACGCCATCCGTTAAAGGACCTATTGCAACCTTGAAACTAGCCAAGGGTCAGATACCCACCATTCTCACAGTCTATGAAACTTTACACGACAAGTACGATCCCAGAGGCTTGTCAGCTTTCAAAGGAGTTTCTATTCTGCTCCTCGACTATCTCGTCGTAACAGGTCTTCTGCTCGTGACTGATCTGCAGGACTGGATGCTTGTGCGCAAATTTGAGGACGACGATATGTCAAGACCGCACTCGTCGGACGCTAGTGGCGGCCAGGGGTCTGGTACGGCATCTGACTTGCCTCCTACATCTGATCCACAGTGGCGAAAAATCATGTTCGGGGAGCCTTTGTATCCAAAGCTCGGAAGCGAAGGGCATTCGAACACCTCCAAGTCGCCAACTACTACTGGTTTTCCTGGAACACCAACGTCTCCGATTGAAGTAGGCCACCCATACTCTTACTTTGGGTCAGAAGAGGGCTCTTCGTCTCGCCCATCGAGCCGCAGCCAAAAGATGCGCCTCTCGTCAGTTACCACCGAGGACGACGTCAGGTCTGAGGACATGGTGTATGAAGGCGCACCCATAAGCCCATCCGCCGAATCTGTCGCCTTCACCTCACCTGCCCCTTCCCACACGTACCTCGAGCCGTCATTTTATGGGTCCGACCCTCCACCCGTACCGCCACTACCCCTTCAATACGTCCAGTCGTTTAACGGTCGCAATGCCAAGTCTCAACCCACCACTCCCGTATCAGCCACTTTCAAACCACTACCACAACATCCTCCAATATCAACCAGATCTTCACATACACCTTCAGAAGAGCGTCCTCATTCCTCATTATCACAATCTTCTCCCGTTGAATTCGCAAATCCACATCGAAATAATGAAGCAGAAGACGATGACGATGATGATTTGCCTCCCATTGATTCATTTCCTCCTCGTCACAGCGTACCTCAAGAACTCAGTTTTGGCTCCTCTTCCTCTAGCATTCGCTCTGAAAGCGTTCGTTCGTCCATCTCTGGATCACACGCATCCGGTTCATTATCTCGGCCAGGTTCATCAGCACGCACCCGGCGTCCTCTACCTCGTCCTCCACCTGTGCCTCCACTAGACGGCAACACAATCACGCCGACAAACAACACACCTATGATTCCCAACCACAATCTAGTCCCCAGACGGACACAGAGCTCTACACACCTAGAAATCAAGCCTTTCGCGAAAGGAGGGCTGCATACACCACCGCGTCCGCAAAGATCTTTACCGCCAACACCTCACGACAGCCGACCCGCATCCTCGCCTTTGGCTGGAGAGCTCGAAGTCATGGTCGATGCCGGAGCGGAGGCAGACTTTTTAACCTCTCATGGGCGGACAGATTCAGACATACCACCATCCGCTGGTTTCCTTAGTCCCGACCAGGCTCATGGCCGACAACCACCCATCACGAAATCCTCTCAGGAAGATCTTACAGATTGGGTACACAAGCTTACGAGCCCTCAGCGTGACTTGCCACCCGCACCTCTACCTCAGTCGACAATATTCGACGTTCCACCGCCGGCCTATAGCTCGATCAATTTTTCCAGCCGACCGCAAGGGGTAGAGCGGCCGCCCGTCCCAACTGTGAACCTGTCATTTGCAGCGTCGGCGTCAGGGAATGGGGGCACTGGGTAATACCGTATCTTCAAATCCTTTTGTCTTTCGCTACACGTATTTTCCCGACTTTTGCTGAATCATTTAATTTCATATCATCATATCGTTTGCATTGTCCCTGTGTCTGTATCACCAAACCATTTCATCACACATCCAGCCCAGCTGCTCCATCATTCCTTCACTATTATCGCGTTGCACGCTTACATTCTTTTGATTATTCTTCCCACTCTCTTTCCGCTTTATGGGCATACCTTCGACTTCGGGGTATTTGGTCGGGTGTTTCTCCGCTATCCATGTCATCTCAAAACCGCACTGCATTATTCGCATCTTACATTGCTCCTCGTATTCACCCAGGATCATCCGTGTATATCCACTTTACGTTTAACTCGTATGTTTCCTCTGCTACCCCAGCTTCCACGATGGGGCCTTTCAACAACCCTGAGCTTCGGCTCAGAAAACTGGCCGTTAGGACTCTAATTATATCTATAGTAATTACACCGTCGCACTCGCACTATCATGACCCATTGTACATCACGCTTCTGAGATACCTACATCTTCCATTCGAAGTCCGGTTGGAGTCAGTGAATTTGGAGTGAATTACATCTACTAAGCCCCGGCTGCCCCGGCTGCCCCGGCCCACCCCTTTCGTTTCCAACTCCATTGTTGGTATTCCATCTCTCCTGAAATTTGACACTGAATTACTTACGTGCATAGACAAATTCATAGGTGATGCGACGCCGCGGTCGTACAGTCAAAAACGACCTGTCCTCAGGGAACGGGAATGCTCAGACCGTTCCGGTGGAAGCAAGGATATCTTCCCTCCCACCAGAACTCGTTCTCCTCGTCTTCAAATACGTTAAAGACACCATCACTCACGAATCCTGGCGTCGCAGGACAATAGTCGATCAAAAAAGCTGGATACCACTCACCCATGTCTACCATCTATGGAGAAACATTGCCCTTTGCGCAACACACCTATGGACGGATATTCAAATATCGAGCTCAAATAACAGCTGGGCCTCGGAAATGCTACTCCGTTCGAAGCAAAGCCCATTGATCGCCCGTGTGGAGTTCGATGACCCGAACCAACGAACCAAGTTGCACCGGGATGTCAATGGGGCTCTTACAGCTTTGGAGAAGAACCTCTGGCGGTGTCGGGAGGTATCACTTTTGGGCGTCACCAACGACACATTTTCACGATTCTTCCACACAAATGGTGATGCAACCCAGCTACATACACTCCGTCTCGCCACGAACCCCTGGTCCGAATATTCCAAACGGATGCCGAAACTCTCTGACCAATTATTAGGGTTTGATACGTTACGCCAGCTTACTCTCATATCTGGCGAACTTGACTTCCGCGCCAGCTTCTTGCGTCGGCTCACGCATCTCAAGATAAGACGATACTCGACCTGGGAAGCTGATTCGTTTCTGGACTTTCTGAAGATTCTCCCTCAAATGTTTGCGCTCGAAATGCTTGACATTGACCATACCTTTACTCGTAGCTATGACACCTTCCCCAACATCAAAGTCGCTCTCCCGAACTTGAAGGACTTACGCTTGTCTGGTTCGATACGAGACATCGCCAATGTAATATCCGTACTTGTCCCTCCAGCTTCGATTAACGTCCGTCTCGAAGCATGGCAAACCATTGATGTTGCATCGCAAGCAGATAGTGTGGATTGTTGCTGCACCATTCTCAAGTCACTGTCGTCGATATTCGCATCACCTTCATCCAATACCTCTTTGGTAACCCTTACTCCACAACAACCTATCAGGAGTTATCGATTATATCACGACCTCCAGGCAAAATACAAGTTCCAAGCCTTTCGCGAACAAATATCGCAACACGATATGGTGGCAAACGACTTTGAACCCTTCGTTGACTGCATGCTCGAGTGTGGAACTCTACTCGATGATGAAGAGATGACGTTTGTCTCTGCATTGCTGGACACTTTGCCACTGAGTCACCTTGTGACTATGCAGATCGTTAGTACCCTACCTCTCCCCATTGAAATATGGGCAGAAATCTTCGGGAAAACACCTTCGCTTCAATCGATTCTGTTATGGGGTGAAGGCAGCCCCCTTCAAATTTTCGACACCTTGGGCTTCGGGCGGAAAAAGGGCTCACCGACACCACCACCATTTCCCTCCCTCGAGACGATTTTCCTCCATGGCAGCGACCTTGTTGGACAATCTCCGGAGGCTCATCGATCCCTCCTGAGCCATCTCGAAAGCCTAGTCGCAGTTGGTTCATGGCGTCCTCGAGTTATCATTTTCGGGCCATCCACAGCGGTGTACGAAGGCATTATAGATGATCTGCGGAAGTTTGTTGATCATGTTGAGTCGGACGCGAGTATCTTTGAACTCGATAAGACTTTCGAGGACATTATAAGGGACGCAGAGGACGAGTTCGAGCTGGAATTTGAAATGCAAGGCGTTAATTAGTTTCGTCAGCTTCAATTAGCCCCTACTGTCAGACAGTTCATTTCTTAATCCAATCATTAGACAAGGCCTGTTGCACATATGTATAGAAACATTGACGGAGATAGCTCATGACCCGAATGTATTTCCAGAACTTGACACCTGGTTATTTAAACCATTGCCCTACTTGCATATTAGTCCCTCCCACTCCGACTCTGCATAGTTTTCCGTATCTAATTCCAATTCTGTGTCTGTATCTGCTGATATCGACTCAAACTCCATGCCCAGCATGCATTTAATGCTGGCTATGGGGTGACAAATACAATGTGATACTTGCATAAATGTTATTTGCGTTGTTCAGTTGGAGAAGAAGAAAAGGCGGACATACCAGCCATTATTATGTCCGCAACTAGCAGATTGAATAAGAGGATATCAATCGACCGCAGCCACCTAAAGTACTCAGTACGGTACGATGTAAGTTTTATGCCACATGACGCAACATCTATAAAGGCGACCTACAATGACGATCCCGGCGAAGCCCAAAACGAATGACATGGTCTCGAGCCTAGAAAAAGAATCAGTACTGTGGATCCGCAGTCTGGTTCGAGAAATGTACCATTCAAATTCTGCGTCAACAATGAGAAGTACATTCTGCAGTTTGGCGATTTCGAACATGGCTAGATAAGACGAGGAGAGGTATATAGCTCGAATCGACGATACAACTAGTAATATATGAGCCGCTTGAGGTTTACCTGACAGCCCGCACGTACACAGCCTTGAACGAAGTACATGTGCCGCAGGGAATTATGTCGCACTCTGTGGCACAGCATTTTAGCTTACCGTCTTTCACAAAGTCAGGCCTGTCTCTAATACTTGCAGAACCCAAGTATACTAGAGCTAATTTCAAATTTCAATGACTGGAAGTGGGAGGCCAACAAACCGAGAAACTTTAAATTGCCTCTGTAATTCAAAGAACAAGTTACTATCTGTGCCGACTCGAAGACTGTTCAGGTCGGACCAAGGGTGCTACTTATCCAATCTACAGCTGTTGGGTTATAAAGATTATAATTGTAATGTACTAAAACTCCCCGCAGACACTCAACCAAAGCAAGCCTCGTTTTCATCATCCAACTCGCTGTCCGTATCCACCATCGCATTATCCGCAATCTCCCCAAAGTCAAGGTCTAGCTCCAGCTCCTCCACATGTTCAACGACCTGTCTAAGCCGGTGCATCTCATGATCATTTCGGTCCAGGTCGCAGTCGATGAAGACGACTTGACGGATGGGTGACCCAAACGCTCGCCTCCGCTCGAATTCCGTCGCGATGTCGCCTAAGGGGGAATTTTCGTATCTGTTTAAGAACATGGTATACGGAGTATAGCCGTGGATGAAGATCGTATCGAGCGCCGGAAATAATAGTGTCCTCGATCCACCTTCTAACACATTTTCAGAATCGTCTCGAAGCGTCAGCGCCGTGAACATATACGGCACAACATCTTCCCCCACCAACATGGATCTCAACCCCTTCATCCCCCCAAACTTCTCCGCCCACACTGTCGCACTGCCAAACAATAACTCGCCGACAATTTGCGCCGATTCGACATGCTCCAGCGGGAGGATGTCAAGTAGGGGACGGACAAGTACGAATTCCTGCATTGGGTCCATCTCGAATTCGAATTCGAATGTGCAGTCGATAGACGGAGGAGTGACGTTGGAGGTGAAGAGCATCTCGTTTTGGGGGAGGAAGGAGCGGAAGGCTTGAATTCGGATATCGCACGTGGACTCCTGGCTCCGTATAATTCGGTAACTTTTGATGTGAGTCTGTGAGTCGGGCGGGGGGATAGA